>Ga0307517_10009588_pt1 | contig 13705 bp, 7 predicted proteins | sample 23_EM_MG_FD_194515 | JGI IMG/M metagenome (GOLD analysis project Ga0307517, IMG submission 194515) | Populus trichocarpa ectomycorrhiza microbial communities from riparian zone in the Pacific Northwest, United States - 23_EM | ecosystem: Host-associated > Plants > Roots > Unclassified | place...
ATGTGTTTCATTCATTACCTAGAAAAATACAACAAACAACATATGAATCAAACTTTGTATGTTAATTGTTTTATGAATATGAGTAAAGACAACATAAACAAAGATGCAAAGACAAAGCAATAATATTAATGAGATAGTTTTATATAGAGAGAGAGCCTAAATTGAAGTTAAATTTATTCCCTTATATCGGCAATTATAGTTAAATTTTTTATAGGTAGGTACCTTAATTTTCTATACTTTTAAAGTATAAGTTCATCCATTTTTTCTTTTTATTATGTGTCCACCCCTAAAAAAAAAAGGTGGAAAGGGAAGTTGATAAATATTATTTTGATTCTATAAATGTGACATCTATATTGACATATATGCATCAAGTAAGAGGATGATAGAAGTGATATCCTTTTTGATGTGTTTCATTCATTACCTAGAAAAATACAACAAACAACATATGAATCAAACTTTGTATGTTAATTGTTTTATGAATATGAGTAAAGACAACATAAACAAAGATGCAAAGACAAAGCAATAATATTGATGAGATAGTTTTATATAGAGAGAGAGCCTAAATTGAAGTATAAAAATCTAACACCTTAGAAAGTGTTTATATAAACCCCAAGAATAAAATTTTATATAAATTGAAAATAATATAGATTCAAAAAGGAAAATGAGATAGTTAATGTACAAATTAAATAAATTAGGGATAAGAAATTTTTCTGGTATGAATTTTCCGAGTAAGATATTTTAAAATATAAAACAAAAGAAAAAAGAGTTTTAATTAGCTCGAAGATAAAAAGGGTAAGGTTAAATGTAAAGAAAACAAATTAAATTTAAATGTCGAGGAATGAAATCATAAAATATAAAAAGGAGTGTAACTTAAATAGTAAGAGGAAGATAGAAAGGGTAAAAAAATAAAACATTTTAGTAAATGGGGTCAAATATCAAATAAAAAAATGAGATTATAAATACCCCGTTTTCTTATCTTTAAGGCCAGCTGCAGCAACAACAAAAAGGAGGGAAGAAATTTGAATTTTCCACCAAAAATTAAGAGAGAAACACAAAAATTTGCTAAGTTTACACAAGGCTTAGATCAATTGAGGGAAAACATCATTGGGCAAGGAAATTAGCAACAAACAAGTGAAGAAAATTATGGGGAAAGAGGGAGAGAATGAAGACCGACTGGTGTGAAAAAAGAGAAGAGTCGAATTTTTTTGACTAGTTAAGGATCGAAGTCCAATTTATCATTAAGTAAGGAGCTCTAAACTTGAATATGTAAGCCAATTTGAATTCGATTAGGAATTGGTGTATTAATCTTGAATTTAAATTAGGGTTCTTGTGTAGAATTTGGAGAAATGTATAATCATGTGGAATTGAATTAATTAGAGAATTGAAGATTGTCTTGAATGTGAAATTATATAGAGATACCAAAGAAAAAAATTCAATGGTTAAAGAAGCAAAGATGGTCGGCCATTTAGGGGTGAATTGAAAGAGAAGAATTTATTATTTTCTTTGTAAATTGCTTGTAATGTGTTGTTTATAATGTGAACAAATGGTTGTTTTGGAGGGAGAGTAGAAAATGAGGATGTTTAAGGGTTCATTTAAAACATTGACGAAAACTGGACATATTTGTCTCCTTAACTTCCACTAGGTATTCGAGCCTAAAAATGATAAAATTTAGGAAAGGCCTTTCATAGAAGTTATATATAAGGATGTTAGCTTTCCGACGAGACTGACCTTGCCTAATTTGGAGTTCTAGAACGCCATATATAGGTAAAACTCTGAGGAGAGATCGGACTGCCATCTTTGCTAGCAATTTTGACAAGTTGTTAAAATGGGTAATTTAGCTGCGTTAGGGGCATAATTGGGTTTCTTTCCCTTCAAAAAATATATAGTTATGTGTTTTAATGTTTAATGAAAATAAGTCATGTTCAAAATTGAGATTTTTAATATTAGTTATGATTAAATAAAAAAAACAATGATCTTAAGAGATGTAATGGGAAACACAAATATGAAGGAAGAAATTGTTGAAGGGAAGTCAATATTTGCTGATTTTATTGTTATTAAAAGAAATATAACTTGAATAATAAATAATATGGTATACTTGTGAATATAGGAGAGACCATAGGAGCTGCTCAACAACAGTAGGGGAGCACAAGCCGAGCTTATACAGCAGGTAGGTGTACTCCACCCATATCTTTCTTAAATGTACATAATTATAAAAGCTTGTTTAATTTTTGAATTTTATATATAACTGTTTCCAAAAGAGAAGCATCTATGGAAATGAAAATAGAAATTTGGCAGCCAACTCGAAACAATTTGGCGCGCGTGGAGACTTCCCAAGCAAACTAATAAATAAGGTAAGTATTTCTAACCTAGAGAATAAAGTTAATGATCTTACTTCTCTTATGTGTTCTTTGGTTGTGGAAATGTACAACAGGTGAAAGTTTGTAGCATATGCTCCTTACAATGACATGCTTCAGATATGTGCCCAACAATGCGAGAAGATTACATTGAACAAGCTAATGCAGTTGATGGAGCATTCAATGGACAACCTTAGCGGAAGTATGATCCATTTTTCCAACATATACAATCCTGGATGGAGAGATCATCCTAATTTATGTTATGGGAACCCGCCTCAACAAGGCAATCAAGGCCGAAAGTTTCATAGATTTCAGCCCCAACAAAATTATCAAGCGTGACAGCCCTCTGCATTCACAAATTCCAATGTTATGGGGTCATCGAGTGATGATGTTCGTGAGATGATGAAAACCTTGGCTTCTAATACAGTGACATTGCAACAAAATGTCATGTCTTTTTGACAGGAAACAAGATCAAGCATTCACAACTTAGAGAAGCAAATGGGGCAAGTAGCTTCAAGTGTAGGGAAATTGGAGGCACAAATGAATGGAAAGTTGCCCTCCCAACCATTGAATCCAAAAGAGAATGTTAGTGTGATCACGCTGCGAAGTGGGAAAGAACTTGAAGAGCAAAGGTCGAAATAAATTGAGATGGAGGAAGAAGAGGAAATAGAAACCAAATTGAGTATAAACAAAAACATCCTCCTCCTCCACAAACTGAAACAACGACCAATACTCCAAAGGTAAGTCCTATTTCAATGAATTCCAGTTTTAAGATAATCCCCCCCTTTTCTGTAAGTTCCTCTAGGTCTAAGAAAGAGGATAAAGAAAAAGAGATTTTAGAGATTTTCAAGAAAGTGGAACTCAACATTCCATTGATTAATGCTATCAAACAAATTTCCAAGTATGCCAAATTCTTAAAGGAGTTTTGATGGATATAGTGGATATAATCATATTGTTATTAATCTTGAAGATCAAGAAAAAAAACTACATTTACATGTCCATTTGGTACATATGCATATAAAAGAATGCCTTTTGGTCTCTATAATGCACCTGCAATTTTTTAAAGATGCATGATGAGTATTTTTTCTGACTATGTTGAAATAATAATTGAGGTTTTCATAGATGATTTCATGGTGTATGGTGATTCTTTTTATAAGTGTTTAGAAAATTTATCTTTGGTCTTGAAAAGATGCATTGAAATTAACCTTGTCGTGAACTATGAAAAAGTGTTATTTTATAGTAGAACAAGAAATAGTTATTGGGCATATTGTTTCTTCGCGTGGATTAGAGGTTGTTAAAGCTAAAATAGATGTCATTTCATCATTGTCTTACCCCTCAGGTGCGAGGGAAGTTTGTTCTTTTCTTGTCCATGCAGGTTTTTATCGATGTTATATCAAAGATTTCTCGAATTGTGCAAATTATTAGCCAAAAAAGTGGATTTTGTGTTTGATCAAGCATGTAAAGATGCTCATGATGAGCTTAAGAGGCGTGTCACATCTGCCCCTATCATCCAACCACTAAACTGGGATGAGCCTTTCGAGATAATATATGATGCGAGTGACTATGCGGTAAGGGATGTACTTGGGCAAAGAATAGGGAAGAATTTGCATGTTATCGCCTATGCTTCCCGCATGTTAGACGGAGCACAATACAATTATCGTACAACTGAAAAGGAACTTTTTGCAGTGGTGTTTGCTCTTGAAAATTTCAGGTCATATCTACTTGGTACAAAAGTCGTTATTTTTACTGACCATGAAGCTTTAAGGTATCTTTTGAAGAAAAAAGAGTTCAAACCAAGATTGATTAGGTGGATCTTTCTTTTACAAGAATTTGATCTTGAGATCAAAGATAAAAAAGGTGTTGAAAACCATGTGGTTGATCACTTGAGCCGACTGAGAATCGAGGATATACAAATTAAAATAATAAGAGAGACATTTCCCGATGAGCAGTTGTATGTGTTACATTCCTCTACAAGACCATGGTATGCTGATTTGGTGAACTATTTAGTCACCAAAGAATTCCCTCCAAGTTTGTCTACGTTTCAAAAAGACAAGTTACGAGCTGATGCTAAATATTATTTTTAAGACACTCTTTATCTATGGAAATTTTGTGTGGATAAAGTAGTTAGGAGACATGTACCACAAGTTGAATTTCATTTCATTCTCACCTTTTGACATTCTTATTCTTGTGGTGGGCATTTTGGAGCAAAAATAATGACCCACAAGATACTTGAAAGTGGTCTTTATTGACCTTCTATTTTTAAGGATGCATATTACTTTTGCAAATCATGTGAAAAATACCAAAGAACAGGTAATATCACTCATAAAAACTAAATGCCTTTAACGAATATTCTTGTAAGTGAAATTTTTTATGTTTGGGGTATTGATTTTATGGGTCCATTTCCTTCTTCTTTTGGTAATCTTTATATCCTTCTTGTTGTTGATTATGTTTCCAAATGGATTGAGGTGAAAACCACACGAACTAACAATGCTAAGGTTGTTTTAGATTTTGTTAGGACTCACATATTTGACAGGTTTGGAATCCCTAAAGCTATCATTAGTGATTGTGGCACTCATTTTTGCAATCGTTCAATGAAAGCATTACTTCGCAAATACCATGTGACTCATCAGACTTCCACAACCTACCACCCTTAAACGAATGGCCAAGTTGAAATTTCAAATCAAGAAATCAAGTCCATTTTGGAGAAGACAGTGTAACCTAACCGACGAGATTCAAATCTGCAAGTTGGTGATGCACTTTGGGCTTATAGAACTACTTACAAATCACCTATAGGAATGTCACCTTATAGGATGATTTATAGGAAGCATGTCATCTACCGGTGGAGCTTGAACACAAAGCTTTTTGGGCCATTAAACAATGTAACAAGGATTATGATGCTGCTGGGATTGCAAGGAAGTTGCAATTATAAGAGTTGGAAGAGATACAAAATGATGCTTATGAGAATGCAAGGATTTACAAAGAAAAGACCAAGAGTCTTCATTACCGAATGATTACAAGAAAGGAGTTTCATATTGGAGACAAAGTCCTTCTTAATCATTCTCATTTAATACTTTTTTCCTGAAAAGTTGCGCTCTTGATAGATTGAACCCTTTGTTGTTTCTAATGGTTTTCCGTATGGTGCAGTTGAAATTACAAGTTTAGAAATAAACAAAGTGCTTGAGGTCAATGGGCATCGCTTGAAACCTTTTTATGAAGGTCGGGCGACAGAACTCACCGCTTTTGTGGATTTAGTTGAACCAATCTATGAAACATGAGCATACGATGTGTCGTGCCAATAACATAAAACAAAAACGCTTACTGGGAGGCAACCTAGCACAAAAAGAAAAAAAAATCAGATTTTCTTTCTTTTTCCCTTATCTTTTATTTTTCACATTTTACTTTATTTTTGTCATTCTCTTATATTCATTTTCTTTTATTTCAACATTGAGGACAATGTTGTGTTTAAAATATAGAGGTATTGAGAGAATTTTAATTTTCTTTGTTGTTTCTAGAATTTTGGTTTTCTTTGTTGTTTCTAAAAAAAGAAAAGTTTAAGTATTATCTTTTGATCTCCCATTGGTTTATGAGAATATGAGTATTATGTATGAGAATTAGTTGAGAGAGATGAAAATATAAATCGAATGAATGAGTGTGCATGCAAGTTTTAAAGTTTAATTAGTCTAGGGATTGACTTTGAAAATATTTCATGTTGACTTTATAGTGTTATACCAATGCAAGCTTTTGAGCTTTCAATATTATATTCTCGAATTGTGCATTTTTTTTTCAATGATATGTATCTCTAAAACTTGCTTCATATTTTGTTGAGATTACATTCACATTACAGGTGTACATATAGATGATAAAGGCATTAGGAATTTTAACCACTTGAGCAAAAAAGTCAACCTAAAGCATATTATCCTCAGTGAGCCCTTTTGAGTTTGTCTATATTTTCTTTGTTTTATCCATGTGTAAGCCTTAAAAATTTTATGTTGATGGAGCTTGAAATCAAAAGAAGTTAAGCATTGGTGCTTAAAGATGGAAAATTTGTGTGCTTTGATGAGATATCTTGTTTAAAAAAAATATATTTTTTAAATGCTCTACTTCCTTTGGTTTTTTCTTTTTATTTTCCTTTCTTTTACCTCACCTTAACCTTAGCCCCATTACAACAAAGAAGTAAGACATTTTGATTCATGCATTGCTTGTAATATTTTAGTAATGGAGATGAGATTGAAGAGCAAGCTTATGGTAGAACATATTCATTGATTGAATTTGAGAAATTTAAATACATAAGCTCTAAACACGTGAATGTTGGAGTGTATATCAATGAGAGGACCTATCACTTTGGCATGACATAGATTTCATTTATTTCCCAAAGATTAGTTGAGTTTTGAAGTTCGCATGTAAATAAATTCATGAAAATTTATGTTCTCTATCCTTCTTGATTGTATTCTTGTTTATAATGCTTGTACTCTTGGACATTGATGGGAGATTAAGAGATTAGTCATAGTTATTTTACTTATTTAATTTAAGTTTGATTTCATCTCTCTTTTCTCGAGGACGAGCAAGAGCTAAGTGTGAGGGTATTTGATGCAACCATATTATTTGATAGATTTACCAATATTTACCTAGTATTTTGCCTATGTTTTATATATAAAATGTCTTGATATTCTTTATTTTATGTTTTGAAGGCACTTTTGAATGTAAGATTAAAAAAGAAGTAAATTGGAGATAATTAACATATTTGACCTCCAATCGATGTTTTGTGCAAAACTTGAGCTCTAGAGGTCTAAATGAAGTGATTATAATGGAATTAGAAATATAATATCCATACCTTTTTGTACATATATGGCAAGAAAAATAAAAAAGAAAGAACATGGAGATCGCAGCCTTCAAAGACAAATCTCGTATTCTGACAATGTTGACCTTTGGCCATTCTAACTTGAATATCTTAAGTTAGAGATGTCCATTTGATACAAACTTAATTGTGTTGGATTCCTGACTCGAAGATCTATCATCATACCAAATTTTAGCATAAAAAGAGCTCATATGAGAGATATATGATTTTTATAAGATGCCACATGAATTTTGCTAGCATACAGGTTTTGTGAAGGAACAAGTCCAAATTACTTCCCAAAACATCCAAACCGACATCCAAGTCTTTATTATAGCAAATTAAGTTTTATAAGTCCAAATTCAAAGTTTGAGAATTTTATGCAAGGCTATTTTTTCTTTTTTAGGAAAATAGTTATTGAACTAATTAAATGTAAATTGTCTACTTAGGTAAGGACTATTTTGTAGGAAAGAGATATTAGGGTTTCCTATAAAATAAAATAAAAAAGAGAAAGGAAGAGGGGGCGGGCAGCCAAGAGAGAAAAAAACACACCTTCCTCTAAAAAACCCAAAATCATGCATTTTTTCTTTTTAATTAGTTGTTCAATAGACATGCAAGGCTAAACTCTTTTTCTTGGTTGCAAGGACATGAAAACTTTTGGATTTCAAGAACTGTGAGATTTATTTTACCTTTTCTTTTCAATTTATATGATGAATGAATATGTTTGTTTTCCTATGCTTATTTCTTAGGATTGTTTATTTTAATTGTTAGAGCGGATTCTAAGTTATTATTTTTGAACAATCTATTGCTAAGTTTGCTATCAAAACCGAAGTTGTGATATATGAACTTGTGAAGCAATTAAGTTTAATAATCGTAGCGGATCTATGTATGTTAATCTTAGGGAAAACATTCGATCAAATCAAACATAAGCTGCGGACAGTTATGTTGTCTAAATTAATCAACTTATCTAGTTCTTAAGGCTGCCATTGAATTTTAATTACTAGTGCGGACACTGTGATTGTTTGATGGTTAGAGTTAGTTATATGGCGGATCTGTTAACTAACCAATGTTAAGAAAAGATGAGGATTCAGAATATAAATTGATGTTTCATTTCAATGATCAGTTCTGATTTCCGTAGGTGGATGTTTACTTGAAACCAAGGTTTGTTCTCTTGATAGTTTTCTAATTTATTTAATTTAGCTTGATTGTTTAGTTCTGCTATAGTATAGATAATCTCAAAATTCTCCCTAATTGCATATCATATAGCATAAAAATCTGAACTAAAACTTTCTCGTAGGATTGACCCCTTGCTTGCTCTATACTATCTTGTTTATTTAAGCTAGGGTAATTAATTTGTGTGACCGCGACTTCGCAACAAGTATTTAGTTAAGATCAGTTACATACATGATGTTGAGAGTTAAGTTTAATAAAATGTAGTCAATTAACTGAGATGGAATGAGGATAAAAAATATGTTTCACATAAGGCTATAATTGTACATAAACCTCAATATATAAGTTGAAAAATGGCAACTCACCTTTTCAAATACATGCAATTCAAAATGCATCAGATGAAATGCCTTCTATATAATGCAGACTTGTTTTACATTTGCTGTTGAAGGTAATGAATGTGTTGTTATTGTTAGTGTGCTTTAAATAGGCAACCAATAAAATTTCACATGAGCTGAAATGAAAGTAATAGACCAAATGTTTAACAACCATTCAAACCAACTTTCTAACCTACAATTCCAGCTTACAACAGGAAGCATTCTCACCTAATATTCTAACTTCCAAAAAGAACCAGTATCTTACAACAGTTATCAACTTACATCAGTCATCAATAAAATGCAATACATTTAGCAGTTTTAACGTTACAACACATTGTTTTAAAAATAAATCATAATCTTATACATTGAATCTCCTACTTGGCTGCAACCATTTAATTTACAGAGTAATGGACAACAACATATCAACAACAACATTGATGTCCAGATCAGCATATCGCAGCAAAATTTATTTCTTCTAACTATAAAACACACAACACCAAAATATGTTCATGACAGTTCAAGTATGAAAATTATGTTCATGAAGCATTTAAAATCCAATGAACAAATCATTGTAATAACTTATCCAACAATATTAGACTTCAATTATGAAATTCAGATAATATCGAAAACACACATGAATCATAATCAACTTCAATTGCTGAGAAATGGCATAGAGATAACTGTAAGTACATTATATCAGATTTACCCTTACATCAAGGTTTAACGTTTGATCTCCTCTCGAACATTAATTTAAGCAATTGAAATTTTCTTTTCTTATCTCCAATTGTTGCCCACATTTCCCTCTTGCTTCTAACATGAAAAACTCAGTTGCAAAACAATAAAACTCACTGCCGAAAACTACTTCTTCAATGACGTGAAACTCCTTCATGACCTCTTCTATGTTACATCCTTTTTTATCCCAACCACTAGATGTGCATTCACTCCTAGTAAAGACACTATCAACCAAACGATCTAAACGTGAAAAAAATTACGCTCTCATTCCTAAACCTTTTTTTTATCACTCTTTTATGTACATTGTTGAACATCTTTTCTCTTTCCACTACTACTACTACTAGGATTGCTACTACTATTGGAAAAGTTAACACCACCAACCATATTATTGACATCCTCTACAAAATTTGGTAAAGTATCCTCCTCTGAATCACCACTACCTTCCTCTAGATGTAAATCCTCATTAGTAGCATTCTTTATCCTTTCACTTATATAATCATCATCAGAATCCAAACCCTGTGATGGAGTCCAAGCATATTAACCGGTAGCCACAATGTTTGTAAACATGATATCATATTTACAACACAATACGGGATCAATACCAGAATGCCTAAACTTTCGAGCTCCTCGTATCTCCTACAACAAGGGAAAATAAAGATATAAATGAATCATAATAATTGCAAGAACAAATAATAATACATTTTATAGTAATTGTACACATGTTGAAATAAAAAACAGACCTTGAATTTAGATTTCCACCACTCGTCAGTTGCTGAAATTGTTCCAAGTTTAGGACTCCAGCCTACTCCGGTTTTGAAAATCAACTTTTTCCATATTCTCCAATCCTTTTTTATTTCATCCCACTTATTCTTTAATTATGCTTTCATTAATGCATAGCCGGTCTGCTCCTTAAAACAATTCATAACATATTTCCATCCAACCTTGTCGAAATGTGTGTTCAGTCGCATACCTTTCTCAATTGCTTTGATACAAATGTCACAAAATGTGTTCAACATCTCTCTAGTCCAACAAGCCTTATCTTGTGATTGAGAATCTTCCATGTTCTCGGTTAAAATATTTTTTCTAACATACAATAACAAGTTAATTTCCTAGATGCAATGTAATAAAAGACGATGACAACACATAAGTTTGTTGTGATAATAAGTAGCAGTTTTGGTCTGTGAAAGCAACAATTACTAATGGCTACTTGACAAGATAAGGTGTTTGATATAGTTGATAAAATGAATTTAACATTAATAACAAATAAACTGATCTTATAGCACTCAATGCAACAAAGAAATAACGCATATGGACTGAATCAAGTTTGTAAAAACAACAATTAAAATAAACTCATACAAGTTTAGAAAAGAGAGTTACAAAAGAAAAAAACCAAATCATAAAGGACAAAGTTAAGTCCAGTAATTCATGGGGATATTGATTGATCCCATATAAATCAGCACACCCACACACTAACCATAATATTGCAAACAAAAGAAATCTACATAAGTGTCACTAATAAGTTACAAGAAATCCGGTAGCATCAGAAACATTTTTTGGAAAGTCTTTTTCTACATATAGGTTGATTTAATATGTATATGGCTTGAGACATAAGAGCATCAAACATTAGTAAATTGCAGAATTACAGACAACATTGTTAAAATATCCTAATCATGAACGACATCTAATATTTATTTTACAATGAGGTGAGATAAGGGATTGATGTTGTACTGTAATTGAAATGCTTATGCATACAAAATAATCCAATTTTCCAGTTTATAACATGAAAGAAAATGCAAATATTGACGTATATAGTGATCGTGCATTAAGAACATACATAAGAACATGTCTTTAATTTTTGCCCAGTTATAGCTAAACTTGAAAACATATAACTTAAAAAAAAAGATAACAAAGATCATAAGTCCTGTAGTGTAGGATGTACTGAAACAATGAGAATCGAGAGTTTGTTGTGCTTTCCAGGAATAAAAGATGTTAGATCTATGGTTCATGAAACAAAACAGAACACATAAATTTAGAAAAAAAAAAGGAATGATTTTTTTTTATATTGGAAATTTGAGTTACATGAAATTTTTTAAATATCTTCTCAAGAAAATTACCTTGAACATCATTATCAATTTCAGCGTGTCTTCAACCATTTCTAGGTTATGAAGAAGCATCATCACCGAGAAAAGAATAGAAGACTGCAGCAGATCTTGTGTATGGTTTGAGTTAAGGACGGGGATTTGGGATGGGGATGTGTAATCTTTAGTCTGAATGATCTGTTGACAGACAACAATACATTCCCTAAGATTTTAACAATTGGATCTCTAATCGGTAATAAAGTGAGTGTGTGAGGTGTGTGAGATTGGAATGAGAGGGAAGAACAATAGAGAGAAACGAAAGACACACTGGAGAGAAAAGTAAGAAGAACGATGAAAAAAGACGCGTGAAGAGCAAAACAAGGTTATTTTCATCAATAGAAAATTCAACGGTTTAATTGTGTCGGTACATCTATGTGTGTTCAGCAAAAAGCAAGTCACACTTACTTTTGCTTAACCTGTGGTTGCAACACAGGTTATTGTGGATCCTAAAGGTTGAAAAGTGTAGTTCATGGCTAACCAAACAACTTTAAGTTGTGGTTTCAACTGAACATGGAAGATACCACGTAAACAAAAACTCTCTTAAATGGTGTTTGAGAGTGTGGTAGCGGTTGCTTTTCAAAATGTTTTTTGCTCAGAAAAACATCAAAATAATTTTTTTATTATTTTTTAAAATTTATTTTTAAAATCAGCAAATCAAAAGGATCCAAAAACACTAAAAAAAAATTAATTTGAAATAAAAAAATTAAAATTAAATTTAAATTCTAACCAAAAAAATTTAAATTCATTGTGAAACACCCTTTAAGATTTGGTAGAGGAAACACTTTCCATTGAAGTTTGAATGAAGTCAGCAAAGCACCATTGTTTTGTATTGTGGAGACGCGGTGGTGGTTGTTATAGTGCATTTAGCTTTCTTGCGGCTAGACATAAATTAGCTATGCCTGAGATTAAAATGAGAAAGAACAGAGAGACCAATTTGCTAAAATAAGAGAAACCCGAGTAAAAAATGAAGATATTTCAAATTGTCTCAAAGCAAGAGAGGGAGGTTTTCGATTTCAAATGGATGAGAGAGAGGAAATGAAACGAGAGCATATGTAGGTGAATGGGTGCATGCACTGAGCAAAGGGGTGGTTTGCTGTGTTGCTTTCATGAGCAACGTATTAGAGCACTTTAAAGTACTAGATCACGAAAACCTTGAAGGATAAGAAAAGAGTGTGACGTTTGGCCATAATATTCTCTCCCTTCCTTCTTTCATTTCATCAATCGAGCATCTTATTGTATGGAGGTTAGGAGACTTGAGCCATGGTCACATATTGGTTTTCCAGCTAGCTACCAAAATGGGATACAGGTCAAGTACAATAGTGGACATAAATGGACCATGGCTGCAGCTATATATGGGATGCATGTCTTTTAAAACTCTTCTCGAGGCAGGTCTGTATCTCAATGTCAATATTATTAGAGTTTCTCTTGGATCGATGCGTGCATTTAATCACTGTTATTGTCTTAAGCTGACCACTGAATGGAGCAACAAAAACTGGGCTGCGAGTTCGAGCCACTTATGTGCAGTGTGTGTATACACACACACACACACACACACGGAGAGAAATACTTGTTGTAAATCTGCTGACAGAAAAATTAAGCAAAGCTTGCAACTACTGCAGATGAGGGCCTTATTAAAATTATACGCGTGTTCTGAGCGTTATAAACTTAAGTGTGTTTGAATTTGATTATTTTTTTGTGTTTTTTTTTATATTTTTAATAATAATATATTAAAATCATCTAAAAATACTTAAAAAAAGTATTAAGTTAATGTATTAAGGATCACTCCACCGATCCTTCCTCAGATCACTCCACAGATTCTGCCTCAAATCAAATCACAGAAGACTAGCCCAGAATCAAGGCTCACAACGGTTACAATCTTCACAGCCACAATTATAGCTAGCTTTCCTAAAACAACTTGTCTAATTCTATGTATATATACAGCTCTCAACTACTTGTAATTGTGTGGAAAAATAATACATTCATTTCATCAATACACTGTCCTCATTCAAAACTTCAACATGGTATCAGGAGCGTCACCCTCTAACGAGAACCCGATCCTTAATACCCACCACCCCATTTCCACACCAACATCTCCAATTGAGACTC
>Ga0307517_10009589_pt1 | contig 13705 bp, 5 predicted proteins | sample 23_EM_MG_FD_194515 | JGI IMG/M metagenome (GOLD analysis project Ga0307517, IMG submission 194515) | Populus trichocarpa ectomycorrhiza microbial communities from riparian zone in the Pacific Northwest, United States - 23_EM | ecosystem: Host-associated > Plants > Roots > Unclassified | place...
CAAGATTTTTTTTGTTCAGGGCTTGACACTGTGATAATGAGAATCTAAGAGTGTGTTTGGTATTGTAATGTGTGAAGCTTTTTAAAAGTGCTTTTCAATTAAAAATGTATCAAAATGATGTATTTTCATAATTTTTTTATATTAGCAAATAAAAACTATTGAAAAACTCCTAAAAATACATTAGTTTAATATTTTTTTAATTAAAAAATACTTTAAAAAACAGAAGTTACGACAATATCAAATGTGATATAAAAAGAGTAAAAGTTAGGTAATAAGGATCCAAAAAATGTTAGTAGAATAAGATGATTTCTAAGTGTCTGTCTGGAATTAAAGCTGAACCTGTTTTTTTTGTTAAAATATAAATTTTTTGGCTTTAAATTATTTTTTAAAGTTTTTTTAGATCGTTTTAATGTGATGATATCAAAAATAAATTTAAAAATTTAAAAATATATTTTATACTAATGTAAAATATCATACGGCGTCGTATGAGAAAGGGCTATGTAGATTTCAGCATCTGAAGGCTATCTTTTTTTGAAGAATAATTGAGACTTGAGATTGGACAAAAGATAACGACTTTCTTTGGCTACATCTTAGAGCGAGTACTCGATTGTGAATACCCACATTTCTTTCACATTCTTTACATCTTAGAGCGAGTACTCGATTGTGAATACCCACATTTCTTTCACATTCTTTTCACTTTTTTTTTTAGTTTAACGTGGGTGTCCGGGCCAGCTTACGCGCACCTCGACTAATCCCATGGGCCCTAAAGTTAACGACCATGTAAGCCTCCAGCGGCCATCATATGAGCAACCACATGGCTCGAACCTGAGACCACAGAGGGAACAAACCTCTTGGTCCCAAGCTTTTACCACTGGGCCACCACCTAGATGGTTACATTCTTTTCACTTTAATATGACAGGTAAGCGTCTACATCAACCGTTGGTTTAAAGTCTAAAACATCTAATAAATTTTATATAAACAATTAATTAACACGAAAAATGATGTTGCAATTTAAAAAAGAAGTTTCTCATCGCTCGAATCCACAAGTAAATGATTGAGATAACAAGAATTTTATTATTATTTTTCATGCTTTTGGATCTTTTAATATAATATATTGATATATAAAATAAATTTTTAAAAATAAAAAATTATTTTGATATATTTTTAAGTAAAAAATATTGTAAAAAAAACCATTACCAAAATATTAAACACTACCTCAAATAATTTTTTTATGTTTGCTTTTGCGTTTCAAAAGTGTTTTTAAAAGAAAATTAATTTTTTTTCTGTCTCAAATTAGTTTTTTTATGTTTTCAAATCATTTTGATTTGTTATATCAAAAATAATTTTTAAAAAATAAAAAAATATTATTTTGATGCATTACTAAATAAAAAATATTTTAAAAAACAACCACTATCATATTCTCAAACACCCTCAAAATATTTCCCTCTGTACAATTTATCTATATGCAAATCATGTTTATCGAATTTTTTTTTTATGAACACTAGAGTAGTGAAAATACGAAGAAGTTTCATATCTTAAAAAATGACAATCTATCTTGAGAAATAAACTAAATTAGTAGTTTTTAAAAAATGTAGCAAAAATAAGTAATTTGTTTATTAGATTAACGTGAGTGTTCGGGTCAGCTTGTGTGCATCTCGACTAATCCCACAGGCTTTAAAATTAACGATTATATAAGCTTCCAGTGGCCCTGAGATTTGTGAGGCTCGAACTAGTAATCTTTAAGGAACAAATCCAGAGCCTGACCAGTTGATCTACACCCTCAGAATTAAAAAATAAACAAATAATAAGTAATATTACCGTACGATGAGATGGCACTAACCCGAACATGGCTACTTTTTGGAATCGATGCCCTGTACAATTGTCACTCTCCCTCATTGGTCGCCAACTGGCCACGAGGCCCTTACTATAAAGGACAAGCCTTATTTTAGGCATCACAGTATCGATTTGATTCCTATCGCCAGTCAAAACATTCAAAAATTTAAAATAAATGAAAAGATATTTATTTTTTTTATCATTCAAATCTCATTTATCAAAGAATTATTACAGTCTTTTATATAATAAATTAAAAAAACCCGATTATTATTGAATACAAAAACAAAAACAGAAAAACTATTCCTTTAAATAGGACAACAAGAAAAGCCTAATATTATAGAATTAACAAAATAAACAAATAGAAATTATAAACTGAAAAATAAGAAGAATAAATGCTAAAAAAATATCTATTTTATCAAAAAATTCTTGCATCAGAATCTAGTTAGAAGATACTTGCTACCGAGTTTAAATTGTTCGTGGGGGGTAAAACCTTCTCGGTCCAAAAATATCATGCACCATGAAAACATCTAAAATAATATTTTTTAAGCAAAACTTCCTCAGTAAAAAAATTAATAATCCTTTTATGCGGGGGTTTCTGTATCATGTGTCTTTAACATCTTCATGCAAGTCACTTCATCATTAGTTATATCACTAAGATTTTCAATAACAACACATAACAACTAAATACCGAGAATTGTAAGACTCTAATATAAATGATGCATGTGAGAATGAATGTTAATGAGAATTTTTATAAGTCAAAATCCTAAAAAACTGAAAATACAATAACTTAGTGAGACTTCTAAAATATTTGATTTTTATTAATCTAAGTCTTACTTGCTAAAAAGGTTATTACAATCTTTTTATATATATAGAAAAAAAACTAGAAAAATCTATTAATATTAAATAGAAAAAATAAAAAATAGAGAAAGATAAAATTACTCAATTGAAAAAGAAGAAATAAAAATAATTTAAAAATATCTATTTTTTCAAAAAGCTACCGCATCAATCTTTTAATTTTTAGGTTTCAAAACTTTTGATTTATCAATTTTTTCCTAGAATTCGAGGGGAAAAAAGAGTAAAAAACTTCCTTTTAACTGCCATTAGACGTGGATGAATAAATAAATTATATTGTTTACTGTGAATTACATTTTGAAGTAAAATTGATAAAATCTAAAGATTTGGAATTTAATTGATAATTGATCATAAGTTAAGGGTTAATTTGAGGTTTCTCCTAAAATGAGGTTGCCTTTATAAAATGTTAATGGAAGGCTAGTTCTAGCTAAATGGTTGTTTAGAAATATAGTTATAATAGTGTTTTTTATTTGAAAATATATTAAAATAATATTTTTTAAAATTATTTTTAATATTAGTAAATTAAAATGATTTTAAAATAAAAAAAATATTAATTTAAAATAAAAAATAAAAAAATTTTAAACTTTAAACTTTTTGAAAAGTAGTTTTAAAACAAAAAATAAAAACCCTAGCTAAATAATCAATTCTGTTTATTTTTTATATTAAACTTGATATTCCTTCCTTTTGCTGTCCTTTTCTATTTGATTTCAGACCATACAGGAGGAACTAGGAAGATCAAATCCGAGAGAGAGAGAGAGAGAGAGAGAGAGCTCTTGTTCTGCTGGGTAGGTGGAGAGAAAACGAGCGAGAGATGGGAGCAATCAAGGGAGCCATAGTAGATGGAATCTTGACATGCATGTGGGTATTCAGCGTTCCTTTGCTGGGTGTTTTCTCCTCCATCATAGCAACATATGTGGGTGTTGAAGCCATGTCCATAGCAGGTCTTTTCATAACCATTAATGTAGCCGCTCTTTTTATGCTAACTTTCAGCTTGATAGGAGCTGCCTGTGGTGGTGCCAGTTTCAACCCTGCTACAACCATAACTCTCTACACAGCAGGCCTAAAGCCTGATGCATCTCTCATGTCCATGGCTTTGCGTTTTCCTGTTCAGGCAGCTGGTGGGGTTGCTGGTGCCATGGCAATTACGGAAGTGATGCCAAAACAGTACAGGTATGTGCTCAGAGGTGGTCCGTCGTTGAAGGTGGACTTGCATACAGGGGCAATCGCTGAGGGGGTGTTAACTTTTTTGATCTGTCTTGCTTTACATTTTGTTTTGCTCAAGGGTCCTAAAAACTTTGTGTTGAAGGTTTGGTTGCTGGCTGTGGCCACTGTGGGACTGGTTATGGCTGGAGGTAAGTATACCGGCCCTTCAATGAATCCTGCCAATGCTTATGGGTGGGCTTATTTGAGCAATAGGCACACCACTTGGGATTTCTTTTATGTCTATTGGATTTGCCCCTTTATAGGAGCAACTTTAGCTGCTTTGATTTCTAAATTCCTTTTCAAGGCACCACCAATCAAGGACAAGAAAGCCTGAAGAGCGGGGATAGATCATAGATGTAGTACCAATCAATTTTAGTATTTGATTTTCATCATTAATGTCGTGTGTTTTCGAGTGTTAGTGCCTCGATTATGAATATTTGAGATTATCTTTGCACCTTCAAGAATTGATCTGTTTAATTGAGGTGATTTGTTCTTCATGTTAACTACTTGTGGCTTCAGATGGGTTTGTGCAGACCCAGGATTTCAATGGAGAGTGAGGGTTTTATTGGGGCTTAAAACCTCGAAACAGTCGATGTTTGTAATTTATATTGCTCACTGAATCTAAAGTCACTGTTGATGGGGTTTCAGCCCCCATGTAAAAGTGGTAGGAATGCCAATTGCTTAATCATGAGTCTGAAATACCCATATTCAATGCCCTTCTCATTGTTTTTGATTTAGACAATAACAACTAGCTGGATCCATGAGAGAGTGGAGGAGAGAAAAAGTAGAGGAAAAAGCTTAGTTCTTTGAGTTGCCAAAGCTCAAATGTCTTAGAAGCCTGCGTTGTCCCTGTCAAGCAGTCAGTTTTGTTTTTGGCGCCGCCATGAATTATGCTTGTAGCTTGAAGTTGTGAGTTTTAGAGCATTCATGGATTGTCCAGTCCACCCAAACCCAAAGCAAATGTCTTAGAAGCCTGCGTTGTCCCTGTCAAGCAGTCAGTTTTGTTTTTGGCGCCGCCATGAATTATGCTTGTAGCTTGAAGTTGTGAGTTTTGAGCATTCATGGATTGTCCAGTCCACCCAAACCCAAAGCCTAGTCATATCATGTTTTGAGATAGAATTGGCAATAGGAGCTTTATTTCAGTCTTATGCTTCTTTTCCTTGCCTGGAAGAAAATTATTAGAAGCAAGCAACCAGTCAAAGCCCTAGTGGACGGACCATATAAAGAGTCGATAAGACACAGCAGGGATGGAAGTTTCAGATAAGTAACGGGAGTAAATGATAACACCAATGGAATTTATATGAAATTGGGATCTTTTATCTTATGATTGTGAACGCAAAGCAAAATAAAAATACACAAATACTGAACTCATAGATAGATTTTGGTACAAGTAATGGTATTATTAAAGAAGAAAATGTTTTCAGGCACCACACTCCATATTGGGTTTGGCTCAGCTACTACATTTAACGGCGAAGTTGATTTCTTCCAAAAAAAAAAAAAAAAAGAGGAAACAATGTAATGGATTGATAATACGGACTGCAATCCATGGTTGAGTATGAGGAAATCTGAAGTCTCAAAGGGGAACTCTTCAATCTCACCACAAATGCTAGAACACTGAATCTTTGTGAAGGGCATCACCATGAAAGCAGTAGTAGGATGGATGTGCAGATTACTGACACTTTCCTGCTCCATGTTTTTGTTCTATGCTCTAGACTCGAGTTTCTCGCAAATGGATAAGTATGGATCTGAGCATGCTCATCACCATTGAAGCGAATTGACAAAAGCTAACTGTGAATCAATGTCCCTTTTCTCCGAGGAATATTTGATAGGCCTGGAGGCAGGGAAAATTACTGTAGTGGTAAAGCTCCTGGGCTGAAGTTTCTGCTTTGCATTTGCCTTGTGCTCACCATCTACCCTGAACTTCCCAATCTTGACCTTAGCATTCACCAGCTTAGCTGCCAACTCTACATATGAATCTTCCATGGCCTGTGAATTCAAAAAATGAAAAAGCAAAAAGAAAGAAATGAAACTTGGTTATGTGTAGGACTAATAATTAACAGTTGCAATCAGCTAGAGGCTATTGATGAAATGAACTTTTACCTGGCAAAAGTGACGCCAAGGCCCAGATCTGTTCTCTAACGTGCCTAAAATTTCCATCCCAGCCCTGCTCAAAGAGGTCAAGTTTTGGGAGTTGAAAACATCAGCAATTGGGTCATTTACATTTGTAAAGGAAACAACTCCATTTATGTGCTCACTGATTTGCGCATCTTCAGATTCCATATTTCCTTTATGTAGTCCACACTCCTTCAACTTGCCCTCCTCCCACCACCACCTCCCTTCTCTCTCATGCTGCCAGGGGAGGGCCGGTCCGGTTAAAGTCTCACAACCAATTGAGACATATCCTAAAGCATGCAAACTATTAACAGGCACATTCATGGTTCGGAGGAAGTTCCATATAGCCTGGACGCCCAAATTTGCCACTGGGTTCCACTTCACGAGGCTGATGGTTCCACACCCAATTCCTTCAACTGAAGGGTGGTCAATTTGCAGAACAGGAACAGTAGCTCTAATGCCAGGAGACTGATCTTTTCTTTGGCCTGTGATCCAAGCACAAAGATCCTTAAGGGCCCTTCTAAGAGGTCTCACCTGTAGTACTTGACAGCATTCTTGGTGCATGTATTCAATGTCCATGCCGTAGTACTTCTCCACATCATCCAAGAGTTTGTCGGTCTGTGAGTTCAACCTCCCTGTGTCCAGGCCAAACACCCCCGATTGGAGTATCAAAGACACATCCTCAGCTCCACTGCATGATTTTAAATGCTGTGTTCAATCATAATACTGAAAGGCATTGTGACAAAATCTCCACAACATTACTTCCACCAAAGAACTAGACTGCACTGTCTCTCTTGAAGGTTCAATAATTCAAATGGAAGGGCTGGATGTTTAGCATAAAAAACTGACCTCCTTTAAACCTAATTAATACCTAGACAACGACACTTTGTACAATTTATACACAGCTTGTCCCTTAATGCTATTCTTTTTTTCAGAATCTTGCGAAGGATTTCTCTACTCTTCGCGTTTTTCCATTCACATCGTTTTCTGTTAGAAGCGTGACTCTATAATAGCTGACGTTCGCATTAAGAGATATATATATTCTAATGATCTTGTTAAGATCGCATTGTCGATCATTATTGGTTGCTTAATTAATCTGGCTGTCATGATAAATATATTTTTTAATTAGGAATCTCCCGTAGCTGTGAATCGTGATAGCTGAAAGAAAAAGTTCAATAGAAAATAGAAAAGAATTTCAAAGAAGACAACCCAAAAGCATCGGCCACAACTGGGAGCTCGCTTAACTGTTTTGATGATCATCATCAATAAAATAATAGCTTACCAACAAAGAACTTTCCCTTTTGAAAAAAGGTCAGGCTGCGCTTGCTCTTTCCCCTTTATTTTAACAAAAATATTTACTGAACCTAACATATCTTCTTCTTTCATTCTCAACATTAAGAACTGCATATACTTTAACTCCTGCTGCAACGACCCCACATGTCATTGTTAGGGTTAGTGCAGAATCTTTCACCAATGAAGTATATATGTTCCTTGTGCATGCATGTTTCTTTTAGAATTGGAATTCAGACGACATCTTCTATATCTCCTGGATTTTTGACAATTTATCTAAATATCTACATTAAAAATATCCAACTAATCGAGAGACATGGGCATGACATCAAAGTACCTGAAAGAAATGGCGCTGCCATCTATAAAATCTTGAAGGGCCTTGTTGATAATTGCTAGAGGAGAAGCTTTCTCAAGTTCTTTTGCCAGCTTGCCATGATCTTCTGTTACACCTTCAAGTTCAGCCTTCTCAGTTATCTCTGCAACAATTAGTTGAGCCTCAGGAATTACATGAAAACAGACACTTTGATGATGAGGTACATGGGAAGAGCCAAACTGAATATTACAAAACTAAATATTAGTTCTACCTTTTGGTCTGAACATACCGAAAAAGAAGAAAAACACAAGGCAGTGACCTTTGATCTCATGGAAAGATACTGAACAGAAGAAGCTGGCAGTGAACCTCGACTGCCACAAGCGTCTGCAGCATGAAGGGTCATGATCATGAGAAAACATTGGAACTCTTTGTCCCTCTGAAAACAAGAAAACACAACGCAAAACTCATTCCCTTTCTCTAAAACCTCCGTGTCTTTGTTTTGCTGATAGCTGTAGAATATATATTCCAGGGAGAGCTTGAAAAGGCAGTGGGGTTTCAGGTTCATTGAACCTGGTCACTCCAGAGTCCACAGTTTACATAAAATCTCACTTGGCAGGAAAAAAAATCGGTAACCATACATATAGTACGTAACACATGGACTCCATGATGCCACCAACCTACTCCTGTGTTTAGCTTTTTGGCTCATGGATGATTAAATTCTTGTTTTTTATAATGTATTTTGTTTAAAAATATATTAAAATAATATGGTTTTTTTAAGTATAGTTAAATAAAATAATGCGTTTTGAGGTCAGTGCTCTCTTTCATTTTTGGTGCCGTATTTATTTAGGTGTGGTATTTATTTGGGTATTAGTAACATCCTATTTAAATATGTGATTCGGTCTAAGCAGTCAAAACATAAAAAATCTTGGACAACGTTTGGTCCAAATGAAGTTAATGACTTCATATTTTAAACCAAGATGTCAATACTATATAACTTGCCCTTAATTTTTTATTCGAGCATGCATGCCGGTTTTATATATATAAAACCCAATGAAGCTTGATTAAAATAAAAAATATAAATTAATTTGATGTAACTCAACTAGTCAGACTTTAAATTTATTCTATAAAAGTTATTAGTTCGAGTTTCATAAATTTTAGGATTACTGGAGATTTATATGATCGTTAATTTTAGAATCCATGAGATTAGTCAAGATATAAATAAGCTGACTTGAATATTTATATTAATCTAAAAAAATAAATAAAAATAAAAATTCAAGAAGAAACTAAAAGCAAAAAAGAAAAAAAATGATCTTTATTGGGCCTGAAGTTGATGTTGTGAGTGGGTCTTTGGAGGCTTGGGATCTTCCACCAATGAACCACAAATGTCCATCTGAAAACGCAAGCAAGAACACATTTGTGTGGAAGCAAAACAAAAGGAGGACATTTATCACTCTACTTCCCCTCCACAGACCCAAAAACTATGAATTATCCACAACCACTGCCTCCCTTCTTTGCCATTTCTCCTCCTCTCATTAGCCTAAACCCTCCCTTCAAGGAACCATGCTCATAAACTTCTCTTCCTCTCCTCTACCCCCTTCATCTTCTCTTCCAAGATTTTCCAACTCGAAGTCACCCGTTTTAGAACCACCCTCTTTAAAATCCAAAACCAACTTTCTTAAACCTCTTCCCTCTTCACCTTGCTATTCATCAAACCTTAGTTTTCACCCCAAGACTCACCTTTTCAGTAGATGCCCACATGGGAAAAGGTTGGACTTAAGGTCATGCGCTGTTTCTGGATTTGACTTGGGGAACTTTGAGTCTGTTTTAGAGGCAGCTGGAGTGTTGACAGCCATTATTGTTGTTCATGAAAGTGGTCACTTTCTTGCTGCTTATCTACAGGGTATCCATGTAAGTAAATTTGCTGTTGGGTTTGGTCCAGTTTTAGCTAAATTTAGTGCAAAAAACGTTGAATACTCATTAAGAGCTTTTCCTCTGGGTGGGTTTGTGGGGTTTCCTGATAATGATCCAGAGAGTGATATACCTGTAGATGATGAGAATTTGCTTAAGAACAGACCGATATTGGATAGAACGATAGTGATATCAGCTGGTGTTATTGCTAATATTATCTTTGCTTATGCCATAATCTTTGTTCAAGTATTATCAGTTGGTTTGCCTGTGCAAGAGGCCTTTCCTGGGGTGCTTGTTCCAGAAGTTCGAGCCTTTTCCGCTGCTTCCCGAGATGGGTTGCTTCCCGGGGATGTAATTCTTGCTGTTAATGGAACTAACTTGCCTAAAATTGGGCCAAATGCGGTTTCCGAGGTTGTTGGTGTCATCAAGAGTAGTCCTAAAAAGAATGTGTTGCTTAAGGTTGGGAGGGGAAAACAGGATTTTGAGATTGGCGTCACCCCGGATGAGAGTTTTGATGGAACAGGTAAAATTGGAGTTCAATTATCACCCAATGTAAAGATTACCAAGGTTGTAGCCAAAAACATCTTGGAGGCATTTAATTTTGCTGGAAAAGAATTTTTGGGTCTTTCATCCAATGTGGTGGATAGCTTGAAACAAACTTTTTTAAACTTCTCTCAATCAGCTAGTAAGGTTTCTGGTCCGGTTGCTATTATTGCTGTTGGTGCAGAAGTTGCAAGGTCGAATATTGATGGACTTTACCAATTTGCAGCGGTGCTCAATATTAATCTTGCAGTGATAAATCTCCTTCCATTACCTGCTTTGGATGGGGGTTCCTTGGCCTTCATTCTCATAGAAGCAGCGAGGGGTGGGAGAAAGCTCCCTTTAGAAATAGAGCAGCGGATAATGTCATCCGGGATCATGCTTGTTATTCTCCTTGGACTATTTCTTATTGTTCGGGACACCCTAAACCTTGATTTCATCAAAGATATGTTGTGATAATCTGTCAAGGCCTTCAAATAAAAAATGAGTTGGAGTGGTATGGAGCTGGTTTCTTATCTGTTTGCTTGATGATGATGTCTCAAGGGGGAGAATACTTAAGACTCTTTGTTCTTTTGTCGAAATCGGTTTTGGAAAAGGTATTCGTGACTTGTTTCCAATTGGTATCATCTTATGTTGGATCTTTCTTGTAATTCTGTGACTCATAGTTTCTTAAATGATTATGGCAGCACTAAGAAGGGTTATACAGTTCCATACCCAAAATTCTGTAAAGATATCTAAAGAAAATACATTCTTTCAGAGTTGCTCCTTGCTAACTTAGCTCATTTGGAATGAAACGGAAACTGCCCATTGAGTAATATCTTTTGTTGGTTGTACCAGGAAGAAGTCAAATATATAGATAGAAAACTTCTTGTTGGTATAATTTGTTTTGGTTCTCCAAGGATAAACAATGCGTATTCTGAAAACTCTACCACAAAAAAACGAGTTTTGATTCGGTTCTAACATCAGCAGAATGAAGCAAGAGCATGTTGAATGAAACCTGAATCATAGTCTGTGTGTTTAGCTCATGCATCAGTGCGTGTATTCTACAAGTTGACAGATGAAGATCTTATGCATGTTTTATTCTCGTTTAATTTTAACTAGCAGGAACTTGTCAACACCTTGTTTTTTGTGCTTCAATTAAACTGCTGAAAACCATTCATCAGAGCACCTGCATCCACCACAGTTCGCAGCACCAGGGACTGATAACAAGGGGGCATGATATATCAACATGCAGATAAAGGCCCTTGATTTGAGATGAGCTAAAATGCAGATACATGCATGGGGGATCATCTTTTTTTAGAATACCTTGCTTGATGGATGATCAATTCTATTATCCATGTACTTGGTCCGTGAGGTTACTGAGCTTGTAAAGGTAGCATTTTGTTAAAAAAACTAAATCTGCATATTTCAGCTTCTGATAACCATTGCTGTTGGTGGAAGGATGGATGAAGAAGAATTAAGATTAAGAAAAACTAAAAGATAATGAACGGTTGCAACCGTACCTATTCACTGTCTAGCTACCGGCACCGTTTTTAGCCCTTTCTACTCAAAACGTTTTTACAAATAAAAAATATTAGTGATTTTTTCTTAAATTCAGACTGATCTAGGTCTCGGCCAGCTAGGTTCCGGGTTGACCTATTGGATTAGTTTGAATTTTATAACTAAGATTGTTGTATTATTATTAATTTCAATTTTTAATATAAACTAAAGTAGAGAAAATAATATCTAATATTGTTTAAAATATATAATGGTAAAATAGACTTTTTATATTTTATTTTATCTTGTTTACCATCAACCAAATATAATATATAGATAATCATTATGTTTTGTACATCATTACTAAACATAATTATATTTGTTTTCTATTTCATCCTATCTCTTTTTTTCTTATTATTTCTGTTTTTTATATTTCGAAATACTATTTAAATTTAAATTTGTGGAGTACTTATACTATGTTGGGTTGTGAATCAAATTAATTGACTCTTGTAGGTAGACCTTTTGTTCTGCTATTTGAATTAAAATAATCATAAACACACATAAATTTATCATAAGATTTTTAATTGCTAAGTTAATAAAAAAAAATTGACATTTATATTTAAAATTTAAAATGTCACGTTAATTTCGTATAATTTTTGTATCTATATTTATTAACTTATTTATATATTTCACATAAAAATATATCAATTCAGACTAAATCTCTTTCTAAATTATTTGAACGATGTATTCCCTCCTTATACATTTAGGAAAAAAATAATAATTTTATCGAGTATTGACTCGAGGCATGAACCGAAAAGGTTAAGAAATTGCAAGTCAACCTTCCTTTGCATTTATTTAAAGTAATTTAATAATTTTATTGTATATTGACTTAAAATTTGACAAATTTTTTTAACCACGAAACAATTTATTAAAGATATCAATTACCATCTTGAATACAAGAGCAACAAATCCGAAAAGGGCTCCTCGCATCTAAAGTAAGAAACTCTAAAATACAGACCACCGCTCTACGGCGCATTGACGGGTTTCCTCCGCCTGGATCAAAGAATTGAACACTGTCCCCGCTGCTTGATGTACGGGCTAGTTCAACATTATTTTGATATTGGCTGTGATTGTTTTATGGAGTATATTTTATTTGAAAATGTATTAAAATAATATTTTTTTTATTTTATAAAATTATTTTTAATATTAACACATTAAAATAAATCAAAAACACCAAAAAATATTAATTTAAAATAAAAAAAATAAATATTTTTTAAATTTCTTCAAAAACGTTTTTAAAATGCAAACACAAACAGGGTTGTCTTTTTATTTTTATTTTATCATCAAAGTTTTTTTTTTCTTTTTTTCCAGTTGCATTATTTTTCCAAATTAATGATCAACTCCTTTGAAATTATTAAGCAAATTTAGAATTCAAAGAATTGAGGCCCGAAATGATAAATCAGGTGCGGAAACCGGAAAAAAAAAACTTAATTTTACAATAAATTTGTATCTGGAATTATTAATTTTTAGTAATAATTAAATTTTTTATATGGATAAAAATTGAGTCAATTTACGTTTTTTTTATTTGGAAAAATAATATTCTATTCTTATTTTATTTTAATTTGAATAAATTTCTATTTTTTTGTTTTTTTAATCTTATTTAACTTGATTAAATATGTCCCACATGATATATATAAGAAAATAAAACTTCTTCATATATAATGTCAATTAACAATTATATCAATATATATTTAACGAAATCTAACAGAAACACTTGATTATATAAAATTTAAGAATTTATATGCTCAAATAAAAAGAAATTGCATACTAATATATAATAGTATTTAGTGAATACTATGAGTTAATATTTTAAAAAAGTATATTTTATTATTAAAACATTTTTCACCAAACAAACACAATTTAAGAAAAGGAAAGAAAACAGAGATTGAGTAAAGGGGGGGAAAGGGTCATAAATGACTTTTTCAAAAGAATAAAATAAAGGTATGACTTCCTAATCCTGTGGTTTGTTTTTCTGATTTAATTTTTTTTTATTTTTTTTTATTTTTTTTAAATTGTTTTGAATATTAAAAAATAAAAAATATATTATTTTAATATATTTTAAAATAAAGAATACTTTAAAAAAAATATATTGCCGCATTATAAAGCAAGCTCTCGGTG
>Ga0307517_10009590_pt1 | contig 13704 bp, 10 predicted proteins | sample 23_EM_MG_FD_194515 | JGI IMG/M metagenome (GOLD analysis project Ga0307517, IMG submission 194515) | Populus trichocarpa ectomycorrhiza microbial communities from riparian zone in the Pacific Northwest, United States - 23_EM | ecosystem: Host-associated > Plants > Roots > Unclassified | place...
CCACGTTGTTATACCATGTGAAGATCATGAGGCCTGCCTTTTGGTCTTGTCCAGGACTTCCTTTTTAGCAGGATAGCCTTTTTCTTTTCGTCCCCCCCCCCTGTTCTTTAAGCTTTTTTAGCTATGTGTTTGGCTAGTGATGTTAGGTGCAGTAGACTGTACTGCAGCTTCATGAATTAATTGGTAGCATTGCTATCATATTCATCTAGGGCATGACTTGTGTAAATAGATGTTTTTTGGAAACTAGTCATATGGATTGCGATGTTATCTGAAATCTTTAATGTATAATTACCTTACAAAATAATTCCTTTTCTAAACCTAATCCAACAGCGAAAAAAGTTTGATAAATATATTTACATCACGTTTGTAAATAAGAGAAGCCATTAGCTTTTGCCAAAGAGAAAAACAAATGGAGAATTACGTGCATGACCAGTGGGATGCTAACTTTGTTTGGACCTCCAATGCAAATCAACATTTTCATTGAAGTGACAGCGCGCAGTGCTAATATATTAATTCTTGCATAACATTTTCATTGCAATTTCCTACTGTTATTCCACGTATAATTGACCTCCAGATGCGAGACTATTAATCAGAAGTTATTAAACTCGGTTTTGCATGCATGGGTTAATAAAAAAAAATACTGTTTTAAGATAATTTTTTTAAAAAAGTTAAAATAATAATATTTTAGAATTTTTTTTTTTAAGTAAAACTGAATTTTAAAAGAATAACCAGATCAAGATTAACTCACCAGAATCAATCAAATTGACTGAATCAATTTTCATTCAATTTAAACAAAAAAAAAATAATGCTTACTTGTAAACTTGATCAAGACTAAAATAGAGTTAAAATTGCCATTCAATCACCGTCTTATTATAAGAGTTTGGATAAAAGGGGACAAAAAAATCAAGGCATGATAGGTTTTTTTTATGTTCTTTCAAGGATTGGATGAGAAGATGAGACCATATATGACTTGGGGGTGCTTTCATTGGAGAAGGAAATAAAGAAATGAAATATGGAGGGTAAGAAAGAGAAGGAAAGAGAGAGAAAATTATCGAAAATTGGCAAAATAGGGTTATTTGATCAATGCCTATAGGGTTTTAACTATTGATTAAATGGATAAGTTAGTTGCAAGTGAATTTCTATAGCAAAATTGGATGGAAGCTTATAGAAAAAACATATTGATGTTTTTCTATCTTTGAAGGGTTTCCAATCCACACGAGGAAACAATAAACGACATATATTTCAATGATTGTGTGAGGATTTGCCTTTTGGTCGAATGGGAAGATGAATTATGGTAATTTTTAAAAAAATATTAGAGAGTTTTAACAAGTTTAAATTTTATTGTTTCTATTTTTTTAATTAAATAAATCATGTATTTCAGCATAATGTAATAATGAATTTGAACAAATCACAAGTCTAAATAGTTTTTCGAAGCTAGTATAAAAACATTCTTAATATTCTACCCAATAATAATTTAATTTTTTGAATTTAACCCTTTTGAATTCTTTTAGTTCGTAAAAATATCAACCTATATATATATATATATACACACACCTAATTTGTTAGTGTTTGTTGGTATATTAAAACTTGTTTTTTACTTGAAAAATATTAAATTAATATTTTTAAATGTTTTTGAATAATTATAATAATTTAATATAAAAAATATTATCTTAATTCATCTCTTCAATTAAAAAACATCCAAAACTTACACTTTAATATACAGTAAAAAATAAAAAAGACTTGATTGATGGATAATGTACCGATATTAATTAATTACAGTATTACACCAAAAGAAACCGAGGAAGACGTACGCCACAATTGATCGATCATTTGGCACCATTCATCGTGACTTCACTATATCATATAGGCTTCGAAAGTAAAAGAAAAGGTGTTCTTAATTAACCCTTTACAGTATACAAAGTTAGTGTTAAATTAGCTGACGAGAAAACGTGTTCTACTAAAAATGAAAAGGAACTTCATCGTGCAGGAGGGTCTTGGAAAAAGCTGTCTTCTCCTTTCATCAACCAAACTTTAGAACACAAATGGCGAAGATAAAGTGATCATATATATGATCACAACGTAACTTTAATTAGCTCCCCTCATCCCTCTCTTTGTTAATATTTATTACTTTCATTATCAAAGTTATTAATATCAATTCAGTACTTTAAACTAAGACTGCTTAGACATTAATGGTCAAAGACCACAGCTAATTAACAATTAATTCTAAAAGTAAATAAGATATATTTATCAGTTATATTCTATAAAATAACTACTATCCCACTTAACAAAAAACATTAAGTATGAAATAAAGATTATCCAATGTCTTAGATATACATAAAAAAAAATAATAATTTTTTCTTAAATTAAATGATTAATTTATGAAAAACACACGTCGCATTAATCTAATGATCTATATGTAAACTAATTGAATACTAGTTGTAAAACTTGAATTAGCTCGGCAAATTGATTTAGAACTCGATCGATCTAAGTTTGGACAGGTTTATATTAAAAAAAAATTAAAAAAAATAGATTCCGACTCGGGTAAAACCCGATAAGAAACTCAGCAATTCATAACTCAAGTCTTGTCCCAGATTAACCCTTTCAATTTATGATTCTGATTAACTCTAAGATGAGTTTTAAAACTGTGATTTGATTATTTTTTTTCTTATCATGGTTTCTTAAGATTTAATATTATTCATTTTTTTTAACTGGAGTCTTTCGTAGTATCTTTTTTGATTTTCTAAATATTATTATCACTTGAATTCATAAGAAAATTGTAAATTAATTTTCCTTGCAGCTTCAAATACACAATTAACTGGCTGTTTTATTCCTGGGGTTTTTAAAATATTATATTTATAATTTTATGCCGAGAGGTCTCATTTATCTTAAATCCAGTTTGGCTAATAACTTTACCCTAAATCTAAATTATTAATTAAATGAGTTAACTTGGTCTTGTCCCTATCAAAATAGAAAAAGGATGTGGTTTTGAATATATTTTTAAAAATATAAATCTAGATTTTGAATTAATTTTAATTACACCCACCCTGGATCAAGCCCGCTTTAATTAATGACATTGTTCATGAGGACGTAAGATTTGGTGAATCATCCACCTTATATAGCTCTAGGCAGTCGAAATGAAGGGTGCTGCTAGGCTACTAGCTCAAGCACGCAGCAATTGCTGTGTGGCTCGTTTAAAAGGCAAGAGGTACAATATGATTCTAATTCCATGCATGTGTTTGGAAAAAGAAAAGTATTAGATTCCAAATTCCTACGTTTCATGAGAATGATTCATTACGTTACAAGTGACACTCCACAAGCCACTAACTTAATTATCTACAAAAATAATGAAAAGCACATATCATATATATTGACTAAGCTTTTATTAAAGAATGTGTTTGGTACGTATAACTTTTGAATTATATTTTTTTATTTATTTTGAGCCATAATTTAAAAGTTTTTTTTTCATAAATAAATTATGATAAGTTTAATAAAAATGATTCAAAGTATATGAATGGGGTGCAGGTTATAATTCATAAATTAAAATTTTTAACTTTTGTTTAAATAAAAAATTCGACTGAAGTATATATATAGCAAACTCTTGATTAATTGAGTCAAAAGTTATTTCTAATTAAATATACTTGTAACTTTTTTTGAGTTAAAAAAAAAACTTAAATCAACTTATAATTAAAATTTATATGAAACATATAATCTATTAATCATGTAATTAATAATGACTCCTGCAACATCCCCTTTATATACTAAATTAACCATTCTTCAATGGAGATTTTCCAAGCTAAAAATAATCACCATGAATAGCCTTTAACCTTCCTTAATTTTGGCCTGCATCATCCCCTTCATATAATAAAACATTCTACGTGTGAGATTTTCCAAGCTAGCTAAAAATCATCACCATGAAAAGCCTATAACCTTGCTTAATCAGTGGCAGAAATATAAATGCCTGCAAGGAGCTATAGCATTATAGAGCAAGAGAGTCTCAAAAGGGCAGGACGGGCTGTAAATAAAGAAGGGGAATATTAGCATGATTTTGTTAGTAATCAAGGGAATATATTAAATTTCTGAACTTGGAATTTTAATCGACTCAATTATCAGAATATTGTCAGACTTTTACCAGTATATATAGTTAAACATTTGCACGAACAAGCGCGCGCGCATATAAATCAGAGGGAGTGATTTAATTTCCAATTTTTGTGGAAATAAAAACATCGAGAAAGACAATGAAAAATAGAGGGACACGTTTCTTTGTTCTTTCTATTTTAAAATAATAATTTTTTCTAAAACTATATATAATAAAAACATATAAATAGATTTATTCAATTTCTATCCCTTATATATATTAAACATATTTATGTTTATTTTATATATTATTTTTATTATGTTACTACACTAGCCAAATACAACCTAACTTATCGTTTTTAATAATAATATGGATCTTCTCGTACCCCGCTTTTGATTGTAAGATGGATCTTTGCCTGCCAATTAAGCTGTTTCCTGATTTGAAATGATTCATTCCTCAAAAAACAATGGATAAAAAATCCATGCTTCCTGCAAACTGAGTCAATGCATCATATTGTGCTCTTAAGAACTTTATTAATGCATCTGCAATAAATACATGCATGCATGCCGTCAAAAAGTGTCTCACAAAAAGGGGCCCTTCTTGCTCTAGGTGCAGGGAAGGGGCTCGGATCATAAGATTTGTAGTCCCCATGAAATCATCAAAGCAAGTGTCATTATGGATAAAAAAGACATTGAAAAAGCAAATTTGATTATACATATCAAGTACTCCCAACTGCTCATAGAAAAACTGAAAAAAGATGAAGGTTACGTTTTTCTTAGCCTGGCCAATCATGAGATCAATCTTTGGCATACGTGTCGTCCCATGGTTGATTCCTATTTACTTGCGATTGGTCACTCGAGTTCAAAGCAAAAAAAAAAAAAAAACTTGTCACCGATATCTTGTCTCCCTCCTGCCTCTTTCTTCTCTTGCAAGGTTCCTCGAGCTGCAAAGAGAGGGGAGGGGTGATTAGTGATCATCGTTGAATTTCTAATTTAAAGGGCTACAAAGCATCTTCTTCTTTTCTTAACAAGCTTGTTGAACTTAATTCATCGATCACTGATTTAAAAGGGCTACAGAGCTTGCTGAAATTCCTTTTGACGAGAAGCATGGCATATAGTCAGGAATGGACTGCCCGAAAGGAGAAAAGAGAAGGGGGAGAGGGGGCTCGAGGGATCAGAACTAGTGTAGGATCTGTCATGTCATGTGACTCATTTCCTATTGTTTTCCTATGGATACCGGCAACTTTTTTTCCTATTTAAGATATTCCGTGAAGACTTGGACGAGTTGAAGATGTGGCAATCAAACAATAAAGAAGACGAAACAAAATGGCAAAAGGCTATTAATTGCTTTTTCCTTTGAGAGGCTCTCGAGGATTATCGATTTTGGTAGCAAAAAGAAGACTACGTGCTCGATCTATCTAGTATTTTGAAATAGTTTTTCAAATGTATATATCAACTATTTAATTATGGAGCCATTCCAATTGATAATGGATCCTATTTATAAAAACTAATTTAGGATGAATATTGTTTCACATACTATATTTAATTTAAGTGTGAGAGATTATTCTACCTCGTTTGGACCAAATATATTTACTATTTAAATGGTAAAACCAATGATGATAATTTTACCCAAACCCTATGTATAATAATTGAACCAACTATAGTTATCTTTTTTCTTATATATGTAATAATTATAATATAAATATTATTAAATTCAATTAAAAATCCGATCCAAACTCAATCTATTATATATATATATATATATATCTTAAAATATATGTTATTTTTATATTGAATAATAATTATTACTCCTATAAAATTGATATTCAAAAGCCAATAAGCGGCTATGAATATCTAATTTAATAAGTAATATGTTGGATATAAATATAATAGAGATCGATCCATTCCATCCTAGGTAAAAGGTCTTTATCTATGGGCTCACATAACATGGAATTCATAAGAAGCTCCATTAATAATGGCCCAATTATTAATATGGGCCTACATATCTAGATCCAAAGTTACTAGCCCAAGACAAACGTACAATCGCCTCCAGGGACATTTCCGTAATTACAAATAATTTTCAAATCCCGACAGTCGTCAAAAGCAGCTGCTCATCCCGCCCGTAAACAAAAATCAAATCAAAGAGAGATAGAAAATGGAGAAGATCTGTGTAGCAATTAGAGTGAGACCACCTGTCACTGTATCTGAAGACACCACCATCAATGGAACCTACTGGAAAGTGGAAGAAAATCGCATCTCTCTTCACAAATCTCACGGCTCTCCTATCTCCGGCGTCTCTTATGCCTTTGGTACCTCATTGTTCTCTCCAATTTCTCTCTATTTCCTCTTTGATTTCTGTATTTTACTCACTGATTTTTTTTTTAATTTTTGGTAGATCACGTGTTCGATGAGAGCTGCACAAACTCTAGAGTTTACGAGCTCCTTACCAAGGATCTCATTCTTGCTGCTGTTGACGGTTTTAACGGTATGATTCATTAGAGCTTGTGTAGTTTCAATAGTTATTTAATTTGATTTTTTTTTAATTTTTTAATTTTTGTAATGCAGGAACGGTGTTCGCTTATGGACAGACTAGCAGTGGAAAGACGTTTACGATGAACGGTTCTCAAAACGATGGAGGAATTATTCATCGAGCTGTTAAAGATATTTTTGAAAAAATTCACATGGTAATTACCGCAAGCACGCCGTGGCTGCTGTGTTGGGCAAAATTTGAATTGATTGATGATTTTTTTTTTGAAGCAGATTTCCGAGAGAGAGTTTCTCATAAGAGTTTCGTATATGGAAATTTATAATGAGGAGATTAATGATCTTTTTGCTGTTGAGAATCAGAAATTGCCAATACATGAGAGCTTGGAGGTTGGATAGAGGCTTTGGGAATTCTCTTACTCTTTTACTAGTTTCCTTGCTTGTATAATTCACTGATTTTAATTTTTTGATTTTCCTTTTTGTTTTTGGTTCTAGCGCGGCGTGTTTGTTGCAGGACTAAAGGAGGAAATTGTGAGTAATGGTGAACAAGTGTTGAAGTTAATCGAAGGAGGAGAAGGTTTGAAGCATAATTCACTCGTAGCCCTTGTTTTTAAAACTTTGTTTTGGTGATAATGTATGTGTGGTTACATGTAATTTGAAATTTGTGCACTGCAGTTAATCGACACTTTGGAGAAACGAACATGAATGCTCGAAGCAGTAGGTCTCACACGATTTTTAGAATGGTAAGAAGTCATTGACATGATTAAAGATGTAGTGAGATACAATTTCTTTGATGAGATTTACTATCAATCTTGAGGCTGTGTGTGTCAGGTGATTGAAAGTAAGAGGAAGGATGCCAATTCTTCTAGTGATTATTCGAGTAGTGATGCTGTCCGAGTTTCTGTGTTGGTGTGTAATCTCTCCACATTTTGCTGCATTGAGGATAACACATTGAATTATATAGGATCTGGTTTTTCTAATTTTTACATGCCATTTTGTGCTGTGTGGAAGTAGAACTTGGTAGATTTAGCTGGATCAGAAAGGATAGCTAAAACTGGTGCTGGTGGTGTACGTTTAAAAGAAGGGAAGTATATTAACAAGAGTTTGATGATTCTTGGTAATGTAATAAACAAACTAAGTGAAGGTGCCAAGCAGAGGTAATTGCTGCGCTGGAAATTTATCTCTTTAATTAGGTTTTATCAGAGCTGTTTTTGTTACTGTTTTAGTTTATAAAATACAGGGGGCATATTCCTTATCGTGATAGCAAGCTTACTCGTATACTTCAACCTGCTCTTGGTGGAAATGCCAAGACTTCAATTATATGCACTGTAGCCCCAGAAGAGGTAGTCATTTATTTGTTTCCATTGGAGTGTTTATATTCTATACATCGCCAACGGTTCCAATTGGCCCACCGTCAAGTTGAGCCTTCTACGTTAACTGTATTTCGTTTTTGTTGTTTTTTAGCTTCACATTGAGGAAACAAAGGGAACTCTCCAGTTTGCTAGTCGAGCTAAGCGCATCACCAATTGTGCCCAAGTGAATGAGGTATGTCTGTTGTTTTGTACAGAGCATTAACCATTTTATCACCTTAACTAGAGTAGGTAACTGGGTTCTAATATATTCATTCCTCGCGGTCTTCTTGTAGATTTTGTCAGATGCAGCCTTGCTGAAGCGGCAGAAGTTAGAGATAGAGGAGCTGCGTAAGAAACTTCAGGTTATGATCATGCCATGTTCATTGTAATTTCTACATCGTAAAGATTTAGATATTATTTGATTAAGTTAAATACTTGTTCAGGGATCCCGGGCTGAAGTACTGGAGCAAGAAATTTTGAAGTTGAGAAATGATATGCTGAAGGTAGATTCTACGTCTAACATGATCTGACCATTATCATGAACACCGCTCAAAACTTGTGTTAATTGAGCTCCAATTTCCAATTTCCAATTTCCAGTACGAATTGGAGAGAGAAAAGCTTGAGATGGAACTGAAAGAGGAGAGGAAATCACACAAGGAACGTGATCAATGCATCAAAGAGCAGCAGATGAAAATTGACAATCTCAGTACCAGTGCCTCCTTTTCAGATGGTGATAGGAACTCTATCCAGGTATATATCAAGCAAAGCAAAACGCCATAATTTCTCGGCACTTTTGTCCAGCAGAGCAGAGGTCACTACACGGATAGCATAACCTTCTTTCTAGTACTTTGATAATGGCAAATTGGCAGCAGATACTGGTTTTACCATCATCCACTATGGGTCCATATCTTCTTGCTGTAAACAAGAGTAACTTGCCCTGGTTCTTGGATTTCTCCATCATTTATGCCTATATTAGTAATGCAGCATTTCAAAATTTTCTTAAAGACAAATTTATATGACTGTTAGCATGATTTTTAATGAAGCATCTGAAGGATGCAAAGAATAGAGTGATATAAAGCACATACCTGGTGCAAACTGATCATGTACAGATGTAAGCAAGATATGTAACCTCAAATTTGTTCCCTTCTGGTCTTCTATAGTCAAGTTTTGCGTCACAACAGTCATGGCAAAGAATATATATTTATTCTATTTGTATTCATTTAATATATTTCATGTAATCATTACTATTCTTTCTGTGATTTCTTATGCATTAACAAAAACTTCTACTCATCTCTTAGGTTACTGATATTCTTATAATAAAATAACTACTGGTCGTAGGAACAGAATGCTGGGAGACAAATCCTCAAGGAAGAATTCAGTGGCAGCAACAGTGTCTTCAAAAATGATGTTTTCAGAACCCCTACATTAAAGGCAGATTCCAATGCCTTTGTTGGCAAACGGTCCAATTACTCCAGGCTGCCAGATTTCAGTCCTCTACCAGATAACTATAGCAATGTGGCCGATGAAGACACATGGTTGAAAATGAACAAAGGATTCATCGCTGACCTTGATTCAATTCAAATGACTCCTGCAAGAAAAGTTCAATCCTTTCCTTTTGGTGATGTTACTCTAGTAAGTTTATGTTAAGTTTTTCATATGCTCAGTCTTGTTATCTGCAATTGCTACTTGTCCCTTTCCTATGTGTTAAACTAAGGAAAAAGCCTGAGATGAGAATATCAAGGATGTCCTCTTGAGAACTGATGTTCACCTTTTCTAATTCTTCTCTATTTTGGTCTAATTCATTTTTTGTTTCAAGTGTTCGAAGTTTTCTTGCTTGCATGTGGTTTGTCTCTCCATCGCATTCATAAACCATACAAAAAAACAATGTTGAATTAGAAGCTAAGGGTTTCCATCTTTGGTAACTTAACAGAAATAAATAAATAAAGCATACATGCTGGCATGACCTTTATTAAATTAGTCTTCTAGTGTTCTAGCATTTTCAAACTTTGATATTGCTCGTTAAATGTGATAAATAGCTATGATAGTGATACCTTTTTATTTTTCAATGTTTAGATAATACTAGTAGCACTATCCAGCCGCATAATTTTTTTAATTATACTCATCCACATCGCTGCCAGGGTTCTTCAACTGAGGATTACAAAGTAGAGGTCCAGAATCTCAAAAGGCAACTAGAACTTGCCCTTGAAGAGAAGAATGAACTCGAGGTTTGCCTTTTGCTCTTGCCCTTTCTCAATTTTCGATTTCATACATCGTTGATAATTCAGTGAGTTAGCTTGATATTTGAAAGTGGCATGTTGTTGATGACTGTATTCAGTTGCTGTTGTTTGTTCTCCTCAAATAGTTCGATTTCATTGGGCACTTTTTTATACAGTACGCACCACTACTATTGGTAGCTATGATGTAGAAATGCATCCAATGTGCAATTTATGACACAGGAACGAGCAATGACGACTCTTTAGTGTGCTTGTTTTTCATTTTTAGCTCATTTGAAAATTAGAAGATTTACACTTCTAAATTCCCGTCCACACACAAAGCTTCCATCTATTCCTGGTGTTAGCTATGCATTGATACCGGTAGAAAGGTTTCTTTTCAATCTGAGACCTCTAAATAAATACTGTTTCTAGGTATACGTCTTACTCCAAATAGGAGAACTCTTGATATCTCTGTGAATTGATGGAACGTAGCGAAGTGTTTTTGGCTGATCATGCTATTCAGTTCTGTCTATTTTATTCTTCTGGTGCAAGCATTTAATCTTAATGTATTGCATGCATATGTTTGCAGAAGAAGCACTTAGAACAATTACAGTTGAATGATCATTTAATGGGGGAGATATCAGAACTCAAACATGAAGCAGTGGTAATTCGAGAAATACCTCAAAGACTATGTGAATCTATGGCTAGTTGCAGAGACACTTACAAAGATGTTCTGTTAACGTTGCAGGTGACGCTCTGCATTTATATGCCTCTGTCAGTTCATATTTACTGATAGCATTAGATTAGTAAAATGTAATTTCTACTTTGACATCTAAACAGAGTTTTGTACCTGATGGAGACTCTTCAATTGGAAAATTCCTATCTACCACAAGTGAAATTGGCTTAACCCTTTTCTCAAATTTGGAAAAGCGTTTCTCTATGGCAATGGATGATCACAAATCTTTTAATGAGAATGATTCTCTGGTCCAAGAAAACTGCGAAGTGCTTTCTGAAAGATTGAAAAGCACAATTACATCCCTGGCATTAGCAGAAAAACTAGCTGTTCAGAATAAAGAAGAGAAGAATCCAATATGCGGCTCCACATATAAGGTAGCTGCCTGGTCACAATCATCAAGATATCATTTATCAATCATGATTTTATTTTTCATCCTGATGTTTGGATATATTGTTCCCTCTTTCAGGATTTCTGTCATTTAAACTGTTGCTTATTTAGCTATTTAATTATATGACAATACAAGCCAAAATAAACATAGAATTGTATTTGAGTTGATCTTCATGTCATGGCAGTATGGATGATATTTGAAACATTCTAATAAACCATTTAAATAACTCTTTCGATGTGCATGTGAATGCTAAGTGTAAACTTGCCAGTCTCTGACCAAAAGAAGAAGAGTCATACCTAAATCTGATGTATTCGTTTATCTTGCCTCTAAGCCTGTCTTTTACTCTTCCGACGATATCCTAGGTGCTGCCTGCATTTTAAGATATATATACACGTGGGAGTTTATACATGTAGAGAGTTATGTTCCATAGATCTTATATGTAATTCTTACTTGTACAGTGAATCGGTCCTGTTTTTTCTGTGAAGTCCACATGATGCATGTTGTCAAGTTCCAAAGTGTGGCAATAACGATCCTTGAAACAATGTTTAGTGTATGCTACTTTACAATGAAAGAACTGCTTGTGTATCAAATCATACATCATTCAGGTCACATTACATTGTTTGAAGGTTTAGTTTTGAAATGTGATAAAGGAATGCACTCTGGGAGAAGAACCTGCTTCTTGGAAGGAGAAACTGGGCAGTGAACTTGGTGCTATCAAGGAAAAACTCCAAGCCTTGGAGAAAGAGTTAGAACATAATAACCAGCTTCTGAAGGATTCAAGAGAAAGACATGATACCATGGAAAGAGATTATTGGCTTTTGAAAGAAGAAAGAGATTCTTTGCTTGAAAAGGTCTCCGAGTCATCTCAAAACCTAGCAGCGGTTGCCCTTCAAAAGGAAAACATTTTGAAGGATTTGAACATTGAAGCAGAGAGAAGGAAATATCTCGAGAAAGAGATCAAACAATTCAGTGTTGCTTTTGCCAGTCGGCAGAGATCCTTCATGTCTTTCCAAGGTGAATTTCTATCTAAAGTTGAGAAATTGAGAGCCCAAAGTCCAATTGCAGCATCCGAATCTCTTGGGTGTTGAAAATTCAGTTTCGACTGCTTGTTAGTTTATTCTGTATTTCACATGGTTCTGTTCATGTTGCTTCCCATTTACTTGCGTTGATTTCTGTCTGTAATTCTACACATGATCTTCTGAGTTTGGATGTCCTTAGGAACTAAATCATGCAGTTATGAGAGACATTTAGTCAGTTAACCCTTGTTACAAGGCCTAGCTTGGCATGGGGGGTCAACCCGGTGACCCACCATCCCGGGACTTGGCTGGGCCATAGCTAGTGGGAAAACCATGAAACATCATTGTTTGGGTTTTTTTTTTCTTCAAAAAAAGAAGTTAAGCTCGGATTGATGAATTAACTTGTGTATCAACTTATTTAGTTCTTGGCATAAATAACATATTTGACCGTCCATTCCTGCATTCAGAAATTTCATTCACCTAATTTGAAGGAACTAGCCTAGACTACCTTCTGATAAATTCCCGGTAATATTCTGAAAATGAATGCCTTGTATCAATAGATAATTTGAAATGTAGCATCGAATTATTTGTGCATAAATATTCTATGAAAACAATACATGTGTGAAAATACTCTGAAGATGTTGCTACTTTTAGCATGCAGCTCATGCGCAGATGAGCCGGTGGTTCCAAACTGGTGAGCGAATTCTTGATTCAAACATGCACCTGAATTGCTTCTATTCTGTAAGAACACTGTTTATACATACTAAAGAAGTGAGAATTCGTTACAATGCAAAATGCTTGTTCACTACCTGTATGATGCGACAGGAACAACTCAATTCGAAATCATTATATGTCGGCACAGAAAATGAGAGCATTGCTTGGCCATTCAGTCTTTCAGCTTTATGGTCACCCTCAGTCTCTTTCAGTGAGGTTGCACTCATTGCTCATGTCCATCCCTAAGCCCTTCTATATTTATTTTCTTGGAAAAAATTTGAAGGTTGAAAATTTCCACCAAGATGCTCAATCGTTTCATCGAGCTTCATGTCTTCATTGAATCCACGTCTCACGCGTGTAAATGTCAAGCAGACACGCCAAAAATTAACCTCGTTAGGTAGCCAAGGAAATGAGAGCAAATTCTCCCTCTAAAAAGTCCCAGTCACATTAAAAGCCTTGGTTAAAAAAGCATAGATACTAGGCTCCGAAGCATGAGAGAGAGTCCATGAGCAGTTTGCTTTTTGGATTATTGAATAGATTGTGATGGATGTAAGGCCCGCAATTCCCATCAACTTTAATAGTATTTCCACAGTTTGGGCCCCAATGAGCCCACGATTGAAAGTTGATGATGATGCCAAGAAAATTATTACACATTTATATCTTTTCAGCTTCTAAATCCGGGATTAACTTTATTAGTATTTCCGCGGTTCGGGCCCCAATGAGCCAA
>Ga0307517_10009591_pt1 | contig 13703 bp, 10 predicted proteins | sample 23_EM_MG_FD_194515 | JGI IMG/M metagenome (GOLD analysis project Ga0307517, IMG submission 194515) | Populus trichocarpa ectomycorrhiza microbial communities from riparian zone in the Pacific Northwest, United States - 23_EM | ecosystem: Host-associated > Plants > Roots > Unclassified | place...
ACATAGAACTCGCACATCGCATACCAAAGCGTATTGCTTCTCTCGTCCTTGCTGTAACGACACCAGGAGGCCACTTCTGGAACAATTTCCCTCCCGTTCGTTCTGTTCCCCCATCCTCCGACTGAACTTGATGCTCATACATTCTACACGCAGGTAAAAGGGCTGCTCTCCCTGACCAAGCTATTATTCACGCCAGACCCAGTCCAGAAAGTTCCAACGGTGATGGACATGCTCTTCCCCGCACCATGGCTCGCCGAAAAGGCCACCAGCGACCCTCACGCCGAATTCAACGGCAACACCGAAACGAACGAGATGGGAAAGACGAATAGGGACGTTCAATCCGAGGTTCGTTCCGTTTTAATTATTTGCATCGTTTGCAAACCACTTCCTCGTTTTAACAAATTCCTTCAGGGGTTCCTGCGCCGTATCGCCATAACTAAACCCCAACAACTGCTGGGACATGTATCCCAAATGGCCGCGGCACTCACACATAACGTGTCCCCCGCCCGCCTCGCCTACGTCGCAGCTAACATCCCCAAAATCGCCATCGTTACGGGGGATGACGATCACCTCGTCCGTCCGTCAGGATCTGAGCGGATAAAGAAAGGCATGGACTCGGAGCTGGGTGAGAGCGATCGGGAGAGGGTGGAGCTGTTGAGATGGGAGGCAACGGGCCATGGCATACATGCGCAGAGGGAGGTGGAGTTTAATCGTCTCGTGGAGAGGTGTGTGAGGGAAGGGAGGAAGGCGATGGAGGAGGGATTTAAGGGACGGGATTTATAAATTCGGGAGATACCTGTAGCGGAACAATCCTCTGCTAGATTAATGAGAGATGTTGGCCTTGGATATTAGATTCGGCTGTGCAATAAAAAAAGAGACATCCGTTTCGCTATAAAAAGGTTGGCCATTTTATGGATCATGACAACAGAGGGATTCGAACCCTCGCCCTTTCGGACCAGATAAACCATAGTGGCCTGATTCTGGCGCCTTAGACCACTCGGCCATATTGCCATACCTGAAATTTTCCAGTAGCATAAATATCACGGGGAGGGTTGAATATAGAAGAACCCCTTTTCGAAACCTGCTCGTCTTAATTATTTGATCATATCCGATGAACTGGGAGATGCGAGGAAGTGTGGATTTGCCTTGGGAATGATATTGTCAACTCCGATATCCTTAACAAGTACTTGGTATTTTTGTAAATGGTTGTGATAATATCCGACCCAGAAGTTTGACGCAATAAAAACGACCTCATGGTTATTTCTCGGCCGTAAACGATCTGCGTCAAGTATATACCCAGAAGGTAGCTAGTCTGCCGGGGTAGATAGAAGATCAGTTAAATAACAAAAATGCGGGACAGTACTACCTTTTATCGACTAGTAGAAGGACGCTAGGGAGTGAAATTCTCCGCCACTTGGGACAACTTTTAACGGAGGTGTCATTGTCCTGTCATGGTGAATTTCTAAATCACTTTTCGGAAGGAAGTTCTATCGACAGGGTTCGGTGCTCCATCAGCGAGTCGGTGTGATATTACACCCTCAGCTGACTAGAGCCAATTTACGTCCGCTACTGATCACATCCCTTTTTTCTCGTTCCTTGCCTTGTATAGAGAGGTTTCCCAAGTTGTCCTTCCGCAAGGGGGAGACAAGCAGGAGATTAGATTGATTCTAATCACGATTATAGAAACATCCTGTCGACCAAGGAACAATAGAAAAACGCAATTAGCGGACATTAACAGTTGTCAAAAACTAGAGGGTACTTTTTATAACACTTCAGACCCGACAGTGCGAGCCTTCCATACGCGTCGCGGTCACAGATAACGAATGGCACGAGTCCGCTAAAAGGTTTGATAGGAATACGTCGCGAAAGACCAGTCACGGAGTGGAGTAACCACCTCGAGGCATAGGTCGGACCCTTCTACACCTTGTGGCGCAGGTACTTGGCAAGTACTTGTATTATATCTTCATGTTCAACTCACACGGCATGTGCAGGGCGGGGGCAGTACAGAATTCGAAGGTTGATCCTGGGAGTTCAGGAGAAGAGAATTATGTAGATTAGGGGACTGCAAAACAGCGAAATCTAATTTCTGGGGTCTTCCCTTGGAACCCCGAAGATTGAGAGTGTCTGTGGAGGGTTGAATTAAGTATGTAAATCCTGACGGTTGTGGAATCAGGGGCTGTACCACGTGCCCGGCATTTCAGACCGGAGTATCGTCCAAAAATAGCCGCAAAGCCGGGCTTCCCCCAATACTTTTTTTTTACATTCTACGTATTGACCGTGCCATATCCCTTTTTATACCTCCCATCTGCCATTTTTCTCCGGTATTACAAGTCGCTTTTAAGGCTCCCCAGAAACGGGTCAACTTCCCAATCCTCAAAAAGCGATCATTAACCAGGACAGGTCACCCATTCCATTGTATTTCTCTCTCGGTCTGAACTATCCGCTCGCCAACCATCGCCTTTTGAATCCACGGTTACGCCCTCGAATTCGAACGAACGCAGTGAAGATTAACGCGAATTGAACCTAACAAAAAAATGGCCACAGTTCCTGCACGACGCAGACGTCACTCTGGTTCCATGGATACCAGCGACACCCACACCCCACGCAAGTTTTTGAATCTCGAAAACCACCCATCACTCGTCACCAAAGATGGAATTGTACCCCCACCCCGACCAAAATCGACACCGGGTGAACGGCCGACACAGCGCAGGCGGCAAAAAAGCCCCACGAGGAGCGACGAATCTGAAGAGGGCGACGTAGATGGCGAGGAACGAGAGAACGAACATGTGTCCACCCATACCGTGGAGCCCGTCATGCAGATCGACGAGGTCGACCCGCCTGCCAAGATCACTTCGACGAAACTCACCAATGATCACGCGCCGATCACAATTTTGAAAAACACACAACACAACCGGCATTTTTCCTCCACCACTACCATCACCACCACTCCCACAGCACAAGGCGAGCGACCCACCCGTCCGCTTCCCGCTTCAAAAACCCGCAAAATGGCTTCAACAGCCAACCCTGTTCAGAACCTCCATATCCAAGCACCAAACCCACATCTTCCGATCCAACATCCAGCCAACCCAGCCATGTTGCCAGTTCAGGCACATGTACCTCGCGGGCCCGCAGCGGCGTCTGGGAGAAGGCTCTTCGTTATCCTCGAGCAGGCCTGCTTGGAGGCGTACAAGGTTTCAGGCGGGGGTGGATCTGGCGGAAAGGGTCGTGGAGGCAAAGACTTTGGTAACGGGGAGGCAAAATACACCCTGTTGAATTGCGACGACCATCAGGGCATTTTGGCAAAGACAGGAAGAGATATCGCGGACGCGAGACCTGATATCACACATCAGGTGGGTCACTCTTTACTTTTTTCCTTCTTGATTCCTCCACGTGCTCCGTTTCCCCCCCCCAAATTTTTTTTTTGCGAATTTCCCTCTTAAATTCTATGCTATCGGTTCGATCTAATCAAGTCGATCTAATATCTGCAGTGCCTCCTAACCCTTCTGGACTCGCCTTTGAACAAAGCGGGCTTACTTCAGGTTTACATTCATACCGCCCGCGGCGTCCTCATCGAGGTCAATCCCCATGTTCGTATTCCGCGTACGTTCAAACGATTCAGTGGGCTCATGGGTGCGTTACCAAAATTGTCGCTTCTTTATCCCCTCTAAAATTTGTTACCAGTTCAACTTTTGCACAAACTCTCGATTCGCGGTGTGAATGGCCCCGAAAAGCTCCTCAAGGTCGTTAAGAACCCTATTATTGACCACCTGCCACCCAACACGATCAAACTCAGTCCGTTTCTTTTAACACTTGACCTTGATTAAAAGTAACATTCCTCCCGTTATCAGCCCTCTCTGGCGACGCGCCTACGCAGCGTCTCTCAAAATATCTCCCAACCTTGCCCGCCACACACAACATCGCCGTATTCGTTGGTGCGATGGCTCGCGGGCGAGACGACTTTGCGGATGCCTACGTCGATGCAAAGATCGGGATCAGTGAATATCCTCTTAGCGCAAGCGTGGCTTGCGGAAAGGTGCGTTTATTTCTCACTGTCGGCCGGTGGCGGGTTCCACGAAAAATTATTATTCCTTACCCAATCATTTTACTGACAATCCCGCCTGTGTTTTTTTTAGTTCTGCTGCGCCCTCGAAGAGCTCTGGGACATCGTCTGAGCGGGCCTACCCGCTCTCTCCGTGGATGTTGCCGACCTCCTTTCTTGGTTTGATTTTGATCTGATGCTCAATTTCTTCGTTCCTGTAACTTTTATCCCCACATTATAACTGCAACTACAACTACAAATTTTCACGACCTCGCATTTTACGAACCACACGACCCAGCCATCTGCACTTCAACTCGCAGAAAAAGAATCATGTTTTTTTGTCCTACCTCGATCCAATCTCCCAAAAAGCTCAAACCTTGTACAACTTCGTCGTCCGCATTGTTCTGTTATACGGTATAAACCAACACATAAACTCCTACCCTATTGCTTCTTGTCTACACGCTTACATACATGGCTACATGCTCACTCTCTTACACCGTCACACCCACATCATCCACGTCTCCTCTCCAACTTCGCTCCATCGATCTCTGACTCCCTATCTCTTGTAAGGTTATGTAACTTATTATCTCCCTTTCTCTCCTTTCTATTACTGTCCTTTCCTCCCCTTTTATTTCCCTTCATCCCGTAACTTCTCTCTAGACCATTCTCTCTTGCTCCTCCACCCAACCATATATGGTTCGCTGTATTTGTGTGTGGCTCTAAGAGCTACTCCACAGCGGATTCTCCGGTGCCGCCATCACCCCCTTCCTTTCCCTCTTCTAGACCACTGCTTCCCGAACACCTGCGACTCAACTCGCATCTGGCTGGCTGGTTCTCAAATACTTACTTTTTGATTTCTTGTTTTGAATAAATGTATACGGCTTCGGCTAGAGTTCCTCGCCGTCGTTCCACACGTTCCAAGGCTTGTAAAGCAAGCAGGACACAACATCCTCGCGCTTAGTACCGAGCGGTACCGATCATCGATCATCGATCATTGATCATGGGGTATTATATTTAGATGCTATGTAACTATGCGAAGCCGAACACTCTCAAAGTTTCCCAAATAGCATGAACATCCGTGTTTCCTTCAGGATATAAGGGTCTCAACCCCGTTAGATCTATATCACCTTCAGATTCTCCTGCTGCCTTTAAGCTGCGCACTCCGGCCGCAACAACCTTCTTTCTCGACTCCTCGTTTAGGTCCTCTTCATATTGGGAAACACTGTTCACCATCTCCCGACCATGGGATATTAGCAACCCTCGTTTGAACCTGCACGACGCTACCTGCTGGGGCTGAGACTGTGTGTATGCTCCGAAGATAGCTTTGGCAAATAATTGTAGATTGTTCTGAGCGGCGACAGAGGTGGTGGAATTTAAAAAGTGCACGTGGATATGAGCAACTGTCAAGGAAGGCCCGGTAAATGCAAGGTTAGGATTTAAAAATAGATGGCGATAAAAGGGAAAAGGGAAGCTTACGCAGCATGCCCAGCTCACTGGAAGCGCTCGTGAGTCCAAAGTATTCCCAATCGATAAGCCCACATCTCCCAAATTCCCCTAGTTCGACGAGGATATTCCCAGGCCAGAAATCGACCATTCCTAAACAGACATCTTCTGCTTCTGCTTTGGCAAGCAACGCGTTCCCTGCGCGTTCTGATAGAACAAGGGCTTCGGCCTCCGTTATGTTCCCTATCTCACGGCAATTTTTGACAACCATTCCCGTAAGGTAGTGGTACAAGCTAAGGGAGTTTGGCGAGGTCGTTTGCGCAATCCAAGGCTCTGGAGGGTTTGCGGTTGCCTGAAATAATTCGGACAGAAATCCCCCGAGAACAATGGCGAATTCCTGGATATGGGCGGCTTCGATAGCCGCATCCAGGAGCAAGATTTGGGAAAGGGTCTTCATCTTTCCCAAATCCTCGATCCACAGCACGTCGTTTTCCGTATCGTGCCAGATGTATCTCGGAATTTCGAGTTGGACGCTCGTATGCATCTCCCCCGCCTGGCGGTATCTGTTCACTACAGCTTGGATATGAGGGAACGTGGGGTCGTCTCCCGATAAGATCTGCAAAGCCTTCTTCTCTGTCAACTGTCGGTCGACCGACATTGGTTGGTTGGGATCAGCGGCAATGTATGGTGGTGCGTGCTTGAGAATGGCGCTCTGAATACCGCCCTTCTCGACCCTAGCACCGCCGATATCGAGCAGCGGAGAGGCGAACTTTACACGTGCAGTGTGGTTCATCAGTCCACCCGTTAGGATCTCCACGGTAAAGTGACCACCAGGAGCCTGATCGGAGCCGCGGCCGGCGCCTAAGTGGTCCTGAAGGTAAGTAGTAAAATCAAACGACATGTGTGGAAGGATATTAATGGCGTAGACCTAGAGCGGTGCCCATATCCATGTCTCCTTATCTGTCGGCACCAGGTACCAGAGGTTATGATCGACTGTCATTGACTAAGTCACCAGACCTGTAAACCCGAAGCAAAATGACAACAGAGGGATTCGAACCCTCGCCCTTTCGGACCAGATAAACCGGATGGCCTGATTCTGGCGCCTTAGACCACTCGGCCATATTGCCTTTACAGGAAAGGTCTGTGGGATATCTACAGCTTGGGACAACCCCTTATAGTCATCCTACCTACTAAAGAGACGCGATGCCGCCAAAATTCCCAGGCCGTGCGGAGTGAGATTCGGCCGCGATGGCGCCGCCGGTTCGCGTTTTGAGCGCTGGCGGGCTCTGCTAAGGTGGGTCATTTTCTTCATGGCTCTTCTTTTCGCTATCGTGAGAGGGGGGGAGATGCCACAACAGCTATCTGCTTTGTTGGGGGTACTCCACCTGTTTACTCACGTCGGCATGATCTAATTGTTATGTCATCATGGGTTCCTTTTTTATTCTTTTTCAACATCTGAGCCTTTTCTCGCGAACGTTCTTTCCTTGGCATCACGTTTCTTTAGTAGGTAGGATGAATAAAAAATTTCCACTTTATTATAGGATTTCTAAGTATTGTAATGATCCTGTACATCATTTGTAACACTCAAATTGAATCACACTAATTCGGCAAGTACCTGAGCGGAGCGAAGGGACGCGCTAGTCACTGGTAAGTGATGACTTGTCTCCACGGTTTCTATCTACAACGCCCACCGCTTAGCGCTCAGGATTGGACAATGTCACGTATACACCACACACATCCACATTCACACAATCCACCACCAGAAGTGACACTGGCTAACGATTCCACTCTGTCATATTTCACGAATGTGTCCTTGACCAATGTCGATTATTCCTCGACTTACTCGTCTCTTGGAATCCAGTTTCTTGCCTTCGTCGAACTAAAATACGATTGGATGCCAATATTCTCACACCGCCCCGGTTGCTTTCTTGTATAGACTGTTAACAGACGGATAACCTTGGACATGCGTGCCAGCCACCAGTTGGTTTATAAACGGAAAGCGCTGACAATTTTTCGGAGAGGGTTCCCTGTTGTAATTATGGACTGCCGCCCTTCTTTTTGCCTCTAAAGCCGTCGGATTCATCAGCCTCTCCTTCTGTCATACGCTTTCTGCACAATGGTATTCCCGGTCTTTGACGTAAAACGCACGCCAGTGCAGACGGGTCGCTTCGGATACCAACGTCACCTGAACCCCCGCGAGGATTCTTCGCCTGAGCCGACGACATATACACCCCACCCACACCCACTGGGACAGAAGTCGTTCACCCATCTTAGCATCTGGGCGTACTTGGCCATTGCGTTTATCCTGCTCGCCGTAACCACTGTCTTTGCGTATTTGGTCTACACTTGTTATCATTCCGGAAAATCGAGGCAGCGCGGAAATGGAGCTCCCTGGAAAAGGATTCCTGGACTGGGTGGCGATGGAAGGGCAGCGAAGATGGGTGACAAGGTTAACGATGTCGGCGAAAAGCCGAAGTTTAGGGGCGTTCGCGCGGGGAGGGCGGTTCTGGACCTGAAGGGATTTGGATTCGGTCACGATAGGAAGCAGTCCGAAAGTGAGGTAAATCGCAAATTTACTTGGCCAAGAAGAGATAAACTTATCGTTTCCGCATAGACCAAAATGATTCGACTATCCCGCCCAGCCGCATCCAGGACCGCGAGCTCGCTTTCGACTACCAACACTGGCTCCTTGGATCTCGAGTACAATTATCTCAGCTCCCCGCCACTCGCCCACGCCAAGGAGGGATCTGCGACTTGCACCCCGTTCCATTTGCCTCCCCCACCACCATCACCAACGACGGGGTACAAGCAGCGAATGGAAAGACAGATGTACCGGGGACAATGCTCTCCGGCTTCTCCCTCTCCCTCAACCCGTTCTATCTTGTCGCCCCCACCGATCACTGCCAGACTCAGTGTCCCACGTAGTGGCGGCCGCCCCACTAGAGAATCCGACAATAAGTTGCCCGACGGCCTCGAATCTGATTCGAACAACATCCAATATGCTCTGAACCCCTTCATGACACCGCCAACTGGATTCCTCTGGAACGACCCCAAACTATCGCCTATTCACGGTTCGATTATCACATGTAGCCCCAACGTTAATGGTGGATTATCGACTCCAGAACGGTCGTCTTTCACCCGGGGTGGTTCTTTGACATCAACTCTAGGCCGACATTTCAGCAAAGCACCTGTGAGTTTGGGCCCAGATTCCAGCAGACCTGGGTCCCAGGGTCGAAGTGCGGAATAACGAACGTGAGTTACCTCTCAAAAGTGTTATGTGTCGACAAGGAGGGATTGCATTGATTGGATAAGATGGATCGAAAGTTGGATATATATATTCGAATACGATTTACTAGTTATTACACCGGCCTTACAAGAAGTAGGTGGCTACAAATTTCAGTCGAAAGGAAAAGAGAAAAATTCCAAATGTGTGAGGAACCTTGGATATACGCCAGTGAAACAAGTAATACATAAATCGGAGCGAGTAACTTAACCTCCTCTTCGATCCCCCCGCCTCCAAAACCTCCACCACAACCTCCACTTCCGACAGCTACAAATATAGAGTTCATTTTCTTGAACACTTCACTATGTTTGAAGGAACTTACCGTCTCCATTGCCCCCACCGCAACCTCCCTGAGTAGAGAGGAACTTGAAGAGGGATGAATATCCCTAACTCAATGCGGCACAGTCAAGGGGGTGGGTCCTAAAGCAACTTAAGATTGAAGATAAAAAGAATTTAAGGAAGAGGTTGGAGTCAAAGCCAACTGGCATAATGGCAGCTATCTGCAAGATGGTAGACCGCTCTCAAAAAAATTGCCTGTGCGCCCGAGTTTGGTGCAAATACACCGTTTGGGCAATTCCGCGGCTAATATGACGTGCGGCTGCGTCCTCCGCGACGTGGGGCAGTGGAGCCAGGGGGAAAGTGGGGCTAGGGTCATTGTGAGTGGTGATCAACGACGAAAGGTGGGGCTCGGCCCTACTAAACGTGCACACAAAAAATTTTAGAAATGGTCAACTGGAATGGAGCGCAGAATTATCGTTTTGCAAATCGCTATAAATACATACTTACAGCCCCAGCCTCTCGTAATCCCACTGCCTAGACAGATTTGAGAGAAGAGTACTTACACAACGAGGGGAGATATTCGCCAAGTTAAATGATTCACGCTGTCGGATGGACTCTGCATAAAACAAGGAGATAAGAACGAAGCCCGGACGGGCGACAAGGAGACGAAGAAATGACGCGGGAAGAGAAACATTGGTGAATGCAGAGCTGACAGACTCGGAAGAAGACAGGCCGACATACTTTATTTAGTAAACGGGCGTTTTCACCGTTTCATCTTTCGGAACTTCCGCCAGTATTGGCCCCAGTCTCGCGGAATCTCTGCGCCTAAGTTCTTCAAAGGTTTTCTCGATCGAGGGTAAATGACGACCAACGGATTTGAGGGAAGAGCATTTGCACGAGGGGAAATATTCGCCAAGTTGAATGATTCGGGCTGTCGTTAGTAGAAATGGGGCAAAAGGGGTGAAGTTGCGTAGGTACTGCGATCATAATGGGTAGGCCGTGGAGACTTGGCTCATGAATTTGCATCGTTGATATCGTGGAATACTAAAGGCCGAGTTTTCTTAGAGGTGGTGTCTTGATGAAGGTGGAGTCCTGCGATAGAAAGAAAAAAAAGGCGAAACGTGAGAAACGATATCGAACAGGGAGACAATCACAAGAAAGGTGGCGAACTGGATGTGTTACCCACCAGCTGATGTGGGAACTCGAACAAATGAAAAGTTGAAGTCGGAATTGAAATGGAATGGGTGAAAATATTAGATAAATCACCATTCTCAACTGCTTGGTCAAAAGCGCCCGCAGTAAGTTTTGTGCTGGATACAGGAATCCCTGCGGCAGCAAGTAGGAGATATGGGAGGAATCTCTACTGAGTGGTTCCGTGCAACACCACAGAGCTGAGAGATATACAAGATAAGATTCCTGAACGAAGTTCCCCTAGATCAGTGTCGTTGAATTGATGAGGTCCGCTTCGTCTCGGGCGTCTTGTGATTAAATTGTGTGAGTGCAAGGGCGAATGTTGAGCTCGCGGGGGTGGGTTTTGCTCGTGGACGAGATTTTACAACCGGTATATTCCTTGAATCAGTACATAGTGGTTATCGTCGTCGGATCGCCACCATACATCACCCATCGTCCTCTCCAAACCCACCCTTTCATCTCAGCGAGGATTTTCTCATCTCCGACCGCTTGTTCAACGCCTGTATGAGTCGCTTCAGTCCTTGGATATGATGATTACGAATATCATCACCAAGTGGACGTAACCTCCATTGGTCGTTTTGGTATCACAGGGTAGGTGTCCACGAACGTCGCTATCCATGATAGTCGGACACGATCTGCTTCTTGAAATGTCGGGTTTATTTTGCATTTGGTTGTAGACGAAGACAAGAAGTGCGATATGTGGGATTGCGAAGACATGAAGGGATGGAGGAAGTGCCAAATTATCAAGGTCCCAGAGCCTCTTCGTAGCTGGTAGCAGCGGAATTGTCCATAAGCTTGGGCTAGGCAACAGTCCGGTTTCCCTGTGTAATGGCCACTGGAGATGGTCGGCGGGAGGATCATGGACATCACCTACGGCATTGGGGCCACGACACTGTCCGAAAAGATGGTTAGAAGGCGGAAATTGAAAATAAAAACGGAGATAACATTGCGATAAGCGGGTCCGATTGCCATGCTAGCACCTCACGTAGTTTTCAGGAAATGATCACATTGACAAGACTTGCAGGGATTAATGTTGAGCATCGTGTATGTTCCGCGACCACTGATGCTGAGCGGTTTGGGAAAAATGGCGAGGGAGCGTGTAGATCGACGTTTTGTGTGCACCAACGAACTAAAGGTTTAAATATTAAATACAACCCATTAAATGCAGAATAGAAAGGAAGAGGGGTGCACTCACTGAAGGCAGGTCAAAAGGGGGCGTTTCAACTTTCCGCGTGTATACAAGAGTTACTGTGCGAATGTGGTTGGTAGGCGTGGGCTAAGAGAGTGTTGCTGTGAATGGGGTCAGCAAGCACGTAGTCCGACCGCGGTACACACCCTCATGATCGTAAGTACTTAATATGTAATGGATGACAACTTCTATGACATGAAATGAAATGTATTTTCGCTGGCTACGTTACATAAGCAACTCAGGTATGACATGAGACTACTGTATGTATAGTCTCATACATCACACTTCTCAGAATCTCACTGACAGCTGTAATACAACGAGGATTCCTGCAAGCAATTCGACCTCATATAACGAGCAGCATGTAGCTTCAGTGGCCGTAACATCGATCGTTACACTGGTATACCTTACTCTGTGTGTTAACGACGAACCATGTACGCTGGATGTTTCTCCTGGTGTCGTCTGTACATGCCGTGGAGTGCCAAGAAAAGATCCCCTCAGGTGAGCACCGATTTATGTTGCGCAATCCCAGTGACTCATATCTGTATCCAGAAACTGGAAAATCCAGCTGCGAACATTCCAGCAACAATCTCTGCCAAGGAATTTATGGAGCCGGAATCCGGTGAAGTAAGATGGTCGATTCACATCTTGCAATTTCTCTGACGTCCATGTGGATTCAGAACTTGTTTGGAAACTCACAGAGCGTCGTTCCAACAAAAACAGATTACACCGTGGCCACCGTGAAAGAGGTTCTAACCTTGTCGCAATCTGCAGCTGGGGTTATGCCAGTTCCTTTTCTGCAAGAGGCCATTGAAGTTGCACTAAAGATTATTCAAGTATGCGAGGTTCGTCGAATTCCGCCTGTGAGGGTTGCAAGACAATTGATGAAAATGATTTGATCAGGAGGCATCGGCTGTTGAACAAAAGGTCAAAGAGCTGCAAGGTAGGGTTGGCGGTCTCATGATCCTCATCGTGGACCACGTAACGCCCAAGGACGAAGAACATAGCAAGGAAGTTGTTGTGAAGACCGCAGAGAGTATCGAAGCAGATATCAAAGAGCTGCTCAGGTGCGGCCTAATACTGGTAGCCTGTTACTGCCTCTGATGAAATTACAGCACTCTCGCAACGATTAACGAGGATTTATCGAAAATCAGCGCGCAGGATCGATGGGTGATTGCGGTATACAAGGAAACCAATATGAGCACGCTCGACGGATGTATGAATCGGCTTTCAACTGCGATGCAGAGGTTCACGGTGTGTTTACTGGACAAATGGCGTTCTCAGCTCAACCAACTAAAATTACGATTTCCCCAAGCTTGCTAATGACCTCCGTGACTCGGCCCTCATCAGCGAACTTCATGGCCGCCTACGTAAGATGGACAACAAAGTCGACGATATCCACAACAAGGTGGAAGATATCCACAAATACTTGTTCAAGAGCAAGCGATCGGCCACGCTGCGCCCAGCGGAGGCAGTCGTTCGACAGGAAATACCGCTCAAGCCCGAAGTTTTTTATGGGCGAGACGATTTTGTCGAAGACATCGCGCAGTTGCTTCTACAGGAACAAACCTCCCGCGTTTGCATTCTCGGCCCTGGTGGGATGGGGAAGACTTCAGTCTCACTTGCCGTTGTCGAATCGCCTTCCATCAAAGAACGGTTTCCGGGTGGAAACCTTGTGTGGGTGCCTTGTATTGAGGCGGCGTCGGCAACTCTCCTCCTTGAGATCCTGTACATCCAACTACAGGTGCCTGAAGATGGAGATAAGCAGGTCACTCTCGAAAAGATCATTTCTGAACTCGATACCTCGAACGAGCCACGCCTTATCTTGCTCGATAACTTCGAAACTCCGTGGAATGCACCCGGTGGAACTCAGAAACAGGTTGGCGACATTCTTCGTAGATTGGCAATGCTGAGCCACGTCGCAATCCTCGTCACGATGCGCGGACGATACCCCCCATGCGACAGGGCTATCAAATGGCAATCGAAGGACATTAAGGCTACCGATAAAGCAGCCTGCCTTCATATCTATCGCGAAATCAATCCAGGTTCAGAAAACGATCCAGATGTCCCAAGATTACTGGCTGCGTTGGGGTACATGCCCTTCGCGGTCACGCTTATGGCAAAACTCGGGGTGGAAGGACATTCGACTGCCAAGGACTTGTTGGAGGATTGGCTCGAGTCTGGACCTGACATATTCTCTGACCCTGAACAGAGCATGAATCGAAGCATACGCCTCTCTGTTGAGAGCGACCTCGTCAAGCGGAATCCCAATGCCATCGCTC
>Ga0307517_10009592_pt1 | contig 13700 bp, 14 predicted proteins | sample 23_EM_MG_FD_194515 | JGI IMG/M metagenome (GOLD analysis project Ga0307517, IMG submission 194515) | Populus trichocarpa ectomycorrhiza microbial communities from riparian zone in the Pacific Northwest, United States - 23_EM | ecosystem: Host-associated > Plants > Roots > Unclassified | place...
TTCCCTTTTACTCCAAATCGAATGATGCCTTTCCAAGGAGCCACCTTTAGAAATACTTTATCCCCCACTTGGAATTCGAAGGGCCTTCTTCGACTATCTGTGTAACTTTTTTGTCTATCCCGGGCTTCATTCATCCTTTTTTTGATCACCCTCACCTTGTCAGTTGTCAGTTGTCAGTTGTCAGTTGCACCATTTCAGGTCCCAAAAGCTTCCTTTCTCCTACTTCCTCCCAACAAATTGGGGTACGACATTTCCTCCCATACAATGCTTCATAAGGAGCCATACCAATAGTAGTTTGATGATTATTATTATAAGTAAACTCCACCAATGGCAGGAGATCCTCCCAATTCCCTCCAAACTCCAACACACAGGACCTTAGGAGATCCTCAAGAGTTTGAATGGTCCTTTCGGATTGACCATCCGTCTGAGGATGGAATGCCGTGCTCAGATTCAACTTTGTCCCCATTGCCCGTTGTAAGCTAGGCCACAATCTCGATGTGAACCTTGGATCCCGATCCGATATAAACGAAACTGGCACTCTGTGAAGTCTGATTACTTTATTTACATATAATTTTGCCAGCTTATCCACTGAATCAGTCATCTTCATAGGCAAAAACAAAGCAGATTTTGTTAGTCGATCCACGACCACGTATATGGCATCATTCCCTTCTTTCCCCTGGGTAATCCCGTCACAAAATCCATAGAAATATCCTCCCATTTCCATTCCAGAATTGATAATGACTGTAATTCCCTTGCAGGTTTCTAGTGTTCTATCTTTACTTGTTGACAGATCCCACAATTCGACACAAATTCTGCATGAAGATTGTATGACAGATGTATTTATAAAAGTTCAGCTTAGCGTGTAGTACTTTAGGTATCTTGTAATTAACCCTTTTGAAATGTTTAAGAACACTTATTATGTTGTAATGCTTTCTTTGCATGTTAGTATTCCTTTTTCTTTTAAATTTTATGATATGATATGTGGGCCATGTTCATATTGAACCTACTCGTAGGATATATATAAATTTTGAGGATTGTATGAGGTGTTGAATTATGATGTTTGATATAAGGTCCGAAATTATAGGACCTTGTGATGATGGGTTGATTGAGTAAATTGTTAGTAGTCGATAACTTGGGATGTCCTAAATACAAACGAAACTCTGCCGAATTTTTGGTAGAAAAAAAAATTTCCTCAATTAAGAGAATATCTTGGGATTTTTTTTACATTGATCAAGTCATACAGCCGAGCTGTTACAGTTGGTATCAGAGCCCTGGTATGGGTCCTGGAAAAAAAAATTCAAAAGAGGTTGTTGATGTTCATTAATTTATTGCAGGATGGTACGTACCCGCCAAGACATTAGAACAGATCTAACCACTGCAGGAAGGGGGAACAAAGATATAGACTTTTTCGAGGGGCAAGAAAAGAGCCCTTTGGAAGATACTGCTTCTCATGCACCAACAGTATCAACTCCAGCAGGGCATGAAGAATCGACGGGGCCTCAAATTGGATAGGCACCAAGGCAAACTGGAGATGTTCGGTCGACCATGTTAGCCCCACGGGAACGAGTAGAGGAGCCCCCTCAGACTACACTCGCAGAGCCATCTGTTTCTTATGTTGATCCGATGCTCCTGGCCCAGTTAGTCAAAGCAGTAATGGAAGGAATGGCTAATGCTGCCACTCCTATGCCAGCACCCCCACCTGATGCGAACCCTAGCGGAATATAATGGTATTCGCGACCTCAAGATCAATCTAATCCAAGTTTGTTGAGATTTGAATGAGCGTATCACAATGAAAGACTTGCTCCAAGGCAACAAGACTATAAACCAACTTGATCACAACGCCTACACCTGGAGACGAGCAAAGAAAGTATAAATTCACAACAAAGAATGGTCAATTCTTTGAAGAGTTGAAAGTTCAATCAAGAACCAAGATTGAGCAACCAAAAGTCGGCTACAATGCTGAAAATATCATCAAAAGTCTGACCTAAAATTATCCATAAAGAGTATTTAAACTCCAAGCCAAAACCTTAATTTCCCTAATGGGTCTCACATAAACCCAATTTAAATAATAATCAACCCAAGCTAAAACTAGCCCAAACTAATTAAAATAAAAAAGTCTAAAACCCAAACAAATTGTCTCCTCTCAAAATAAATAAAGTTTGATAGCCCAACTAATTAAATAAGACAGTTCGTTGTTTCCGCATTCTGTCTGGCAGCAGCAAGGCCCAACTTAAAATGTATGGTTCTCTCTCGTCTTAATGAATTAGAAGGCATGCCATATACCGTTGGAAAGGTATGGAAGTCTAGTTCCATCCTAAATAGAATCACATAAAAATTCGATATGTAGTTGTAGTTATGACCAAAAGAGTAACGAAAGGTGAAACTGTCTGAATCTAGTCTTGTTCTCCCAATCCTTGTGTAATGGTCTTGGTTCCACCAACAAGCCCCTCTTGAACATGAAACAGATTAATCAAGGCTTGCTCTTCATTATTACAAATCCTCTTGAAGTCCACTTTAGCCCATGTATCTTGAAGAAGTCCATTGAAAGCTTCTTTGAACTTCTTAGCCTTAAGCCTAATAATTGGACCAACTGGAACCTCCAATGGATTCTTTGATGGTTGGATTGCATCACCACCTGCACCCATCATACCAACCATTTCAGAAGTAGCTACAGCTACTAATGACGTGGTACATCTAGTTCGTTTGGTGAAAAGTATGAGAAAAATGGGTTGTGAACCCTACTCAAGTGCACAAGATGTTGAAGTGGCGGGAAGGTGGATTAGAAAGGTGGATAAAACAATGATTCAAATTAAGATACCACATGATCTGCGGGTAGATTGTGCTACTCAATTACTATCAGACAGTGCTATGACTTGGTGGGAGACAGTTCAGTTGAGGAGGGCTATAGAAACCCTAACCTGGGATGATTTCAAGACAGAGTTTGAGAATCAATATTACTCCAAATATCATCAGAAGATAAAGGAACAGGAATTCCTAGCCTCGAGACAGGAGGGAATGTCAGTACTCGAGTATGAGAGACGATTTCATGACCTCTCACTATTCGCACCACATTATGTCCCATCAGAACAACATATAATAGAAAAGTTAAGGGATGGCTTCAGACAAGAATTGAAGCAGGGGTTGATTACTTTACAATTCAAGACAGTAAGGGAACTGATTGAAGCAGCACAGGCCTTGAAGGCTTGTATGGAAGAAGGCTAATAGAGTCACGGGGGTGCAGGAAAACGAAAGGATATGGAATTTTTAGGTAGGCCACCACTTCCAAAGAAAGGTAGAGGCGAACAGTTCCTCCAATTCAAAAAGAAAGGGGGGACATCAACTAGCTCTCGACAGGATATTGGTGGGAAGTCGGGAAGTGGTCAGACCCGCTCCAGGGCTATAGCTGCGAGGGGGCCTAATGATCAGAAGGAAATTGTCTACCCTCGATGTGCTCAGTGTGAATAGAGACACCTCGGGAGTTGTTTGGTTTCTCCTGGACGATGCTATATATGCCGAGGAGAAGGTCATAAGTGGAAAACCTGCTAATACTTGGGAAGAGGATGTCATCACTGTGGTGAGAAGGGTCACTTTAAAAGGGAATGCCCTCATTTAAACACTGAACAGCCTCAGAGACATAGGCAGCAAAGTCAGAGTCATCAGCAGTCCATCACAGTAAACAGACCAGAAAGGTCGACTCATTCAAGAGCTAACTCAAATAGGGGACGACCCAGAGTGCAAAATGAAAGGGATCAAGGGAGGGTTTTCCATATGACCCAGGAAGATGTCAGAGCAACATCAGATGTGGTGGCAGGTATGTTGCAAATGAATGACTATCAAATGCATGTTTTGTTTGATTCTAGTGCCACTCACTCCTTTATAGCAAATAAAAATGTAACTAGATTGAGTAAGGAAACAAAAAGGGTAGAAAAAGGATTTATTATTGGGACACCTTTGGGTGAAACTGTGGAAACAAATGTTGTATTCGAAGGGGTGGGAATTAACAACATTAATGGGTGAGAACTAGAAGCAGATTTAATACCCCTAGAATTAAGTTATTTTGATATAATTCTAGGTATGAATAGGTTGAGCAAAAATAAGGCTCGTCTAGACTGCTTTACAAAAATAGTAACCTTTCAAGGGGCTAAGGGTGAAACAATGGTCTTTAAAGGGGAGAGAATTTCCAACTTTACAAATATAATCTCGGTTATGGATGTGAGAAAACTGCTAAAGAAGGGTTATACAACATACCTTGCCTATGTGATAAATTCGAAAAGGGGTAAAATAGGATTGTTTGACGTTCCAATTGTGAGGGAATTTCCGGACGTATTTCCGGAAGAATTGCCAGGACTACCCCCAGAAAGAGAAGTTGAATTCACCATCGACATATTGCCTAAGGTGTCTCCTATAGCCCAACCACCGTATAGAATGGCTCCAAAAGAATTGGATGAGTTGAAAATTCAATTGCAGGAGCTTTTAGACAAAGGGTTCATACGACCAAGCAACTCACCTTGGGGGGCACCCATATTATTTGTGAAGAAGAAAGATGGAACATTGAGGCTTTGCATAGATTATCGTCAGCTGAATAAAGTGACGGTAAAGAACAGATATCTGCTTCCGTGGATAGATGATTTGTTCGATCAATTAAAGGGTGCTAAAGTATTTTTAAAGATTGATTTAAGATCAGGATACTACCAGATGCGAATCAAAGGGCAAGATGTGCCGAAAACTGCCTTCAGAACTTGGTACGAACACTTTGAGTTCTTGGTGCTACCCTTTGGATTGACTGATGATCTAGCACTTTTTATGGATTTAATGAACCGAGTATTCCAACCATACCTTGATAAGTTTGTTGTCGTATTCATCGATGACATCTTGGTTTACTCCAAATCCTATGAGGAGCATGAACAACAACTGAGACAGACACTGCAGACTCTGAGGAATAGCCAGTTGTATGCCAAGTTGGATAAATGTGACTTCTAGTTAAAAGAAGTTACCTTTTTAGGGCATGTGTCTTCAGAAGGCATTTTTGTGGACCCTCAGAAGGTGGAAGCAGTTCTGAGATGGGAAAGGCCTACTACGGTACCGGAAGTTCGTAGTTTTCTTGGATTGGCAGGGTATTATAGAAGGTTTATCGAAGGGTTTTTAACAATAGCAACTCCATTGACATGACTCACCAGGAAGAACATAAGATGGGAGTGGTCAAAGGAGTGCGATGAGAGCTTTCAAGAATTGAAAAGAAGGCTTACTACTACCCCCATACTAATCCTTCCATCCGGAACAGAAGGCTTTGTAGTTTACAGTGATGCCTCAAGAAAAGGACTGGGTTGTGTCCTAATGCAGCATGGAAAAGTAGTAGCCTATGCATCGAGACAATTGAAGACTCATGAAATCAATTATCCAGTTCATGACTTAGAATTGGCAGCAATAGTTTTTGCCTTACGAGTATGGAGGCACTACTTATACGGATCCTAGGTTCAAATTTTCACGGATCATAAGAGCCTTAAATATCTGATGTCGCAGAAGGAGTTGAACATGCGACAACGGAGATGGGTAGAATTAATTAAAGATTACGATTGTATTATAGATTATCATCCAGGAAAAGCGAATGTAGTCGCGAATGCTCTCAACTGTAAAGACAAGACGATTAGGGGTGGACCAACGATTTGGAATGAGAAGACCATGAGTGAGCTAAAGAGATTGGGGGCAATATTAAATATGAGTCCGGAAGGATCCTTAATGGCTCAATTAAGGTTGAAGTCAGGATATCGAGAGCAAATATTAGAGGCACAACAACGTGATGATGAAGTGTCAAAAGTAAGAATCAAACTGGAATCGGGGGGTGAAACTCTTTTTCAAATGGGTGATGATGGAATAGTGATGTTGGGGCAACGTATGTATGTGTCTGACAACAAATCCCTTAAACAAAAGATATTACGAGAGGCCCACGAGTCTAAGTTCACTGTACATCCAAGTAGTACTAAAATGTACCAGGATCTAAAACAATATTACTGGTGGCCAAATATGAGAAAAGAAGTGGCTGGCTACGTGGTAGAATGTAGTATTTGCCAGCAAATAAAGGTAGAACATTGAAAACCGGCAAGGCTGTTACAACCATTACCAATCCCTGAGTGGAAGTGGGAGATGATCACAATGGACTTTGTGTCGGGACTACCAAGAGGAAAGAGGGGAAATGATGCAATCTGGGTCATAGTGGATCGACTAACTAAGTCTGCCCTTTTCCTACCAGTAAAGATGACAGATCCAGTTGACAAGTTGGCCAAGTTGTATGTGAACGAAGTTGTGAGGCTTCATGGAGTTCCAATATCAATTGTTTCACACCGAGACCCAAGATTTACTTCACGTCTCTGGCCGAGCATACAACGTGCCTTGGGAATGAATTTGAGTATCAGTATTGCCTTTCATCCGTAGACTAATGGCCAATCTGAGAGAGTTATTCAGATTTTAGAGGATTTACTAAGGGCATGTGCTTTGGAATTTGGTGGAAACTGGGAGGAACACCTATCACTAGTAGAATACACGTATAACAACAGTTATCAGTCAACAATTGGAATGGCCCCATTTGAAGCTCTTTATGGCAAAAAGTGTAGGACACCCTTGTGCTGGGAAGAAGTTGGGGACAAAAAGTTGTATGGTGCAGAATTAGTACAAATCACTACTGAAAAAGTGAGGATTATCAAGGATCGAATGAAGGTGGCTCAGGGTAGACAAAAGAAGTATGCAGTTATTAGAAGAAGACCACTTGAATTTTGTCCTGGAGATAAAGTATTCTTGAAGGTAGCTCCATGGAAGCACATGCTGAGATTCGGCATGAAGGGGAAGTTAGCTCTAGGTACATCGGACCATTTGAAATCCGAAAACGTATCGGACCCGTAGCATATGAAATAAACTTGCCCTCACAACTGGCCAAAGTTCACAATGTATTCCATGTTTCCTGGCTGCGAAAAGCTGATATAGACCCTTCGAGAGTGTTACCTCAAGTGCCAGTGGAGGTAAAAGAAGACTTAACACTTGAGGTGAGACCGATAAAGATTCTCGATTGGGGCGAGAAAGAACTTCATAATAAGAAAGTTCTCATCATCAGAGTCTTATGGCGAAGCTCACAAATCGAGGAAGAGACATGGGAGAGAGAATCAGAAATGAGACGAAAATTCCCCGACTTGTTTACAAACTCAGGTACATTACTCAAATTTCGAGGACGAAATTTCTATTAGGAGGGGAGAACGTAAACCCCGGAAAAAAAATATAAATAAAAAAATAAAGGTTGCTTAAATTGAAAACTAACTACATGAGAAATAAAAGTGAGGAAATTCACGCGTATGGTTAAATAAAAGACAGGAATTCAGAAATTTTTTAATATAATTTCCGGGCGAAATAATTTGAGACATTATAATAAGCAGGTAATGTTGAGGGTTGGATTTAATTGAAGAGAATAATACACTTAAAGGAAATGGGGCCTAAATGCAAATAAGGGAAGTTATGGAGTATAAATACTCTCTCCTCACCAAAAATCTGCAGGAACGATAAGGAGAGAAAATAGGGAGTTTTATACCCATTCTTGAAAAATCAAGAGAGAGAAACACTAAAACTTCAAGAACCCATCCAAGATTAAGGGTTTATAGATGGGATAAACACTTGTGAGCAAGGGATTAATAAGAAATTAAACAAGAAGAAAAGAAAGGAGGGAGTTGAAAATCTTCAACTGGTTGAAGATCAAAATCTTAATTCGTAACGGGTAAGGTGTTCTAAACATGATCTTAAAATTTCATTTCAAATTCGATAATGAATTGATGTCTTGATGTTGAATTATATGTTAGGGTTCTTAGATATGAATTGGGGAAAAAGTACTTATTGTTAAAATTAAGTCAATTCATGTGTGGTATGTAGTTTATGAAACTATTGTGTGAAGGGAAGGGGGAGACGAATCTTGACAGACTTATCTCCTGACTTTCGGTGAGATTTCAGGTAGGAGGATAAGGGAATTAGGATTGAGTTCCTTCATAGAAATTGCAGATTTGGATGTTAGCTAACCAAGGAAACTAGTCTTGCTCAATTTGGAGATGTAGAACTCCAGTTATGGGTTACCAGCCGAGACTGAGTCGTGACTGATTCTGTAGGGCAGTAGGACTGATGGGTTGATGAGCAATTTTGACTATCTTGGAGGTAGAACTGGGTTCTCCATCCTTAGAGAACTTGTAGCCTCATGTCTTAGCTTTCTAACAAGATCAATCTCACTTAAAATGGAGTTCTAGAACTCTAGATATAGTTAAAAATCTTATGAGTGTTCAGATAGCAATGGTTGGACACCAACTGTTCAAACAGCAAAACAATTAAAAGTTAGACAGTAACAGTAGACTTTCACGTGAATATTATATTTAGGAATATAAAAGAATTGAGTCATACGAACACTTGCACATTGGGATACTAACTTTGAAAATATACATGATATATGTATGTTTGTTATTATGAGGAAATGAACATGCATAGAAAGTAACATATGAGTAATGAATGAATATGGATTCTCTATAAAATCAGCTTGAAGGAATCATAACCAAAAACTTCCTTGTGATTCAGTAGGAGCAACCAGGATTGGATCTTCTGTCAGGGGAAGTCACGAGACAAGCGGAGCAGGTGCGTGATTTTCCCTCCTTTTTGCACTTATACAATTTAAAATTCTTCTGGTGAATGCAATTACAATAAATATTGTGTTCAATGTAAATAAAATCTAGCGTATTTACAAGATTAGCTTCGGCTAATGGCATCCGTGATAGGATTGCCGGGAGGTGAATTACAAGATTAGCTTCGGCTAATGGCATCCGTGAATCACAAGATTAGACTTTGCAAGGTCACTTGGTTCAACCAAGTAAATAAGAGTATTCAAATTAAGAATATGCAAATGAGTGTTAATTTGGTTTAAAAGATTTACAAGTAAAATATAAGTTGTCTGTTAGAATTCCTATGGATCCGATAGAAAATTAATACTTCATTCATATACATTACATGAACAAATATATATTTATTTTATCAATATAATGATATGTTTATTTATGTAACAGGTCCATCAAATATCCGTGGAGATCATTAGTTTAGGTCTCTACTTTGTGAAACTTATGTAAATATTTAACTTAAACAAAAAGGAATTAACGCGTTTATGTAGTATGCTTTTGTGTAAACCTTGATGTATTTATAAAAGTTCAGCTTAGCGTGTAGTACTTTAGGTATCTTGTAATTAACCCTTTTGAAATGTTTAAGAACACTTATTATGGTGTAATGCTTTCTTTGCATGTTAGTATTCCTTTTTCTTTTAAATTTTATGATATGATATATGGGTTATGTTCATATTGAACTTACTCGTAGGATATATATAAATTGTGAGGATTATATGAGGTGTTGAATTATGATGTTTGATATAAGGTTTGGAATTATGGGACCTTGTGATGATGGGTTGATTGAGTAAATTGTTAGTAGTTGATAACTTGGGATGTCCTAAATACAAACGAAACTCTGCCGAATTTTTTGTAGAAAAAAAAATTCCTCAATTAAGAGAATATCTTGGGATTTTGTTTTGCATTGATCAAGTCGTATAGTCGGACTGTTACAATATATCACATAAATATAACAACACGAATATCTAACAATTTCAACAAGGTAACATGCATTCATATTTTGTTCACTTCTCCCTTCTGGTTTTCATTAGAATCTCTTCCTTATTCAACTATTAATAATCGTTCCCTATTCCACTATTAACCTCCATTCCAGACTTTATAAGATCAAACATGATTATTTTTGTTTAACACATTACCGATACCACTTTCACTGGTATCATCATCATCACCCTATAGGAGTCGATGCAAGGTGATCCCTTTACCCGGGATCCTAACATACACTAAATGTATGCTAGTCAATACATGTTTGATCCCCTTATCCGGGATCCTAACATACACTAAATGTATGTTAGTCCAAACGTGGCGATCCCCTTACCCGGGATCCTAACATACACTAAATGTATGCTAGTTTACACCTCAAATCTCACTTCTCATATTTCCTTTGTCAGTGATAATTTCATCACTTGGCAATTCACACAACAACCTTTCCCCTTGAATACACATACATTCAGTAATTCACATTTCACATCGGTAATATATATTAAATCATGGAATTTAAGTAGAAGGTATATGTGCAATTCACCTACGTACAATAGAAGCTCTACTCGTGCTCCCCTGCTGCTGCTGTTGCACCACGCCTGTGGTCCCTCCTGCAAATCACAGGTTCATCTCATAAATTTTCCTCACTCATGGATATGTTTTATAATAACCATATCAACAACTAATAAGTCTTTCTTTCAGTCATTTCTTAATATTTTACGTTTTTCTCATTTCACCCATTAATGGGTTCACCTCGATTCAAGCAAGTTAGTCTTGTTGGAAAGCTAAGACATGAGGCTACAAGTTCTCTGAAGGAAGGAGAACCCAGTTTTGCCTCTAAGACAGTCAAAATTGCTCATCAACAAACATTTGGACTGTTACTGTCCAACTGTTACTATCTCGTTTTTGAACTGTTACTATCTGACCTCTACTCAGATTTTTAACTATATCTTGAGTTATAGAACTTTGTTTCAAGCGAGATTAGTCTCGTTGGAAAGCTAAGACATGAGGCTACAAGTTCTCTAAAGGAAGGAGAACCCAGTTCTACCTCTAAGATAGTCAAAATTGCTCATCAACAAACATTTGGACTGTTATTGTCCAACTGTTACTGTCTCTTTTCTGAACTGTTACTGTCTGACCTCTCCTCAGATTTTTCACAATATCTAGAGTTATAGAACTTCGATTCAAGCGAGATTAGTCTCGTTGGAAAGCTAAGACATGAGGCTAAAATTCTCTAAAGGAAGGAGAACCCAGTTCTACCTCTAAGATAGTCAAAATTGCTCATCAACAAACATTTGGATTGTTACTGTCCAACTGTTACTGTCTCTTTTTTGAACTATTACTGTATGACCTCTTCTCAGATTTTTAACTATATCTAGAGTTATAGAACTCCGATTCAAGCGCAATTAGTCTCGTTCAAAAGCTAAGACATGAGGCTAAAAGTTCTCTAAGGGAAGGAGAACCCAGTTTTGCCTCTAAGACAGTTAAAATTGCTCATCAACAAACATTTGGACTGTTATTGTCCAACTGTTACTTTCTCGTTTTTGAACTGTTATTGTCTGACCTCTCCTTAGATTTTTAACTATATCTAGAGTTATAGAACTCCGATTCAAGCGAGATTAGTCTCGTTGGAAAGCTTAGACATGAGGCTACAAGTTCTTAAAGGAAGGAGAACCCAGTTTTGCCTCTAAGACAGTCAAAATTGCTCTTCAACAAATATTTGGATTGTTACTGTCTCGTTTTTGAACTGTTACTGTCTGACTTGTCCTCAGATTTTTAACTATATCTAGAGTTATAAAACTCTAATTCAAGCAAGATTATTCTCGTTGGAAAGCTAAGACATGAGGCTACATGTTCTCTAAAGGAAGGGGAACCCAGTTTTGCCTCTAAGACAGTCAAGATTGCTCATCAACAAACATTTGGACTATTATTGTCCAATTATTACTGTCTCGTTTTTCAACTGTTATTTTTTGACCTCTCCTCATATTTTTAACTATATCTAGAGTTATAGAAATTCCAATTTCACATTGGTAATATATATTAAATCATGGAATTTAACTAGAAGGTATAGGTGCGATTCACCTACCTGCAATAAAAGCTCTACTCGTGCTCCCATGCCGCTGCAGTTGCACCATACCTGTGGTCCCTCCAGCAAATCACAAGTTTATCTCATAAATTTTCCACTCAAGGATATGTTTTATAATAACCATATCAACAACCAATAAGTTTTTCTTTCAGTCATTTCTTAATAATTTACGTTTTTCTCATTTCACCCATTAATATTGTCGTTCTTTGTCCAACCCCAATTATCATTCCTTTCTTTACATTTGGATTGTTACTGTCCATCTGTTACTGTCTCGTTTTTGAACTATTACTGTCTGACCTCTCCTCAGATTTTTAACTTTCTCTGGAGTTATAGAACTCTGATTCAAGTGAGATTAGTCTCGTTGGAAAGCTAAGACATGAGGCTACAAGTTCTATAATTAAGGAGAACCCAGTTCTGCCTCTAAGATAGTCAAAATTGCTCATCAACAAACACTTGGACTGTTACTGTCCAACTGTTACTATCTCGTTTTTGAACTGTTACTGTCTGACCTCTCCTCAAATTTTTAACTATATCTGGAGTTATAGAACTCAAATCTATAATTTAACATCTAGGCATCAATTCATAATCGACTTTAAAACAACTCATAAGACTATGTTTAGAATATCTTACTCGGTACGAATCAAGGTCTCGATCCCTCCTTTTCTTTCTAATGACAGTCGGCCCACCCCTCTCCTCTTCTTGTTCAATTATTTTCTTGTTAATCCCTTGCCCACCAGTGTTTATTTTACCTATAACCCTTAATCTTGGAAGGGTTCTTGAAATTTGGTGTTTCTCTCTTGATTTGTAAAAATAGATACCAAAACTCCCTCTCTTCTTTCTTCACGATAATTGCAGATTTTTTTTTGTAAGAGAGTAGTATTTATGCTCTATAATTATTCTTATTTGCATTTAGGCCCCATTTTCTTTAAGTGTATTCGTTTTGCCCCCGCTTCTTTTTAGTTTAGTTTATTTTCTTTAATTTAATTCAGCCTTGATTATCTCAGGATTTACATTTTCCCCTCCTAATAACAAAATTTCATCCTCGAAATTCAAGTTACGTACCTATGTCGGAGAATAAGTGCGGAAACTTCTCCTTTATCTTGGATTCTCTTTCCCATGTTTCTTCTTCTATTCGAGAGCTTCTCCATAATACTCTCACCAAGGGAACTCTCTTATTCCTCAACAACTTCTCATCTCGATCTAAGATCTTGACGGGCTTAGTTTTCATGGTTAGATCCCCTTTAATCTTCAAAGGAACCTGTGGCAATACCCATGAGGGGTCTACCTTGGCCTTTCGCAACAATGACACATGGAATACATTGTGAATCTTATCCAAATATACAGGCAATTCTAATTGATAAGCAACGGGCCCGATTCTTTCCTTAATCTCAAAAGGGCCAATATATCTCGGGGCTAATTTCCCTTTTACTCCAAATTGAATGATGCCTTTCCAAAGAGCCATCTTCGGCGATCTGCGTAACTTTTTTGTCTATCATGGGCTTCCTTCATCCTCTTTTTGATCACCCTCACCTTGTCAGTTGTCAGTTGTCAGTTGCACCATTTCAAGTGCCAAAAGCTTCCTTTCTCCTACTTCCTCCCAACAAATTAGGGTACGACATTTCCTCCCATACAATGCTTCATATGGAGCCATACCAATAGTAGTTTGGTGGCTATTATTAAACTCCACCAAGGGCAGAAGATCCTCCCAATTCCCTCCAAACTCCAGCAGACAGGACCTCAGGAGATCCTCCAGAGTTTGAATGGTCCTTTCAGATTGACCATCCGTTTGAGGATGAAATGTCGTGCTCAAATTCAACTTTGTCCCTATTGCCTGTTGTAAGCTAGGCCACAACCTCGATGTGAACCTTGGATCCCGATCCGATATAATTGAAACTGGCACTCCATGAAGTCTGATTACTTCATTTACATACAATTTTGCCAGTTTATCCACC
>Ga0307517_10009593_pt1 | contig 13700 bp, 5 predicted proteins | sample 23_EM_MG_FD_194515 | JGI IMG/M metagenome (GOLD analysis project Ga0307517, IMG submission 194515) | Populus trichocarpa ectomycorrhiza microbial communities from riparian zone in the Pacific Northwest, United States - 23_EM | ecosystem: Host-associated > Plants > Roots > Unclassified | place...
TAGGTTACAGCATGGATAGCAGCACTCTTGAAGTGAGCTAGTAGCTGGTGGAGTGAAAATTGTAAAATTCTTGTTTGTTAGAAGAAACCAAATTTATGGTTAAATGACCAAGAAAATTAAGGAAGGAGAGGCAATTTTAAAAATGACAAGAACATGGGCGTGTCTATGTCAGCCTTATTACTATAGGGTGTCTATGTCAGCCTTATTACTATAGGGTCGCTGCTCTGAAAATTAGAAAAGAGGAGGAAAGGAAGCAAATGGGATGAAAAATTATTATTCCCTTCACTCCTCGCTGTCGTAGAAGGATTTAAAATGAAGCAACATGGCTGTGATGAAGAAAGGAAAAGTGATTTGATTAAGTATAACAATTTTGCACAAGTAAAAAGTCCATATTAAAGTTGCTTTCAATAATCTCCTACTTTACCCACTTCCTCAAACAACAATCCCTCATACCTCCACAATACGTCTCCGCAAGAATTTGGATGTAACTTCTTTAAATACCAGCTTCACATCCACCTCAGAAAACAGCTAGAAGAGGAAAATCAAAATAAAGTGTTAATAGAACATACATGATAAACGAGACAGCAAGTACCAAAATTAAGTTAGCATTTACCGAAGGAGAGGATCTGCGTCCATTTGGCTTTATGTGGACATCACCTTCATCTACTTCACCATCTACAACAACTTCCTCATCCTCCTCTTCAACCTCTAGCAAGTCTGCAACTGTTTCAGGGATTCCAAAACTTTGATCCTTGCTTACATATCCCTTTTCTGTAAGTATACTAAGCACTTTTTCTTCCAGTGATTGAAGGGCCTTTCTTCTTGGTACTTTATTCCTAATTTGCAACACTTTTACTAACTCATCACCAGCGATTTCCTGTGCAAGGACAGCATAAGCATTAGTATCAATTATCACTTATATCTTGAAAAAATAAGTGGACTCACAAAATGCATGGTCTTGCTTAAAAAAAAGAAAAATAATTTAAGCAAGACAACAAAAGGTAAGGATCTTGTTAGCTGGAATTACAAGTTAAGGCACAAATCACCAGAATGGATAACTGGGCAGCTCAAGCCTGCTACATTAAAACAGGTCCTTTCAGTCTGGGAAATCATGATTAACTTTGTATGGTAAAAGTGAAACTACACATTGAACTTATGGTATCATATGTGCAACTTTCCTCTACTGCTGTGCATATCAATAGTAACATTTGCACAGCTCATGCAAAATTAGATACTCAAGAAAATATCGCAGCATAAAGCTTTGTCAACTGACACAAATGCAGAATTGAGAACTGTTAATCTTCTATGCAACATCAGCAACTCAAGACATCACCGTGCTTCATATATGCAGTGCTATTATCCAAACAGAAATAATTTGTATAGTACAAAATCAAATACTTCAGGAATGCCCTTGAAATCTTTTTATCCAGCTTTTAGCCAAATAGAGACAGCATAATAGTAATTTAGAAAGTAGTTTAATAGCTACAGAAGCAGCAATTAATTGAAAAACTTCTAGCAGGAACAGATGGTATGTACTAAGGGATGAACGAAAACCATACCTCCATATGCTTATATAGCTCAGGAGGAGGTAATTTGATTGCATCAAGCATTTTAGGTTTCCCACACTTCTTCACCAAAGCATTCACCTCATTGCAAATTGTCCTCACTGCATCCTGGCTTTAGTGAACAGGCAAGATTTTAGCATCTAAATGATTTTCTTTCTAGTTGTGGAAAATGGTTAAACATGCAACAAATAGAGAGGGCATTAGATCTGCCACACATCAGCGTAACAGGTCCTTAACCAATAAAATGGTAAAAGAATATATGAGAATTATATTTTCTGATCAGTGTAATTGTATACTGCAACTTATATTGCTCAACCCTCAGCAAATAACAGCTCATAATGAAGATCACAACAATGGCAAATATTACAATCAATGTTGGGCCATAGAACACATTATCAATTCAATCCCACACTCTTCCATCAAATCAAATAATCAAGAAGAAACAAATTCATAGTGCTGACTAGCATTTCTGTGCAAAAACAAATCGTTAAAAAAGAAGAAAAAGAAGCTGAGCAGTTATTGCTGCATATCACAGGGAAAGATTCACAGACTATAGACAACATTTACTTTTTCTGAGAGGTAATACACAACATATATAAGTCATTCAACAGAAATATGAGAAAAAATGATAAGCAACACACTTAATCAAAGAAACAACCTGTCCAATTTGTACTGCTTCAAGCAATTTTTCTTCCGGAAGAAAATTGCAATAACCCTGCAAGAAACAAAGATAATGGACAATGAAGTTCATGTAGATGTATTTCATTATTGATAACCACCAGCATGGTTAGGTGCATTGTAGCATTCCTACGGTTAAAATGTTTTATCTAATCAATAAAGTTTCTTCATGGTGTATTATAATGTAAGTGTATTTTCAGAATCATGCCATATAATAATGTCAGGTTAGTGCTAGAGAAATGAATGAATAAGGAAATAGGAAAAGGAGAAAAAAGAAAAGAAAAGGAGAAAGAAAGCACATGCTAAAGGCATCTAGATAGAGAACCAGTCAATTAAAAGTTCAAATCGATGAGACTATGACCATATAAACTAATTTACTTCTATCCCAAAAAGTTTTTTTTTCTTTGCTTAAATTTTTTTTTATGTTTTTTGATCTTTTTGATGTGCTGATATTAAAAATGATTTTAAAAAAATGAAAAAACTTTATTTTAATGTATTTCCAAGCGAAAAGCATTTTGAAAAACAACCGCTACCATACTCTCAAACACACCCTAAAAAGGATACAAACACAAGACCTAACCATGTCTTATTTTCAACCTGGAGTATGTTAAGAATTTTGTTGAAAGGCAGCAAAATATGATAGATAGCATTCTCCTAACATATTAGGATTAGAGAAATGTAGTATCAACACCAGCAACATCATGCACAAATTGATCAGAAATGATAGAAAGACTACGTGACGCAGGTGGATGCAACACAAGAGAGACAGCAAACACGAAAACATAAAATTATGCCGAATATGAATCACATAAAAACCCTAATTCAAAATTTTATTACTAGATATTTTATGTTCAAGAGTATAGTTTACAACTCTTTAAATAAACAAAAAAAACTAACCTATACAAACTAGAAAACCTAAAAACAAAGAAAAAGCAATAAAAGTCTTAAACAAAGCTAGAAAAATAATAAAAGAATTATAAATCAAATAGGAAAAAAATCATAAATCAACTAGAAAAATATAGCAAATCCCAAACAATAAGTTCTAGGCATTATTAGAAATCCTTTTCAATCTCTGATTGCTATGAAATTTTAATCCTATTGGAAAAAAGGTCTTTATAATCTCCTAGCAAAAATTCAGCCTGATCCAACAGTCAGATCGAAAATTATGCTCAATAACAGTGTCTCCCTAGGTTGGAAAGAACTTGTCTTCGAGTTCAAATTACTCTTGCCTTGATTCATGGATGTCCAATCAAGTCTCTCAAGCCCCTTTTCTTTCTTCTTTCTATGTGTATAACAATTTTATACATCAGCTTCAATCTCGTCATCTTAAAAATTGTATAAGAAACAACAATTGACAAATTATTTCTCTTCCATTGGCTTCTAGAGTAATAAATTGCAAATCTCAAACTTTCTTCATCAATATATTTTGTGTCCATATAACCCTTGAACACATCTACCTATCTACCTCTATGATAACATTAACCTTGGATCAACGTAGTTTAAATCAACAATTTTCTTATGTTAAGTATCTTCCATGTTTTCTTTATAGTTAACCTTTATCTTATCAACAAGGTCACCCCATCAATGTTATCATCACAACTATTATTGTCATTGTTTATGATATCATCATCAACATAATCATCATCGAAATTAACATCATAAATTGATGGAGAACACCAATCTACATCTATCTCACCATAAACAGGATCACCAAAATCTCCATGATACTCATCCTAATCAAATCAAGGAGTTGCATCCTCTGCTCATGCTCTTGAAAGGAATTCTCAAAACTAGTCATGGATCCATGATCACTCTTTCTCACGATCCTCCAATATTTTCTTCTTCATCTCCACCAATTGACGGGATAATTTTTCAACGTGCCTCCACTTGTTTATTGTCTCTAATTAACGAGTTAATTTTGTAATTTGTCTCTGCATGTTTAATTTTGTAATTTGTCTCTGCATGTTTTCTATCAACAACTCTTGAACGTTTCTCTCACGAGGAACCTCCTCATCTCTCTCTTACCTAAACACAGGTGACGTCCTCCAACTATGGTTATTTAGAAGCACATAACAAACAAAATAAAAAGGGATTAGAGCACACAAGCAATGACATGGGATCATTGGGTTCTGATACCAACTAACGTAAGTGAAAGCAACACAAGAAAGACAGCAAGCACAAGAACACAAAATTATGTCGAATACAGATCACACAGAAACCCTAATTCAAAATTTTATTGCTATATATTTTTTGTTCAAGTAGTATGCTTTTTTAGAAGAATTAAAACTCCTTAAATAAACGCAAAAACTAACGTAAACAAACTAGAAAACCTGAAAATAAAGAAAAGCAATAAAAATCGTAAACAAAGCTAGAAAAATAATAAAAGAATTCTAAACCAAATAGAAAAAAATATTAAACCAACTAAAAAAATATAGCAAATCTCGAACAGTAACTTCTGGACATTATCAGAAGGCCTTTTCGATCTCTGATTATTGTGAAGTTTCGACCCAATTGGAAACATGATCTCTAAAATCTCCTAACAAAATTTCAACTTAATCCAACAGTCAAATAAAAAATTGTGCTCAATAACATATAACTAAACATTAGAAAAACAATATCTTGCATCACTACGGCTCTAATATGCATATGTTTATCATGTGAGGACATTAGGGTTGCAATGGGTTTTCTTCTAGCAGAATAATAGTGCCAGTATTCAAACCAGCACATGATCTTCAAGCCTTTGAAATTTCAAGAGGACAACTTTTGAGTTACACCACAGACCGTCACACTAATGTGATGCCAATGACAATAAGGCATCTCCAGTACGCTAGGAAACAATTCCTTGCTCAATAAAAGTGGAAAAAACATATCAAATACAAATGCATATACTAAATGAAACAGAATATTAGATTTTACACCAAAAAGCAACTCTCAATGATGTGTCAAATGAAAAGGTAATTAGCACATCATTAATGCTTCATGTGAAGGTTTAACACAAACGCCAACATCCATAACTTAGTTCATTTTCTATCTTAGTTGGGTGCACATAAGGTTAGAGTACCCGAGATGGAATCCAACTCCATTCAACATACCCATGCAGTGATACTGCAACAGTAAAACTGTTATCGCTATTTCACATGACCAATTGAAATTTCTTTGCAAAAGAATGATACACGCTAAAAGGGGCTGCAATTCAGACAATATCAAAGATTAAAAGTTGACCTCTATCATGAATATTGCACTGTCTGTTCCAGCCAGCAATAAATCTAATTTTGACTCTTCCATCTCCTTGGTTGTTGGATTCACAATAAATTTGTTGTCAACAAGGCCAACTCGAACTCCTGCAATCACTTTTGTATTTGGCACTTCCGAAAGAGCTCTGTTGTAATTAAGTTTGAGAATTAAAATAAGCACATAATAGCACATGATTTCTGGAACCTCAACACTTCAAGAACAAAAAAAAAAGAGGATATATTTAAGGTACGCTCACAATGCTATCCCAGCTGCTGTGACAGCCAAAGAATCTGGAGAATGCAAGCCATCATAGCTTAAAACCTGTCCAGAAGAGGTAATGGCAATTATTAGCAAGTTTATGTATCCAGCAAGAGAGACAAGTCAAATATCAGCCCATCAAGTTTCAAAATGTTGATGATTTAATCTTAACAAACAAGCAAGATGGAGCATTATAGATGACAAACTCAAACAATGCAGTGGGCATAACATGGTCAGACAGAAACCAGTCTGCTCTTATTTAAGCTAGAAAATTTCAGATCATTTACTCATCAGCTTTTATTTTCTTTTTCTATAACTAAGTTGTAAGTGAAATTGGTTGAGAAAGTTAAAACAAATCACATGAGAATTACAGCATCGAGCAATAATTCCCCAAGAGTTGGAAAAAATATATAAGCTTGCAAAAAATTTAAGACCTGAGAACAACCAGTTAATGCAAAAAATGTTGAGGGGTAGATGTTGAAAAATAAGGGGGGTAAAAGTCTAGTAGAATTTTTACCCTCCAGGTCATTTCCTCTATTTCAACAATCGTTTTCTCCCTACAAATATTTCTTATATTTCTCTCCCCTTTTTACATCTCTAGTTCTCCCTCTTTATTCCTTCCTCTTCCCGCAGTCCATAGAATCAAAAAGAAAAGGAAAAATTCAAAAAACTTTTGTAGGTTCTCTATCAAAACTGTTCCTAACTTTCCTCCCAGGACATTGCTTTCATGGGACTATAATTGAGTGATGACCTTATATATCCTTTGTAAAAATAATTAGACCAAACAAGAAAGATTAATAAGACTGCATTGTGTGCTTAAAGAACTCAAAGTGAATAAAGACAACCCTTGAAGATATCAAAAAGAAATATCTAAGCAAATTAATTTCTTTGAGGACTTACCCAAGATAGTATCTGAGTTTCATGGTAAAATCCCTTGAGCATAGTTGGGCGCAAAGGCCTATCTATCAATCTACAAATAAGAACCTAGAAGCAACCAAGAGAACAGATGCATAAACATATACACAATGGCAACAGTTTCAGAAGCATTGAGAGAAAATAGAGTTCATAAAAGATATACTGCGATATACTTCTGCTAAGTATCAAAAATAGATAATTTCTTTAATCTTTGCTCTATCAATATATCCAAGTATAACCATTCATGTTGATTAAAGACATATTGTAGGTCAAGCCTCATAATCCTACATAATAAATTCATGTGATATACCTACACAAATAGCACCATTATGGAGGGAACAAAAGAAGAAAAATAATTAGTAATGACTGTAAGACTGCCAAAAAGAAAAGAAGGTAAAGAACCAAATATCTAAATAATCACATCTGTACATTAGAGAAGGTAATAATAGAGCAGATCAACACTAGCCCATGGCAACAATCTGACAGAAAATCATGTAAGAAAGCATAGATATCTAGGAACAGAATTCTTTCCAGATGTGCGGGTATGCTAAAAGTCAAAATCATATTAACTCTTGTTCTACAAAGTCTTGGCTGAACAACTCCATTGCATCAATAACAGAAAAATGTTTGACATTGTGACACATAACATCATATATGGCACCAATGATACAAGATAATTACGATATTTACAAACTAGATATAGATGACATATCTTACAATGGCCAAGATCTACAAAATCTGAAATTGTACTTTCACTAATGTGCCTTGTGTCTATGTCCACAAACCAATGATAAATCCTTGGCTGATGACAATGTGAGGTTTTAGATTAATGATAAGAGTATCACAATGCAAATTCTTTTAAATTCTCTACAATTTTGTAGAAAAAGGGATATCAGCATTATCTAAAAGTTTTAGCAGCTATTCAAATCATGTGTCCCCCATTCTTAGACAAATAATATGATAACCAATAACATGAAAGCAAAGTCACATATGCTAAGACTTGCCAGCAAATGAAACTCATATGAAGAAAATATAAACTATAATGGCTTGAAGTTAAAATCTTAGATTGAAAAGGTGATAGTTAAAGACAACTGCTTCAGCTATCCACTTGATTAAGCATTTTCTGTACTTGAAAGAGATGGATAGTACCTCATGATCTTTCAACCTCCCTTCTCGTTTGAAAAATCCTCCACTAAAACAATGGCAGATATAAAGCATAAACATTAGTCTCCTTCACATAACTGCAAAATAAATTCCAAAAGTTGAAAGCACTGCAAGACATACCTAGTTCGACCTGCTGCAGAAAATCGCTCTTGATAGTTTACAGAAAGAGGATAGAAATCAGAAGGCTCACTAGGAACATCATCCAAACAAACAGATGTATAGATAATCTACAGAAAAGAAGCAATAATGTAGATATAAGCATAAGAACCTGAGGTCATACATGAAGACAACCAGCTGAACTTCAACACGACAATTATGAAGTAATAACACATGCAGAAGAAGTACCACAGCGTACATATAAATACATGTGAAACAAAGCAGTTGAGGATGCAGAACAGTAGTGGAGGTCTGAGGCTATGGGTGACTACACTCTCCTTGCCTTACCTAATAATTGGAATCCAGTCTTGGTTCATTCTTCTAAGCCAAACAATTCAAACAGAAATACATTTAATCAGTTTCTTTCTTGTTAGCTAGGATAAACAGTCACTATCAGTCCAGTGGCTGAGCTACATAAATCAAGTGGCTCTCTCCTCCAACCCCACACACTCCAAACCCATGCCATTATAAGCGCAATTAAGACTTGGTATCTGAAGAGATTTTGCTGACTATTACTAGCGAGCACCTATCCAATACACACGGGCGTGTGTTTTGAAGTCGTAGCTTCTTATCATTTAATGTATTCTGCATATGAAAGTACACACACAAAGTCCTTTTGGAAATCCCAATGCACTCTGATAAGATAGCATAAGTTAATAAAATCTGAACATGGATATCGGTTGTTCCGAAAACAAAGAATCTAAATTCCGATCCAAGGAATCAAATCATAGTAAAATCTGCACATTAAACAAATAAAACAATATATATTTCTTTGATATCAAACATTAACACTTATACATCAACCCTCACAAATCATAACTCACAGTTTCTCCATCTGTGACTGTGACGGAACCACTAGCTTGTCTCCCAAGATGGCCCGTCTCAACCATTATCTACGGAAAAAACAACCATAAAATACACAGATTTAAATAAATAATCGATTATTTAAACACAATAACGAGCAATCTCAAATAATTGATAACGACAACAAAACTAAACTGAAAATCAAACACAAGTTCGCATTTCAATACCTTTTACCATTACTGATAGAAATTCAACCATACTGTTCATTATCCAAAACAAAAAAATGATACAAATACAGCAAATTCTACTAAGAAATGCCTCAAAACTAAACTCTAAAATTATCGAAACAGAAGAAATATTTGAATTAAGTAAAATAAACTTACATGTCTGTCACCGACGGGGATTTTGACAGAAATAGGCTGAGGCAAAGACTGAGGGCCGTCATTTACAGCAGAGGTGTCCTCGAAAGCTTTGACTACAGTAACCAACCTTTCACGTTTTCTTCTTGATAGAAGCAGAGAAAGTGAAGAACACTTGGATTTTGCAAAATTGGTGAAGCGAGGGCATTTAGGGGAGAGAGAGAGCTTGCAGCTATGATTAGTGTGGGAAAATGGAGGGTTGTGTGTGGAATTCGGCCTGTAATGGAGAGTAGTACTGGTGCTAGGGTTTGCTAGCATTTTTAACTGTGTTATTGAGTTTCAGTGGCTTTGGCTTTGAGTGAGAGAGTGAAGGAGGAGGGATTTTATCCGTTCTCAAGGCGCGCAGACAGAGCAGGTGTGTGCTAGATTGTGGAGTGCTGGTTTTCACAGGTAATGGATCTGGGCTTTTTGGTTTTTTCAAAATCGCAGGCCAGGCTTGGAGAATGCAGTGGGTTTTCTTTCTTTCTTTCTTTCTGTCGAGTTTTAGCCTTTTAGGTGTTAAATTAGTTTTTCTTTTCTTGAGATTACTGTAGATTTTTATGATATACAATCTATTTAATTTTTTTTTTTTAGTTTAACGTGAGTGTCCGGGCCAGCTTGCGCACACCTCGACTAATCCCACGGGCCCTGAAGTTAACGACCATGTAAGCCTCCAGTGGCCATCATATGAGCAACCACAGGGCTCGAACCTGAGACTACAGAGGGAGCAAACCTCTTGGTCCCAAGCTTTTACCACTGGGCCACCACCTAGATGGTTACAATCTATTTAATTCTTGTGTTCGTTGTAGGTTGGGTATTTTTTATCAATAAACAAATTAAATATATAGACCTTTTCAATGCATTGTTTTACATAAAAAAATATTTTAAATATAAATTAAAAAACTCATGCAAGCATCTAATTAAATAAATTAAGAACTATACATGTAAATAAATAAATAAAAAATTAGAATATTTGAGAAACACGTGTAAATCAAAATATTTAATCTTTATCATGTTATGTTTAATAAATTTTTTTATTAAAATTAATTTTTTATTAAATTAAATAATAATAGAAATCGACACACACACAAAATTGATTGAATAAAATAAAAAAGAAAACAATATTATGCAAGGTTGCACATGTTAGAAATATTATCCAAAAATAAATAATTTTATTTTTAAAAATAAATCCAATCTATAAAAATTGAAAAAAAAAAGATATATATGAATCATATAACCTCTTAAAAACTTAAATATATACAATATAATTAAAAAGTAATTATTACTTAAAAAGGGCTAAATAAGTCAAGAAATCAGAAAAAAAAGGGTATTAATTAAAATATATATTAAAAAATTATTAAAAAAAGACATAAAAAGTATTAATTAAAAAAAAAAGCTAGGCATCTACCCATCAGGAAAAACACCCTTAATTTTTTTTTAAAGTCGATGGAGTAGATAACTCATTGGTACCATTATAGACAATCTTGCTAGGCAAAATCATTGTAAATGTTGATTTTTTTTTTCTATTGCCGGAATCCGACAAGTCCCTCTCTCTCCTCTCTATCTAACAATGTGCTAAATTTAAAGAAAAATAAAATTTTGTACTAAAATTGAATCTTAGACACTCAAAGGGACTTAAAACTATATTATTTATAAAGTTTAAGGATCAAAGTGTATTTTAAAAAAAATTGTGAACACATCACCCATTTTGGCTGCCTTTTTTATTTAGATCCACTTTTTTTCAATGTTGCCTTTGCCTAAGAAATCACAAACAATTGATCTTCAATTTAGGGTCAAACTGCCAAAAATAAAAATTTAAAGACTAAAGTGAAAAAATGAAAATATATAGTAAGTAAACAGTAATATCTGAGTGTGTGAACAATACAACATAGTGTTTTCTCTACGCCACATGCTTTAGAGTTTTCTATAATACTATCCTTGGTTCTCGTGCTTTGTTTCGGGGTTAGATTATTTTTTATACAAAAAATGATATTAAGCATTGAAATAAGGTTAAAATGACATAAAAACTAATCACGACAAACTCGTAATTTTGTATTCATTTATCCTCTAACTTGTCAATTCAATCATTTCTTGTAATTTGTCTTTTTTTTTTTTTTACTCTAGGCCAAAATAAAATAAAAAAGATAAAAGATGAATATCAAGAATAAATGTTTTTTGATGCTCGGCAAAATCAAGAAACTAAATAAAATGATCATGCTACATCTCTCTCCAGCTGTGTTTTAGTGTTTGTGCTGTTCCGCAATTGCTTCTGTTCATTCATGATTATTAGCATTCTGTTTTGTTACTTAGCTGATTTTTTGCAGCTCCTCTCCCTTCTCAGCTCTCAGAGTATGTTTGGTAATGTAGTTACGAGTGTTTTTCAAATAACTTTTCATGCTAAAATATATGTTAATGATATTTTTTTATTTTTTAAAAATCATTTATGACATCAGCACATCAAAACGATCCAAAACATACAAATCATATTAAATTTTAGCAAAAAAAAAAAATTCAAATTTTTTGGGAACGCGGGTTGAACCGCGTTCCCAAACGCTTCCTGAATATGAGAGATCCTTTATTTCTTTATCATGATCATTGCTGATCTTCATCTACACATTTGTTAAAGAGTCTTCATAGTTTTTCCACATTTAAATAAAGAGGACTCGCATGTGTTTTTGTCTCCCCCTTCTGCCTCATATTCTAGGAGACTTCGAGTCTGTCGAGTCTGTATTGATGGATAGCTTGCTATTTACACCCACGTTCGTTTATTTCCTTTTTGTTGTTTTTGTTCAACTGTTTTGTTCACAAAGTGCAAACTCTCACCTAATTGTCGTTTAACGAAAGACTCAAACCTTTTAACACACAAAAAAACAGGAAATAATCTGACTTTTGTCGGTGTTTTCGTTTATATTTATCAATTTTCTGGTAGTATTTTTGTTTTGTTATTGAACATCGACCTCTTTCATGTGTTTGCTGCAACCTTGTTCCCAGTAAATTGTCCTCCTGATATTTTGTATAGCTTCTGTGGACCTGACACCAAAAATCCATCTCTTTCTCGCTGGCTCAAGTTGTCTTCTTTCCAATCCTTACACCCAGTCTTACAAGATTGGTATCATCCACTGCCGCCATGTGAATGTTCCTCCTGATCTTGTTTTTTCCAGCAGCACCTTAGTCCTTTTGCAGCCACTGGATACCGTTGCTGTTCCTCCTGTGCATTCTAGTTTTGTATGCTTTCGATTCAATATTTGCGCTTCAAAGAAGCTTGCTCGTGTTTCAATTGCTTCCTTCTTTTTTGTTTTTGGTAACTGTAAGTATTCAACAATTTATACACACTCTAATTAATTTTTCGGGATCCTGAAATTAACGATGAAGTAAATTTTTAGTAATTATAAAATTTATAACACTCTAACTAATAATTTCTAGAAAACAAACTCAGAATTTTACCAATTAAACTATACCCCCTTAATGTTAATTACTTCCTTTTATACTAACGCGATGATTTTCCGTCCAGCCCTGCCAATGTTTAAGAAACGCCAAGCAAGAACACTGCAGCCATTGCATGTTCCTTACACTGTCTTCTTCTCGTTCGCCCTATAAAGTCCCCTGTTTTCTCACTTCTGGGTGCCCTTGCTTTTTATTTGGTCTCCATGGTTTCTATTTCTCAGATTTTTTTTTCCTTTCTATTTTCCTATGTTTTTTTTTCTCTCTTTTTAGTTAGAAAAAAGATTGGAGAATTCCAAGGTCAATTAATTTCGCTTGACGTCTGATCATGGTTTTAATCAGAGATTATCATGACAATTAATATGGTCACTGTGCTTTAAAAATCTATATAAATATATGGAAAAAAATTGTGTATAGTTGATTTTGTTGAATTTCACCATAAATGAATAATACTAATCAATACTTTCTAGATTAAAAAACAAATAAATAATCATTATAAACATATCATTCTCTCATTATACATTGCTCCATCTCTAAAAAACAAGTGTTGTGGAGGTTTTTTTTGTTTTTTTTTATGAAGCTCGTCCTCTAATATTGACATTAAGAGTGTTCTAAGAAAATCTTTTAGGACTTCAATGAATTAAAAATAAAAAAAATGATTCGGAAAATTAAAACCAATGATAATTAAAACAAAATCTAAGATAAAAATTACAAGCATGAAAAACACTTAAACAAATAACAATATTCATTCAAGATTCGAAACCGCATGTAAAATCACTAGAAAAAAATATAAAATTAATTTAATAGTCAGATTTTTTATTATTATCGTTTAAAAATGTGAATCCAGTTAAGGCCATGTTTGTTTTCTGGAAAGTAGTTTCCGGGAAATCACTTTTCAAACTTTCATGTGTTTGTTTGCCATTAGAAAAGGTGGTCAACAGAAAACACTTTCCAGTCAACGGAAAACACTTTCCAGTCAAAGGAAAATTTGACTTGGTTTTCAGGAAAGTGTTTTCCCTTTTGGCTGTGTTTGTTTTCCAGAAAGTGGTTTCCGGGAAAACACTTTCCAAACTTTCATGTGTTTGTT
>Ga0307517_10009594_pt1 | contig 13699 bp, 9 predicted proteins | sample 23_EM_MG_FD_194515 | JGI IMG/M metagenome (GOLD analysis project Ga0307517, IMG submission 194515) | Populus trichocarpa ectomycorrhiza microbial communities from riparian zone in the Pacific Northwest, United States - 23_EM | ecosystem: Host-associated > Plants > Roots > Unclassified | place...
GTGGCGGCCACGCTACAAAAACCATATTTTTCTCAGGTCAGACCAAAAGGCATGGTGTGAGCCATGCATCTTTTTTCTTGATTTGTTTTGTTTTTTGTGAACTGCTTAATTGTTATTATTTTTTTTCTTATAAAAGAAAGGCGTTGTAGAAGCCATCAAGGAATAATTAATTGCTAATGCATTCTTTGCATAAATATATATAATTGATTCCGTGAGTCAAGAGAACTCCCAGCCTATATGTGCCATGCCCACACTCAATAAACTTCAGTGTCCTTTAGTGCATGCATATATTGGCACCAAGGAAATTAACGATGCAAACAAGGGAAAATATCAAGGGCGGGGGAGCAAACCAAAAGAAATATTAACAGGAATGAAGGAAGGAAGGAAAATTAGGGATATCAAGGGAAAGCTTTCTTGTCCTTTATGCTACTGGCAATTTTTCTAATGCTTATTTTGTAATAATCAGTTTTTTATTATTGAGGCCGCCGACGTCGAGCCCTATTTATGACGTTTTGGAATGGAAAATCAGAAGAGTCAAGACAATACGAATACTAATTGAATATTATAGCAGTCACAGACTCACATTTTTCAGTGGGTGCATTAGAAGATTCAATGAAATGGGAAAGCTTTGAAGTTGCACAATTAGAATGTCTTTGGGAATGGGATAACGGTGCGGGCTTTTTTTTTCTCAGAAGTTCAGCCTGATTTTTTAAATTTAAAATAATATTTTTTTATTTAAAAAAAAATTATTTTTGATATCAGCATATCAAAATGATCTAATAATATAAAAATATTTATTTATTTTTTAAAATTTTAGAAAACATCATTCGAACCACGTTCCTAAACACATCCTTTTAGAATGTGTTTGTTTTTATGGCAGCTTCTGCTTCTAGGGTAGACCAAAAAAACGTGTCTTCACAAAAGCACAATTGAAGAATAAATAAGATGAAATAAAAAAAAATATTAGAGGATATGAAAAAAATTAATTTATAAAACTGGAGTGGGTTGGAGTTTTGAATTAGGAAAAATTTCTGTAATAGATGATTAGTGAAAATCTAAAATCCAGGTTAGTTTTTTATTCTTTCAACTTCTAAATTACATTAAGTTGCTTTCTATTTTTTTTCTTTCTTTTTATTTCATTAATAACAATATTTTATATGATATAGGAAACAAAAAGAGTTAAAAATTTTAGGCATTCAGTTATTGGGTTTTTATTGTGTTGTAAATATAACATCATGTTTACAAACACTACTTCAACTGAACAATTTGCTTGGGCTTCATCTTAAAAAATGTTGTCTAATGATGATAATGAAGATGATGGATTAAGAAATACTAATAATAAGGATTTTACTCTTAAAAAAGGAATTAAGGATTTTTGAAGTAGGATAACTTACCAAACTTTGTTGATGATATGAGTAACATGGTTGTCAATGTTAATATTGTAAATAATAATAGTAACCGTAATAGTGATGGAATGACAAAAGTCATACAACAATCTACACAACAGACACCTTTTAACATGTTTTTAATTGAAACATAATTTTAATTATAGTTTTAACTTAACATCTATTTAAATCAAACCACCCATAACTAAAAAATAATTTTTCTAAACCTATTCAAATCTCAACCACAAAAGCTACAACAAAAACAAACACACTTACGTGACTCTTTGAAAGTGTGGTAAAAGTTGTTTTACATTTGAAAATAAATTAAAATATTATTTTTATAAAAATTTATTTTTGATATCAATACATCAAAATGATAAAAAAAAAACAATAATTTAAAGCTATTTTTTTAAAAAGTGCTGTTGGACCGCAATGCCAAACACTACCTTAGAAATTTTTATCATGAACCATATCCATGTGGATTAGTTTGTACATTTAGGCCCTGTTTAATTAACAATATAATCTAATCGTGTTTTTAAAAATTTTTGAATTTTTTTATTATCTTCAAATTATTATTTATTTGTGTTTTTGGATCGTTTTAATACGTTGATGTCAAAAATAAATTTTAAAAAATAAAAAAAATATTATTTTAATTTATTCTTAAATAAAAAATACTTTAAAAAACAACTTCCAACAAAAAAAAAAAAAAAAAAGCAACAAGCACGTAATCGGTTAACTGTATATACAGAGAGGATCTAGCATTTTTGATTGATTGCTGCAAAGAGAGTACTCTCTATATGTTTCTGTACAATATTACACACTAGATACATAAAAACTAACTTCATATAATAATTTATTGAGAGAAACCATATTGTATTCCACAAATGATGAATCTCCTGCATCCTAAATGTAATATTTTTAGGGGAAATTAAGGCAATGATATTGTCAGAGGATATTCATAATTAAGAAGTACTTAGTTATTGGTTGCGATACTAATTAATTAATGAAATTTTAATTTTAATTAAACCACTATTAACTAGTACTTTTGTATATTAACTATTGGATGGATTTGTGATGTGATTAGATGATATGTTTAAAGTTTAAAATTATATAATTATCATAAATTTTTATAATTACCATGAACCAACAATAACTAATCCTTTAACAAGTTTTTTTTTTATAATAAAAATATCTACTAATCGAATCCTTATTTTTACACGGGATTGGCTACTTGTTTGCTTTTCATATTAATTATATATCTTTAATTTAGAACTCGGATTTAAGAAAATATATATTATAAAAAACCAATTGATTTCTCATGAATATATCAATTAATTTTTTTTTAAAAAAGGAATGGAAAGAGACTTGATTGTGCTACAAAAGAGTTGATTCGGCAAATCTTCGACGACTAAAACCAAATATTATTTCGAGTGATTAACTTCACTTTCCACACCAGTTAGCATCCACAAACGTCCATATTTATAAATGAATTGATATGTAAAACCATTTCTCATCACTTAGCAAAAAACCAAAATGGGAAAGCCCATTTTGTCAAACAATTAGCTTCTTGTGGATGCCAATTCGTCTCCATGTTCATATTCTTGTTAGCAGATACTTTTCAAAATGAGCACATCAAGATCGTTTTTTTTCTCTAGTTATAAGATATGATCAATATTATAAATCGTCGGTCACCTTTTTATTATTTTTGGTATAATTAATATTTTTAAAATTTATTTTCTTACTTATTAAGATTAATGTTTAGATTTAATTTAAAGAGTTTTTGGACAAGTCCAATGTGCAATATGACGAAAACAAGCATAAGAGCTAGAGTCTACAAAGCCTTCAAATTAGGACCATAAAATGCTACTTTTGTTGTTTTAATTGTTTTCCAAGTTAAACTTTAATTTTAATTAATTTTTCTACTTAGCTTTGAATTCTTTGGTTTTAACCTCTATAATAAACAATATTTAGAATGTTATTTTTTCATTAGATTGTTTGGCCCCGTTTGTTTGTTGAAAAGTAATTTTCTTTTGGAAAGTGAATTATTTTTCGATGTTTGGTAGTGTAATGAAAAATAAGTTGGAAAACAATTTCCAGTGTTTGGTTATGTCATGGAAAATGAGCTAAAAAAAACTTATTAATGTTTTATTTTTTCAAGTTTATTAAAATAATGAGGAACAAATCTTACAAATTAAAAAGTTGAATGAGAATGAAATTGAAAAAATATATATAATTTCATCAATTATCTCAAATAAAATAAATAATAATCAAAACAATAGAGATCAAATCTAAAAAATAAAAAAAATTAAAAGATGAAGAAATTAAAATAATAATAATTAACATTTCATAAATTATTTCAAATAAAATAAGTAACAATCAAAAGAATGAGGACTAAATTTGATAGATAAAAAATTTCAATTAAAAAATGATAAGGGAAAAGCAAATAACAATTATAAAAATAAGGACCAAAATTAATATAAAAATTAAATTCTAAGGGGTAAAATTGAAAAGCAAATATTCAAAACGAAATATATATAGCAATCAAAAGTTTGAGTTTCAAATTTGATATAATCAGAATAATATGACATTTTTAAATTTTTCACAACTTCCGGAAAGTGTTTTCCGCCCAAAATAAAAGGAAAACACTTTCCTGAAAACCAAGCCAAATTTTTCTTTGACTGGAAAATGTTTTCCGTTGACCGGAAAGTGTTTTCCGTTGACCAACTTTTTTAATGATAAACAAACACAGGAAAGTTTGGAAAATAGTTTTCTGAAAACCACTTTCCAGGAAACAAACACGGCTAACTTTCTTAATTACAATTCTTCTAGAAAATATGGGAGTTTTCTTTTTATTTCTCTACATTTTAAGATTGTAATCCTAATTTTTATTCGTGATGTTACGTAAATATGAATACAAAATCACTAATATTCTTTCACAAGAAATCATCACTAAATAGTTGCTTTCTTCTACCATTCAAAGCTATTGACTTGGACCAAAATTCTCTTTTCACACCCTATAAGAAGGTTACATAACAAGCACAATCGAATGATGAAGTACATACATTGAGTTAACGGAAGGGAAATGGAGTTGGATAGGTTGATTACTACTTCAAAGGATGTTGAAGCAGATGATGATGATATCATGGCCCCTGGGTTTCGGTTTCATCCTACGGACGAAGAGCTTGTAGGATTTTATCTTAAAAGGAAAGTAGAGAAGAGACTTATCAGGATTGATCTCATCAAACACATTGATGTCTACAAATACGAGCCATGGGATCTTCCAAGTATGCATTCTCTTGTACTCTTGCTCCTTCGTTCATTGATTCAACTATTTATTAATTTGTAACTATTTGTATGAAATGCAAAACTGTTATTTGAACACCATCAAATTCATTAGTAGAACTGTAATTTTGCAGCTGCAGTTGTTCTTTAATGATGAAATTGTTCTTAACTCTATTAAGCTTATCATCTCATTCTGTACAATTGTTGCAGAAGACAAGCAATTCATGTCATTAAACTGCAACAATTTCCTTGATGAATTTACTCATTGCCCTTCTTTTTGTGAACGTACAGAAGAAGCTAGCTGTAGTGCTGGAGAAAGGGAGTGGTACTTCTTCTGTAGAAGAGGAAGAAAGTACAAGAACAGCGTAAGACCTAATAGGGTCACAAATTCTGGATTTTGGAAAGCTACAGGTATCGACAAGCCAATATATTCTGTCGGGAAACTCCATTACTGCATTGGCCTGAAAAAATCTCTAGTCTATTACCGAGGAAGTGCCGGAAAAGGCACGAAAACAGACTGGATGATGCACGAATTTCGCCTTCCTGCTAGTGAAAATACTGCCAATCTCACCAATCCTGACGACTGTAATATTCATGAAGCAGTAAGATTCATTATTCATTCTTGTATATTTTACTATTGAAAAATTGGAGATGCTTAGTTCATTCGGTTTTTGATAGTTTTTATTCCTGTTTCTTGATGTTGCAGGAAGTTTGGACTCTTTGTCGAATATTCCAGCGAGAAACTCCCTTTAACAAAAAATGCTTCTCTTCAAAACAGAAGTATGTTAGTGATTCAAGTTCTAGCCCTTGTGAATCAGACAATCGTAGGCATACTGATGAAAGCTTCGAAGTCTCAGCAGTTGATAATAATGTAAACATTGAAAGTAGAGCTACCAGTGATCAATATACCTATGGAAATAATGACCAGTTGTTTGCAGCCCAGCTGAGCTTAAGAAATCAAGTTCCATTTACAACACCATATCTAAGCTTTTCCAGTCAAAACGGAGACCAACTTTTTGGAGATGAGAACTGGGATGAGCTCAGACCAATGGTTGAGTTTGCTCTTGACCCATCAATGCTATATAGTATTAATTAGATGCATAGACGTAGGGTTGACTATATTGCTGGTCCTATTTCCTTTCTCTTGCAAAGAAAAGTCAGTCATGGTTTTGGTTTTTGAAACGTGGTGTGGGGAAGGGAAGGGGTGGGGTGGGATTCGACGAACGTACATAGGGTGGCGCACCCCAATGATCCTCCGTTTGACCGAAACGATCAGGCTGCTTCTTTTTATGCTCCTATCTCTTTTTATTTGCAAGTGTAATTTCCCTTCAGTTTTCTTAATTCCCCACCACACCCTCACTACTCTCTCTCTCTCTCTCTCTCTCTCTCTAATCTGGATTCGTGTGTGTGTGTGTGTGTGTGTAATAGGAAAAGCTAAAGCTGCAGAGTTGCAGCTCCTCTTTGTAAATGAAAGACTCGTTTGTTGGAAGGGATGGAAGGAAGGATGGGAAGAGAAGAGGATGTATAAACTACTATCTATTTAATTATTTGGTTAACAAGGGAAATTTTTTTGAAAATCAAGTGTTAATCATAAAAATGAATATAGGATGAGAAAAGATCCATCCAAATTGAGAGAGTTGATAAATATAAGGTAAATTAAAAGTATTAAAAATTACATGTAATTAAAGATAAAATTGAAAATATCCTTCCAATCATCACTTAAAGTTTCTATCCTTCTTTCCAATCAAAATAGACACTCGATGACTCCAAATAAACACACCGTGTATTGTTGCCAATTTTCTTCCTTTCCTTTTAGAAAACATACCAGTGAAGAAGCCGCAATTACCTCGTAATCATGTGAATTTTACAAAAAACTTGGAATCATTAAGCTATATTGATTCATAAAGGAAACCGAGAGATTTATCGAGTATCATACAAATCAATCATAATCATGGAAATAAATCATGAAAATTTAGCATGAAGAGCTATACTGGTTCACATTGAGCATGCTACTATCTTAGATTAAGATAAAATATTAGATTGCTTTGAGAATAAAAACAATAAATAAATTAGGTCATGGAACTTCGGGTAAGCACATTGCAGAGCTGCCACCAAAGGGGGGAGCAAAGTCGAAAACTTCGAAGTTGATCGCTACGGGCAAGAAGCTTGTTTACTACTCATGGAAATGGCGCGGATACGGATCTTCCATATGCCAAAATAACAAAGCGGCATGAGATAATGTATTAAATGAAAGTTAAATTACATTTTCTTTTCCGACTCAATTAGGCACCATCAAGGTGCTTTACAAAACAATAATATATATTGTTGGGATAGGAAGGAAAATCCAGTCACTCATTTGCTTAAACAAAACAGAGAGTAAACAAAAACCAGCTCCCAAAAAAGCAAAACTGGGGGCAGCATAAACAATTAAATCTATAACCTAAAACCATTGACAAACCCAATTCTTTTCTTAACCATAATACATGAGAATATTTGCTTAAAGCACTAATCTGTTACCCTCTGAAACTTCATGCTTCCTTCATCCAACATTGTGATATCCTTCCTCTTTTTGGATAACTTGGCTGGATTCTGGAGACCATTTTGCTCGTCAGTAAACTGAGCAGCTGTGCGAGCCCGTAATTCTTCCAAGCTCTCACCTTCCTTCGCTCTCTCCAAAACCTGCAAATTTGAGCAGTAGTAATATATGTTTGCTCCTTGTGTTTGGATAATAAACATAGTTTACTAAATTTTCAGACAACTCTTACCAGGTGCCGACCATACAGATGGGTGCTTGAGAGTGCTTGAAGTGCGTTCTGTGCCTCTTGCTTTGTGACGTATTCCACAAATGCAAAGCCTCTGTGGTTTCCAAACTTCATTGGCAACCGTAAGCTCTTAATCTGCATTTTACCCAACTTGAATTAAAAACCAACATCAACCTAATCTAATTGGGATAAGAAAGATGATTCATTGCCTGGTGCACAGAAAATCAGCATGAAGGAAGAAATCATAAATGCTAGTTATTTGTATGTACAATTTGATATAAGCATACTTTGTTCAATCATACAATATCCCTTCACTCTTTGTTGCACTGTGTTCATAAGGAGGCAAATGAAGGAAACTGAAACAACCAAAAACTAATGCAAAAGCCGTTGAATAAAAGCACAAGCTACCAGCAAATATCCAAACACGGTTTGACAATGATTTGTTTAAATAGTAGAGCTTCTCCCCTAATATTAGTTAACCTTGGTCCAAGACTGGTACTACATGCATTGGAGTCATGCGGAGTCATGTGCACGCATTCCAATTTTCTGAAACAAAATAATCACCTGGCCAAATGGGCCAAATAGCTGTCTCAGATCTTTCTCTGTTGCCTCAAAAGCTACATTTCTGACAAGTAGTTTTGTGGAACTCTTATCCTTTCCAGCCTTTTTCACTGAATGCTCATCCTTCTTGGCATGGCAGAGTTGCAAAATAAGAGCATGACCATCCAAAACAGTTCCCTGAACAAGAGATTGGATAAACAAAGGTGAGCAAAAACAGCAGTAGATTTCAACAAATATATGCTATGTCTGGGTTTGTTACTACCTGTAGATCTCTGCAGATATTTGTAGCTGTTTCCACGGAATCAAACTCTATAAAGCCAAAACCCATTGAAACATTCTTCCCTTTTTTCATGTGCTTCTTTATCTGCAAATGAAATGAATGAAATGAAATCCAGCATAAGAGCGACATAGAATTTACTTTACATGCAAGGTTACTAGGATCTAGATTGTTACCCTGACACTTTGGATTCTCCCTTCTTTCATGTGTTCACTAAAGTGCTTTTTCAAACTTTCATCAGCCGTCTTGAAATTCAGGTTCTTGACAAATAAAGATCGCGACTGAAGCAAAACAGGCAACAAAACAAAGAATGATAAATATTGAATAAAGTTGGAAGTTGAAACTGCAGAAACAATATCAATCAACGTAGAATCCATAATTTTTGTGTTATTTATATAATTCACAACCTTGCAGTAGTATAATTCCTAAATTGAATGAGAATGATTTGCAGTATCTATAATTATGGAAAAAAACAAAAAAAACAAAACAAAACAAATGCAGAGGAGAAACAATATATGCCTCACCTCGATTCTGTCAGGATCAATATCCATTTCAGATATTCCTTCCACACTTTGCTCCAGTATCACCCTCTTGGCATCATGTTCACCCACAGCTGCATCACTTTTTTCATCACTCTTGGAGGTTGAGCTTTGACTAAGGATATTGGCTGGAGCCCACTCCAAATATAATGGAACACCCCTACATCGTAACAAAGAAGTGAGAGTTACATTTCCAACTTAAACTGCAAACCTAGAGAAACAGCTTTTGAGAATTCCAACAAGTCTTCTTTTGAACAGCTTAAAAGTTAGACAAAACAAAGATATACTCACTTGTACTGCTTGTATGCTAAACCTTTGAAAGCAGCACGGGCTTCAGATGGTTCAAGGAACACAACCTGAAATATCATGACATGGAAAAATGATAAAAGGACAAACAAAAACAAGCCTAACTAAAACTTAATTAATTCCAATAGTTTTTTATTTTTTAATTTTAAGCTCGTGCACTGAAAATTAAAAAAAATTCTTCTAACAACAAAAGGGAGGGAAAGGCTTAACCAAATTAAACCAAGCCAAACAAAGTACCAACAGCACCAACAGTATCAAAAAGTGCTTCCAAACTTTTTAAGCACTATTATTAACTCTTCTACTACCACAGAATTTGTTCCTGTCAACCCTGAATGCGTCATCCACCCAAGAAAACTCAGCAGTATAAAACATGGCCAGACAAAGTAAAATGACAACTCAAAATCATCAAGTCAACTGATGAGAACTTAACAGAACGTTTGCAATTTAATCACTGTGCTTGATATCCATCCCAATACTATGCCATTATCTTAGAACAACCAACTTCCCCAACAGTGTTTCCATCCAGCAGTATCTCCAAACCACAAAGCAATAACCTAGACGTACAAAAAAACAAAAGGTTTTGCAAAACAGGAAACCAAGTCTTGCATTGCCTTACTTCTTTCCATCCAACTGCTAGTTGCTTAATATCCTCATTTTATAGCAGACTACATTAGAAACACCATGCGCGTGCACAAAATGAACGAGGCATGGCCCAGTATACACATGCACATGTAATATCTACACTTCAAGCCTATAGAAATCCTAGCATTGATCTTGTAAGAATGAAGAAGAGTAACAACAAAGATAAAATGTGGTTCATTATAACCTATAGGAAAATGTGAAATTCAGAAAAATGTACCAGGGCCAATGTTTTTGTTGGAGGGAGAATAATTTTGTCCAAACTCCCGAATTTCCCAAATTTCTCAGCTAGTTCAACCTCAGAAGAGCCATATGGCAAGTTCTTTACTAAAAGAACATGGTTACTTCTTTTCATGCCATCTTTTTTCCCTGCAGCAATTTCCTCTAAAGCTGTAATGTTGACACCAGCATTTGTGAGCGCCTTTTTCGTCTCTGCAATCACTTGAGTTTCTCCCAAAGCAACACGTACAGCAAGATCATCTGCTTCGCGGTCAAGTAAGTCACTCTTACTCACACCATGTCTCCTAGCAATGTTTTCAATGACCTGTTTACAGCAGAAGAGGAAAAAACAAGGCGAATTTACATTTATCTCACCCTTTGCTAGTGATAAACCAGGGGAAAATTATACCCTGTCAGATATAACATACTGTATCATGGTGGAAGAAAAAACTATTCCATGCTCTTGTATCTCCACTGGCTTCAGCTGCCTTCTTTTCTTCCTGTCTCCGCTGCTTCAAAGTGTTTGAACCTTGGCTCAGGAGATCACTGGTCCTACAATGTAAGAGAGTAGGCGGTGCTGACTCGAGCCTATTAATTGGAAAGCAAATTGGTGGTCACAGGAGACAAACAAACATTAATGCTTCTTACTCTTGCTTGTTTGATAGGATTTTTTGTTTTGCAGGCATGACATGCAATAATCTGCCCTGAAAAATTGAATTGTCTAATTCTTCCAATGCCCTGCATAAGAATATGGATTTATTGATCCAAAAAACTTACCCTCAGGCCACAAGTTCGAACCAGATACAGCTTTAAAACAAAGTACCTTGCTGCAGACTCTGGAAGTGTGTAGTGAATGTATGCAAGTCCCTTGGAACGTTTTGTATCTTTATCAACAACAAGATGGACCTGTGAAATGTTACCAAATTTGCTGAAATGCTCTTCCAGCTCATCCTCACTGTTATAATAAACACATGATAAAACTTAAAAAGCAGCAAGTAAGAACTAGCACACACTTTGAACAGAAACAGAACCTTAGCTACTCACAACCAGTGATTTACATGCCCTCTAAAGGAAATTAGTAGTCAAATGCACATGTAAAAAAGGCACTAGCATGCTTACATTGCTGTATATGGCAGATTGCGGACAAAAAGACGACAAGTCTCAAGAATTTCCTCTTTCTCATCTTTTAAAGTTGAAGATGGGTTCTCATGGTCTTCAGCATGGGTATCTTCAGCAACCTCTGCTTGTGCTACATTCCCCCTCTGAAGGCTTTCATTAGACAAATCACTGTCTTCATCTTTGTCATTACAGTTGTCGTTCTTGTCGTCGTCGTCGTCATCATCACTTCCACCACTTTCACTTTCAGAATCTGACAATTCTTTCTTCACTCTACTCCTGAAGTAATCCATATCTGAAACAGCCTCATCACGTGCAGGATCATTTGACTCTTCATCTGTATCGCTATTGCCTTTATCTATCTCAACTTCCACTGGAACCAACTTCTCCTTGCCTTCTTTCTTTCCTTGACTTCCCTTCTTGCCAACTTCACCATTTATATCAGCCGTGTGAGAAACTATAGAGTCATTTTCCCATAATTTCGACTTGGCACGTGGCTGCATGACCTGAAGAAATTCTTGTAATCGAGGATCATCAATCTCATTGCCCTTTTCATTATCCTTGTTCTTCTTCTTCTCATCTTTAGCTCCCTTGACGTCTAAGCTTTTGGAACCAGTAACATTATTCTCATCTTCACTCAATTTCTCTTCCTTCTGTTTAGAATACCTACTCCATGGTCGAGGAATATCCGGGTCCCCAACTTTACGAGCAATCTATAACCAAAACCAAAAAAAGGGTTTATTTCTAACTCAAATCCTACTCAATTGGACTACTCCTACATCAATAATTCAGCCAAATTTGCACTCTAATTAAACTTCAAATTCTAAAGCTACAAACTTTACACTTAACAACTGAACACATATCCAAATAAAACACAGAAAAAAAAAACCCACCTCACAAACAATTCTACAAGTATCAAGATAAGATTTATTGAAGTATTTGATAGCGTCTTCAGCTTCACGCTCTGTCCGGAACCCAACAAAAGCAAATTGCCTGCTCTTACCATCTCTAAAACCCCAAAAAATAAAATAAAATAAAACCCAACATTAAAAAACAATCACCTACAAAACAGTATTATCATTAACATTATAATTCAAAAAACAAAAACTAACATAAAAAAATTGAAAAAAAAAGGAGTGATAATAACAAATCATTACGCAGTTCTCATAATCTTAGCATCAGTAACTTCTCCTTTCTGTGAAAAATATTCTCTCAATCTATCCTCTGCTACATATTTTGGTAAGTTCTTCACGCATATTCTTGACCTAAATAAACAAATTCAATCAGAAAAATTTCAAATTTAAATTCAATTATCAACAAAATTATAAGATGAGAAACTGAATCAAAATCTACAAAAAAAAAAAAAACACGAATTACAACAGAAAGAACAGTGCCTACATGCTTCCTTTTCTTTCTAAAGCTCAGGTTTTGAAAAATAGGCGTTCTTTTGGTTGCTAAAGAGCGGCAGCGAAAGAGTGAGAGATAGAGATGCCGGTGGTTTTTGTAATTTAAGGTACGGAAACGGGGCGGGTTATGTTTGTGCGGGTATGAGTCGACCGGGTCTCTAATATAATCACTTGTTGCAAAACTACATTTTACTCCCTATAGATTTACAAATGATCTACTTTGTCCTGTAGTTTTTTATTTTTTTAATATTAATCCTAATGTTTTTGAAAAACTTAGATTGTTAAGTAATTAAGAGAAAGTATAGAAATTAAGATGGCTTGATGCATTTTTTTTCTTTTACCTTTTCTTATTATTTTTTATTACCTTACAGTAAATTCCCTTCCTTACTATATTATTTTGGTGTAAGTATTTAAAACTTTGATCGAGAATGATGTTGTAAAATTGCAATTACGGGAGTCCAAATGGAATGTTGTAGCAAGCATGTGCCCAGTCCCAAACAATTCCATTATCAATCACTTATTAAAAAACTAAGACGTCCCAAACTAAAAGTCTTTCCGTAAAATTAGGAGTACTCATTTTAATTTTCAGGTTTAATAACTAGCTAAACATTAATTTTATTCTTGATAAAAAAATAAATATTAAAAAAACCACTGATTTTATTGATGAGACCAAAATTCTTTACATGGTAGAGATCTAGGATTAGGTACGAAAAACAAATAATGATATATTTTGTCCCTAATGTGACTATTCAGCACTAAAATCTAGACCATCTTTTGTTAATAACATAATCAGAAACTCTTCCAGAAGTGCAGCAGCATCAAGTTCATTCCCATGTTGTAGTGTCCTCAAGCAAGAATTCGCCCATGTTATTTCCATCTTCACAGCAGTATAAGGTAACAGCTCAATCAAGCACACTTCCAATCGATTCTACGCACTCAGGATTTACCCCGAATGCATCAGAATAGAAGTCATTACATAGATATTCTTCATTTTGTGGCTGAAACATGCTCATCACTTGTGGAAGATCTTGTTGAGACTGTGGATTTCCCAAGAATGCTTCAGAACTGAAGCCATTGCATGTATACTGATTATTTTGTGGCTGAACTATGCTCATCACTTGTGGAAGATCTTGTTGAGACTGTGGATTTCCCAAGAATGCTTCAGAACTGAAGCCATTGCATGTATACTGATTATTTTGTGGCTGAA
>Ga0307517_10009595_pt1 | contig 13698 bp, 18 predicted proteins | sample 23_EM_MG_FD_194515 | JGI IMG/M metagenome (GOLD analysis project Ga0307517, IMG submission 194515) | Populus trichocarpa ectomycorrhiza microbial communities from riparian zone in the Pacific Northwest, United States - 23_EM | ecosystem: Host-associated > Plants > Roots > Unclassified | place...
AGTCCACTGTAGCCTTAATGCTGGGGTATCCACCATAGCATCCGAGGGTGAGGTCGGTACAGTTGGCTCCAGATGATCGAAAGCGGTCCAAATGAGCGTGAACGTCGTTGACGTGAAAGAGAGTAATGTCGAAGGTTTCGTCGCCCCCATGTCCGTGTCCATACTCGTGGTCATATTTGTCGTCGTAACCGCGACGCTCGAGAGTGTGGACTTGGACGCCGTCATCGCGAACGACCACGGCGGCGTAAGTGGAGGTCAAGAGAATGACTGGAAGGAGTGGGGGGGTGAGCTTCATCGTGGTGAACAGGAGAGAAGTAAAGAAGAACTGATGCCCCAGAGGGAAAAGAAGTCGAACCTGGGTGATGTATATCTGCGGATGAGGGGTTGGGATCATATGGAACATTTGGAGGTTACTGGATCCCAAGTGCAACGTGTGGACTTGTGCGCGGTCACTGGTCGACTCGGCAGAAAGTTGAAGGACCTAGGCTCCATCGACACTCTTTGACACAAAATGCTCTGACGAAAGCACGCGGGCCGGTGTATCTGATCGACGGGATCATTGCCGACGCGCACTGTAGGGGGATGGCCGGCCAGAGCATCGCTTCAAACGTTCGTCCATTGTGGCAAGGGCTAGCCGAGGGGCAATCCACGTTCGCTGATGCGCCGACCTTGCCTATGGGATTTGATTAGGATGACAGACCATTATCCCGTGTGCGAGCGCTCAAAAATAGAGGGCGAGATCTTCACTCCAGGACCAGAACTTCACGACAGATACCAGCTCCCGGACACCTCTGTTTGCGCTCCAGCTCAAAACTCAAAGTTGGTCTTTGGGCGCGAATGTTCTGAACGTCTGAACCTTGATCGTCACCTAGCTTCTAAATGCAGCTTCTGGGCTTCAGTTCGCCTGTTCTTCACGCTTTTACGCTAGGACTATGAACTGGGAGACTCACTTGACAAAAACGCTTCAGGATGTACAGTTGGAATCCGTTGAGCTCCCGACTTTGGATCCGCATCAACTGCACAAAGTATTCCTCTCAGAACTTCGTCTCTCGCACACGGTTGCATACCGGGTGACATCCCCCCCTATGTCTCGGGTATAAAACTCGCACTCCTGCACGCCAACAACCAGCGCATCTCTCTTCTCTTCCACGCAACTCTTACGGGGTTCGACGACATCAACATGAACATCCACATGATCGTCGCAACACTTCTCGCCATCCTCTCCCACCTCATTCACATTGACTATCGGTCGGTGAACGACGTAACTCTGCTCCTGGAAGAGGTCGTCGTGGACACCTCGTATTTTATCTCCTTCTCTCTCCCTGTTACCTCTTTCCCCCTCACCATCGACCCCTCCCCTCCCGTTCTTGCACCCCCCTTCGACCAGACCAACGTTCCTACCCATGCTCATACCTACTCGAGCGCTACCTCGACTGACCCGTGTGTGGTTAGTCGATCGGTAGATTTGGTAGAGTGTTTGGTGCTGGTCATGGTCTCAGGAATCCTGTTGGGCGTAAGTCTTCTCGATTCTGCTTAATCATCTTTTCCACCTTGCTAACGATACGTTCTTCCTTAGAAGGTGATAGATGTGTTTGTCTCATACCTCGGTGAGCGTTGTCTATCTATCTTTTTTTGATATCTCGACATCTCCTGACCCGTGATTTGATTTCTTTAGTATCGCCTACTCAGTTGTCCGCCCGAAGTGTGTAGATGTTGAACAAACTTCCCGGCACTCGGCTAACTCTTGTTCGACGTTTTCGCAGAAACTAAAACTTTTACCATCTCCATCGCCCCTACCGAAGATGCTTTGGTCCCGGTTCTTCAAGGTATAACCCTTCGCCTATTCCCACAGCATGCTGATCTTACTAATAACTTTGATAGCTCTATCGTCTTGCAACCTGAGCGCCCTTGCTTCGGTCGCTTCATCCGGCTCCCTCCTCCCACCATTAACCTTCGTCTCCCCCAATCACGAGCCCGACGTTCTGTTGGCTCCTGAATTATCCCCTCCATCCCCCGGTTTGGTATCCGCCTCAGCGGTCACGTCCGTTTCAAACGTAAGTCGCTTCCGAATTCTTCTTTCTTTTCACATGATCTGAATATTTTAATGACAGTTCTTGGATGACATCACCCTCGCCATTTCCCCTTCCCCTTCATTCGTCGTCAAAGCCCCTAGACCTAAGGTTCCACGCAACCTTTGGGAGGGTTTTGTTGACGACGACGCTGGCAAGGAGCCCTCGGTCTGGGACGATTTTCCTCGCCCCCTTCCTCGTACACCTGTTGTGTCGTTCGAGGAAGAAGCTGCTGAGAACATCGCAGATGGCTTTGAAGTCGTAGGTAAGTTCTTTTATCAACGCTCCCGTCATTTTCGTTCTTACAATCATTTACATAGGTCGTCGTCACACCCATGCTATCGCCAGGCCCCTCTTCCGAGCGTGGACGATGGTTGACGGCGCGGATATTGGTGAAGATTGGGGTTGCGCCGCCGTGGAGCTCCGGGGCCGACCCTCCCCATCCCCCCTCTCCCATGCTGGGGAGGTGATGAGGGCCGGTCCCAAGGTGGCCACATCGGTGCCTCCCGCTCCCGTTCATTCCATCCCCTCCGCTTCCTCTCTGGTCCTTGGACCCTCGTCTACCCCTACCTCCACCTCTCCGATCAGGTCTTCGACTTCCAAATCCAAGCGGGTGAAGAAGACGAAAACCAAGATCAACGAGAAGGAGACGGTCAAGACCGGAGTCAAGACCGAGAAGAAAGTCTCGAGTGCTCCAATTCGCGTCTTCGAGAAGTGCTACTGCGCCCTCCAAGATGGTGCCTTTGAACCTTCGAGTTGGGACGAGTTCAAGATCCCCGTTTCGTGTCGCCCTCGTCCGATCCTTCACTTCTTCTCTCCTCGCGACTCCGACATGGCCAATCCAACCACCCGGTTCGTGGTCGACAATATCAACGCCTTTCGTCACCACTCTACCGAGCCCAACATCCCATACGTGAACGAGGACATCGAAGCGATGTTCTACTTCACCGGCGCCAAGAATGTTCGATGCTTTGATGGTCGGGTCGTCGACGGTGTCGTGAGATACGGCGTCTCGTATGCCGTTGTGGATTTTGACACCGTCGAGGATGCAATCGCGGTGTTTAGGACGTTCCAGGGTCGGAAGGACTACCCGGACAGTTTTCATTTCCGGTTGGAGTTTGTGGATCGTGAAGATAAGACATTCGGTGGGAGGTTGTCCAGGGCTATGGGCCCGATTAACAGGAGTGAAGAGGAGAAGAAGTGGTTCGCTGATTTTGTCGAGGACATGGAAAGGGTTGATGTCGACCTGGCCAAAGTTCCAGCTCCTCGTGCTGGTTTTGCCCTTCCTCCTCGCCCAGCATTCCCTTTGTAGAATAGGACCTCTTGCTTCATGACCCTCCGTTGCACTCTCGCTTGCATTTCTAGATCATAAAACGTCTCTTGTGGAAAATCGTATCCTGTTGTAACAGTAATATATTATCATATTCCTACACCACTCATTGTTTCCGGATTCACCTTCCAAACTCATCAAGTAAAAAATATGCATCTGAAGTCGCAAAAAGGTTGAGTACATGTGTGTGAAAGAGGTGGGTCTCAGTCCGCGGTGACGACACATCGCCTTCTCCCCGAAGCGACCGGCAGGCGAACTCGGGAAGAAACCTAGATCGGCCATCCAGCGACGAGCTTGCGAAGTGGTGAGCACGTCGTGGTTTTGAATGTGATAGCGGGCTTGTACGCTGGGGTCTTTCAAAAAATTGATGACAGTTTTGGGTGATATACGGGGAGAGTGTTCTCTAAGAACCAAAGCAACTTCCTCACGGAGACCTTCATCGTCAAGGTATGGAGGCGGTCCTTGGAACGCAGATGGGGGGTAGGGGAGTTCTGAATGATCACGGATGAAATCCTTGGTCCACTTCCTGAGCTTTAAGGGCCAAGCGTTGCCGCGTCCGAGAACAGGGGAAACGCGTTTGGAGGCTGCGATCCAATCCTCACCAGCAGAGTGAGCTTCGAGAAGTTGGACCATAGCCCCGATTCGTTTATAGAACAACTGCTCCCCCTTTGAGTTTCCGCTTTTGCACTCGAGCATCGCGCGGAGACTGGTGAGGGCAGCGGAGGTGTCTGTGGCGGAAGGAGGGGAAGCTGGGTCCATGAGTCCAAAAGGTGGAGAGACGTGGGTCGGGAGGAAGAGATCGGGAAGGGCCTGGCTCGCTTTAGGCCGTGGGAATTATAACTGGGTTGCTCGAAAGTGAGCCAACGCGTGAAGGAGACTGGATCTCGGTTCGTTACAAGTTTATGCCCACGCGTGTACGATGAGGGTGAAAACAACGCACGGTTTCCCCGTCTCTCCCGGTCAAAGGAGCCGGGCTCCATCTCAAGTTTGAGATCTGGGAAGAAAGAGAGCTCTGGGCTTTTGGCATCGTTTCTGGGGAACGTCCGTCGCAGTTAGATGTTTCAAATCGTCGTTCGAGAGGGAGCAAGCACAGATTTGAGCCAATGATCCAGAGATGATTCGATCGGAGTCCGAAATTCGCCACCGGGCTTACCAACGGACATCTTCCTCCAGACTCACCAGAGGCCATGTCCGCTCCTTCATCTCCCCGTCTCGTCGACTCTTTCACCGCACCAAAAGAGATTCTGCAAGAGTTCGCAGACCTCGCAGAAGAAGAAAACCTCGACCCCTTCGCCGAAACAGCAAAGACACGACAAATCGCAGCGCGTCAATCCGATTACCACCTTCGAAGGTTCGGCCGTTCCGCCCACGACAGCGCTGACGCTTTTGCCGCCCAGCAAGATGGCACGGAGGTCGAGGGGGGTTACAAGGACGCGATGAGGTTGCAGATGTTGGAGAAAGAAGAGACGAGGGTGAGGAAACTCATTGAGGAGAGGGACAAAAAGGATAGAGAAGAAGGTGGCGATAAAATGGACCTCGACAGGACCCCTCCCAGGGCGGAGCTCGACGAGGCCGAGAGTATCTTGGTCGAGGCTGCCGCTGCCGCTGCTGTTGCGAGTTCTGGGAAGAGGAAGCGGAGATGGGATATTGCGGATGGTGCTGTGAGGGCTACGGACGTGAAGATGGAGGAGGCTGAACCCGCCTCTGATGCCGCTCCCAAAAAGCGTCGTTCTCGGTGGGACGCTGCTCCGACTGATACCACCGAAGCTCCCAAACGTTCTCGATGGGATCAGACTCCTCACCAGATCCCCAGCGACGCTCCCATGGTTCCCATTATTATGAACGCGCCTGGTTTCATGCAAGATGACAAACACAATCGTTATCTCACTGACGAGGAACTCGACACTCTCCTTCCGAACTCCGGCTACGCGATTGTTACCCCACCGCCCGGTTATGCACCCGCCCTCGCTCCCCGAAAACTTCAGGCTACGCCCGTTACGACAATTGGAGGTTTCGAGATTAAGGAAGGTTCTGATGCTGCCGCTATGGCTGCTGCTGCAGGACTGGCTCCTGAACTTCCCACCGAGATCCCTGGTGTCGGGAACCTCGCGTTTTTCAAGCCGGAGGACGCTCAATACTTTGCCAAAATTCTCAAGGAGGAGGACGAGACGGAGCTGTCCATCGACGAAATGAAGGAGCGCAAGATCATGCGCCTTCTCCTTAAGATCAAGAACGGCACCCCACCCGTCCGCAAAACCGCCCTCCGACAGATCACTGACAAGGCTCGAGAATTTGGAGCCGGTCCCCTCTTCGACAAGATTCTCCCCCTTCTTATGGAGCGTACTCTTGAGGACCAGGAACGCCACTTGCTCGTCAAGGTCATTGACCGTGTCCTTTATAAACTCGACGATCTCGTGCGACCTTACGTTCACAGGATTCTCGTTGTCATCGAGCCCCTCCTTATCGACGAAGACTACTACGCTCGTGTCGAAGGCCGTGAAATCATCTCTAACCTCTCGAAAGCTGCCGGTCTCGCCCACATGATCTCTACCATGCGACCCGATATCGACCACGCCGACGAGTATGTCAGGAACACCACCGCTCGTGCCTTCTCCGTTGTCGCTTCTGCTCTTGGTATCCCTTCTCTCCTTCCCTTCCTCAAAGCCGTATGCCGGAGCAAGAAATCCTGGCAGGCTCGACACACTGGCGTTCGTATTATTCAACAAATCGCCATCATGATGGGATGTGCCGTCCTACCCCACCTCAGGAATCTCGTTGACTGTATCGCCCACGGTCTTTCTGACGAACAGCAGAAAGTCAAGACGATGACCGCTTTGGCCATTGCTGCCCTCGCCGAGGCTGCCGCGCCCTATGGTATCGAATCCTTCGACAACGTCCTGAAACCCCTCTGGACAGGTATTCGTGTTCACCGAGGAAAGTCCCTCGCGGCATTCTTGAAAGCCATCGGTTTCATCCTCCCGCTCATGGACCCGGAATACGTGTCGTATTACATCAAGGAAGTCACAATCATCCTCATCCGAGAGTTCCAGACCTCGGACGAGGAGATGAAGAAGATCGTCCTCAAGGTTGTCCAACAGTGTGCCGCGACGGAGGGTGTCACCCCTCAGTATATCAAGCAGGATATCCTCCCTGACTTCTTCAAGAGTTTCTGGGTCAGGAGGATGGCCTTGGATAGGAGGAACTACCGACAGGTAGTAGAGACCACCGTCGAACTGGCCCAGAAGTCAGGCGTTGCGGAGATCGTTGGGAGGATCGTGAATGACTTGAAGGATGAGGCGGAGCCGTACAGGAAGATGGTTATGGAGACGATCACCAAGGTCGTTGCCTCCTTGGGTGCTTCCGATATCAATGAACGGTTGGAGGTCCAGCTCGTGGACGGTATCATCTATTCGTTCCAGGAGCAAACGACGGAAGACCAGGTCATGTTGGACGGTTTCGGAACCGTCGTCAACGCTCTCGGTTAGTTCACCCTATCACCTCTGATCTATCCACCACTAATATTTCGATTTAGGCGTTCGCGTAAAACCTTATCTTACTCAAATCGTCTCCACGATCCTTTGGCGTCTCAACAACAAGAGCGCCAAAGTTCGTCAACAAGCTGCTGATCTCACTTCTCGCCTTGCTGTTGTCATCAAGCAGTGCGGTGAGGATCAACTCCTCAACAAGCTTGGACTGGTGTTGTTCGAGCAACTTGGTGAAGAGTATCCCGACACACTTGGCAGCATTATCGCAGCAGAGGGTGCCATTGCGAACGTGGTGGGTATGACGCAGATGAACCCACCCGTCAAGGATCTTTGTAAGTCCACTCGTGGTCCCCTGGAGAAAACTTGTGACTAATTCGTTCCTTCGCAGTACCCCGGATGACACCGATTTTGAGGAATCGACACGAGAAGGTGCAGGAAGCCACGATCAATTTGATCGGTCGTATAGGTTCGTCGTCCTTCGAACCTCACTTTAAATGGGAACTAAAGCCTTCCTCCAGCTGATCGTGGTGCCGAATTCGTGCCCGCCAGGGAGTGGATGCGTATCTGTTTCGAACTGTTAGATCTGCTGAAGGCGCATAAGAAGGCTATCCGTCGTGCGGCAGTCAATTCCTTCGGTTATATCGCCAAGAGTTTGGGTCCCCAGGACGTTTTACAAGTTCTGTTGACGAATTTGCGTGTGCAGGAGCGTCAGAGTCGTGTGTGCAGTACGGTCGCGATTGGTATCGTCGCTGAAACTTGTGGTCGTGAGTATTCCTCCCTCCCCGTCCTGCTTCCTCCCTCGACTCACCGTCTATACCCTTTTCAGCGTTCACCTGCATCCCCGCCATTCTGAACGAATACCGAACGGCAGAGCTCAACGTCCGAACGGGTTGTCTAAAAGCCCTGTCGTTCGTGTTCGAGTATGTCGGACCACAATCCGCGTACTATGCTGATTCCGTTGTAACGATGTTAGAAGACGCGCTCACCGACCGCGATCTCGTACACAGGCAGACTTCGAGCACGATCGTCAAACATATCGCTCTTGGCGTCGCCGGGTTGGGGTGTGAGGATTCTATGTTTCATTTGATGAACCTCGTTTGGCCGAACTGCTTTGAGACGTCTCCGCATGTGATCGGGGCGGTCATGGACGCGATCGATGCGATGAGGGTTACCCTAGGGCCAGGGATTTTGTTGAGTTATGTGCTTCAGGGTTTGTTCCATCCCGCCAGGAAGGTTCGAGAGGTACGTGTGGTCCTGATCATCCTTCAAGGAAAAACTCTCGATTAACGCGGTTTCGTCTTAGGTGTACTGGCGCGTTTACAACTCATTGTACCTCGGAGCGGAGGATGCCCTCGTACCCTTCTACCCAGATCTCGGCGAGCTGAGTGAAGGGCAGAACGTGTACGATCGACACCCCTTGCAGATGTTTGTCTAAACCCCACTGAACTGATGTGTCTTTCCACTTTGCCTTCACGATGCCCGTAGACGTATGCATGTGTAGCTTACTCTTTTCTATTACTATCATAATTTCTGTATGAAAATATACGTTTTTTCTCTCTCTCTTCGTCTTCTCGGATGAAAAGTGAGAAATCGAATTTATGACCCCTGGGATCCGGCAATCGGCAATGCGTGGGGAAGGACAAGAGAAGGGGGAAGAGTGAGGAGCACAACACCATAGAATACTGAGGTCGATACTACTATCGCAAGGGTCGTAAATCACTGTCCACCGGTTAGGAGGTTTGGAGGGAATCCCGAGAAATCGACTTGGTCTTGTACCTGTTGTCCGTTGATCAGATAGGAGAGACGCAACCTCAGTCGGATCTGGGACTGTGCAATGTGGGGAACACCGTCGGTAAGCAACGTCGGGTAGAAGCGGGTTAGGAGTGGGGGAAAAAGAACGCACGCCAACGGGAGCCTTGATCTGCATTTGTTGCGTCTCGACGCTTCCAGGATTCACGTTCGGATTGGACATGGCCAACATCTGCAGCTGCTGAGTCTATACGACAAACGCGAACGTTAACACCCATCTGTCACTCAAAGGAACGAAAAAAAGCCTAGAAGAAAAACGAGGCGAACCTTCGGTACAGCGACTTGGAACGACAGCCCGGCGACCACATTCTGTCCCGTAACCTGGAACCGCGCCAACACGTTGATGATGCCAGGTTTGTTCGGGCTCGTTTGCGGCGTCAACGTCACTTTCAGTTCGTTCTTCTCGTACGCGGTGTAAGCCGTTAGTCTCTGTTGCTGCTGGTGTTGCTGGGGTGGGGACTGAATTTGAGGTAACGAGAACGCGGATTGGGGCACGGGTGTCGGCATTGGTGATCCACCGCCATACGTCGGGGAAGTCAAACCGCTTCCCAAACCACCAAGCGCAGGTACCGTCGTGTTGATCGGATTTGGAGGGGGAGTAGAAGTAGAAGTTGGGAATAAACCTAGGATATCGTCGATCGCGTTTCGTGGTTTCGGTGGCGGCGATGCCGAAGTGGTCTGGACGGGGGATTGGGCTGTTGGTGTTGGTTCTGCAGCAGGAGAGTTGCCGAAAATCTCATCGAGCAGGTTTTGAGTGTTTGACGTTGCCACCTGTGGGATCCCAGTCGGGTTCGGGGGAGGGCTTGCGATGTCGTCCCCACCCAGTAGGTCACCACCCTGAGTGGATCCGACGGGTTTGTTCTCGCTGTTGCCTGAGCCGGATTCAATAGTTGAAACGCGGTCTGAATAATCTGGAACGAACCGTATCCCATAACGGTAGCCTTCAACTCTGGCGCTGGCATGCGTTCCAAAACACCGGACTTCAAATCTCCTAACGCCAACAGGTTAGCAAACTCCACGCCGCGCTGCTGGATCTCCAACTCAGGGTTAGTGGTATATCCCGCGATGAGAGTAGCGATGCGTTCTTGCTGGGTGGGGGTCGTTGTTGGTCGTGAAGACATCTTCGTAATCGCAGTGAGGACGAATTGGCGGATGAGGAAGTTCGCGTATGGCGAGTCGAGGATGGAGATAATCAGGTCCAGAACTTCGGCGTCGGTTATCTGGATAATATTAATCAGCCTGGGCCATAGTTGGAGACTGAGACATACCGGTTTTGGGGTATCCTCGTCCACCAAACCATCCTGAAGTAGAACATCGCTGTATTCACCGATGACCCATGTAGCAGAGAGAGTTAGAGATTCTTGCGAGATGTCGGATTTCAGCGCATTGTAGAGTTTCGAAGCGGTGTATGCCTGGAGTTCCGGTGTGTGCGCTACAAGGCGGATGAAAGCGGACAGAATTTCTTCCCGGACGCAGTTTCCTGCCTGTACCAGGAGTCAGGGGTGGTAGAGTAAAATAAATGAGGACGCTTGCAAGTTTCAAAACACGGAGGACTGTGTCGATGTGCCACCTCTTGTTAGGAGCGAACCGTTCCGCCGCAAGGGATATCTGGGTAGTCATTCCCAACTTGAACTCGTTATCCGCAACCTCAAGGAAAGCCAGGAGTTCTCGGATGAGAATCCGGACGTTGGATTCGTTGATGAGTGCATACGACAGCTCCAGTGCACGCCGTCGGATGGAGATATCGCTATCTCGCAAACAGTCGAGGATTATATTGCGGTGCCGTTGTACGGCGTTAGTGTCAATTGACACAACCTTGTTGAGGGTGTTCAGGGCCACATATCTGAGAAACACGACAATCAGTCGCTGAATGCGATTGGACGATCATACCTTCCTACCTGATATTATTATCTTTGTTACTCAGGAATTTTCCCAGAATGTTGATTGCCATGACCCGGAGGCCACTATCCGCCTCGATTTCTAGAACGGTCAAAACGGTCTCATACAAGATGGAATTTCCGACGTTCTTGGTGGAATCGGTGTTGGTAGCAACTTGGGCGAGGATATCGTTCATCGTCTCGCTTGCCTGTGGGTCACCTCTCCCGAGGATTCGGAGAAGGCGGAGGATTTTGACTTGAAGGAAAGGGTCGGTGATACCGGAGACGTCGTGCTCGGGACTGTACCCGGTCGTGACCAGTGCTTTGAGGTGTCGAACAAGCACGGGGACGGCCTGCAATGAGATAATGTGGGTCAAGGTCATTTCTCTGGGTGGGGGTGGCGCACATTTCGGAATTCGTTCAGGACGCTCTCGTCCGCTTGGCACATTTCGATCATGAGTGTTATCGAGGAAAGTAGGACACCGTGATTTCGATCTGCCAGCAGGTTCTTGGCTTTTGTGGTGAAATGGTCCGTGAGCTCCGGCACCTTGCGCACTACACGAAGTGCACAGAGGGCTGCCTGCGGAAAGAGATCAGAAGTGGTTCCTCTTGGTATGGCCATTTTCACGAACCTTCTTCCGGATATAAGTGTTGGTCGATCCAAGGAGCTTCTCAATCTCGTTGGCTAAATCTCGCGACATCTCCTCCGAGGCAATGTTTGCAAACGTGCAAAGCGCCAAACCGACCGCGTACATGTTGGCATGATTCATATCGCTGCGAGGCGGATTCGAGACACATTTCGTTTCGAGGTAATAAGAACACGCACTTTTTGAGGGAGTTTGTGACGAGAGTGAGAACCTCCTGGCTTTCGTCCAGCAGCAACATGATTCCCAAATACCCTAACCTCTTGTCGGCGAACCTTGGGCTTGCGACGAGTTTGAGACATTCCATTTGGCCGAAGTGGGCCTCGGACCCAAGCATATGAATATAGAGAAGCTTTGCTACATTGTTGTAGCGCATGTACGAGTCTTCTTCTCTGAACGACGCCCGAATTGCGGCCGATTCCTGCTTGATGAGGGCTCGCTCATCTGCTACGGTCTGTGTGCAAGGTTAGTCGGTATCTTCATGAGACTGGCCCTGGCGCGGACCTCACCTTGCAGGCTCGGATGCCCTTGATGAGGGCTGTTCGTTAAGGGTGTTAACGACGACGAAAAATCACCAAAAAAAAGCGAAGAATACCCTTTAGATTGTGGTAGACCATCTGGATGCCGTTCGGAGATTTCTCAAGCGATCAGATCACCGCGCATTATTTCGCTTCCCGATTTTTCTTTCCCCCCTTCATCTTTTTGACGACGACCGCGACGACGACAGGGACGACACACAGCTATGGGCCAGGGTGACGAGCGACGCAATGCGCCAAACTCGCCCATCGGCCAACTACTCAAGCATCTCGGAATGACCAGAGAAGACCTTCAGAGACACTCCTCTCAGATGCGCGAATTCCTCACGACGGAGTCCACACCTTCCTCGCTTTCTGAAGACTGTACTGAGGCTACAAAGCTTGGGGTTGATGGTCAATCCTCGCGCCAACCAAGGTCCAGAGCCTCCTCGCACGGGAACGCGTCTTGTATTCCACAGACACCCGTCAAGTCACGGCACAGCACAGCACTGCACAAACCAGATACGATGGAGGCCATCATCGAGCGACAGAACAAGCTTGCGAGGAAGGAGAAGCGCGGTAGACGGGACAGCAACGCCATAGGCCCACCTTCCCCCACCCCTCAGCCGGCCGTCCTGCCGTCCGGACCCTCCACCTCCACCTCACGCGATGTCAAGTGTGAATCCCCATCTCAAGAGCCTGAAACACAGGTGGGTTACTTTTCCCGCTGTAAGCGGTACGCGCCTCTTACGTGACTCCCCCTGGCACAGCCCCTTGTGTATTTCCAGAACTCGCGTCAGTCATCGAGCCTAAAATTCAAGGTAATTATGTTTACAACATTTTCTGACCCTTGTGGCTCAACAACTCCTAGACGCCCTATCGCTCTACATCTCCCCTTCCACCTTCCTCGCCACCACCTTCCACCCCGCCGAGGTGCTCTTCCCCTATCGTCAACGTGGTTTCGTCCCCTGGGCCACCATCGAATGATGACGACGATGATCCATACATTATTCCGCCTGGTCCCTATCCAGCAGAAAAGCCGGACCTCTCGTATGCCGCTCTCATTGGGCAAGCAGTTTTGTCTTCTAAGGAGCACCGGCTCAGCCTACAGCACATTTACGAGTGGATATCCAAGGTGTATCCGTACTACAAACGAACGGACCAGATCTGGATGAACTCCATCCGTCACGTCTTAAGCACCTCAATCGTGTTTCGTAAAGTGCAACGAGGGCAGAACAAGTCGCTCTGGGCAATCCTCGATAAGGATCTGCCGTGCTTCGAGGGAGGAGGTTTCGATCGCAGGTTATGTGAAGACATGAACAACGCCAAGTCCAAAGCTCGGTCGAGGAAGCGAAGGGCGGAAACGGCGAACGAGCCACCAGTAAAGAGGTTTAAGTTGGAACGACCACCTGTGGCACCTGTCCCGTACTGCCATCCTCATACGGCATCGATGCTCGCGAATCCTCACCTACAACCATACTACAGCGTATACAGTTACCCCTACGCTTACGCTAATCCTGCGTATCTTGCAGCAATGCACACCCCTGTTTCGTACGGTCAACCCCAGGCGCAGCCCGCAGCGACCTCTTCCCAGTCCCCTCCACAACCAGTTCCTGATTTGAGTTCAAGTGCTGGTTTCTCCTCGAGCCCGGCGACATCTCTCAGGGAACCCACCAGCTCCCAGAATACGGACCCTGATGACGCAGTGGAAATCGTCAACGAGCAAGCTATGCTTGGCTCAGACGGCATCGAACCTTTGGCTACTCTGCTCAGAAGCGACGCCCTGGACTCAGACCCTCCACACAAGCCGTCCATTGTCAAGGTAAACCTGCCACCACTGATTCTTGGTATTGTGGTGCTAAATTACTGCAACTAAATTACTGCAACAGGAGAACGACCCACCCAGCGAACCATCCCCCAAGTCTTCGAAGTCCTGCCAACCGCCTGTTCCCCCATCGACGCCTCCACG
>Ga0307517_10009596_pt1 | contig 13697 bp, 5 predicted proteins | sample 23_EM_MG_FD_194515 | JGI IMG/M metagenome (GOLD analysis project Ga0307517, IMG submission 194515) | Populus trichocarpa ectomycorrhiza microbial communities from riparian zone in the Pacific Northwest, United States - 23_EM | ecosystem: Host-associated > Plants > Roots > Unclassified | place...
TGGGGGTGGGGCGGCTGAGAAGGGTGAAGGGGAAAGGGGGAAGGGGAAGGACGTGGGTTGGCTGAGAATGAGGAAGGGGGAAAGGGGAAGGGGCAGGGAAGGGAAGGCTGGAAAGAGAGAGTGGAGGGGTGGCGGCTGAAAATGAGAAAAGTGATTTAGGGTTAGGAATTGTTGTTTTTATACCTTTTTTTAAACCGGTTCGGTTTGGTCCGGTTCAATCGGTTTAAGTTGTTTTGAACCGGAACCGAACCAGACCGGGTGGTTTGTTTTATTTTTTAATCAGTTTATTCGGTTTTTTTTATCGGTTCGGTTTTTTCGGTTAATTTTTTCTCGGTTTTTTTGGTTTAATCGGTTAGTCGGTTTTTTTAAACACCCCTAGTGGAGACATCTCATAATGAATCCAGATTTTAAATGATGTGGGGGCATAATGACACGTGTTGAATTTCAAGAGGAGCAGTGCTCTAGATGCGAAACGCAGTGTCTGGTATACCCAGCTTAGTATTTGAGCGCTGATTCTTTCCAAGACTCCTCTGCTAATAATATATATTGTTCAGAACGTGTCTTTCAGGTGCTAATTATTGTCATTTTTTTTTTTTCAAGCCATCCTTCTCCTGATGAGAAGAGCAAATGCAGATTCGTAGAAAATGAATCCTTTTAACTGTGCAGTTGCATGAAAGATTTAAAAGGTACCACAATACTTTCATCAGTGGGCTATTTTCTCTCTGTTGGCAGTAAATTTCTAGATGTCAAAAAGCTTGGGCAGCCCTTTCAAGATCCACGGCACTCTGTAGCAAAACTTCGATGTAATCTTTAGATGCCTAGAGTGGGTATCCACGGCACTTACAAGAGAGAAGACCTTGTCCAGGATAATGATCGATGCTGCATGCCTGCTCGACTTGCTAGTGAGTAATTATGGAAGGAGTAATTTATGAGACACAAGTTTACAACATCATCAAGTGTAAAAGCTAACGTTACAAAAGATGTTTTAGAGTTCATCAAGCTGATAATCCTTCTATTTTATTAGCATGTTTAGCGTCCTCCGCCGCCGCCACTGCCTGAACCGCTTCTTTTGTAATAATGTCTAAGCTGATAATCCTTCTATTTTACCTTCAATAGAGAGCTCACAGTTAGCATAAAGATATATATATTCTTTCAGCAAGCATGTAGGAAGCCAAACATAGGAAAGTTACTTGAATTATTGCTCTCTTTCCTGGAGTGTTGGACAGTGTTTTATGACATGCTGTATAAAATCAAGTAGAAGGCAGCAAAATGCCTTCAGAATTTTGTGGATCTCGCTTTTCATCCGACACCGAGGATAACATATACATTGCTTGCTTCTAACTACAATAGACATGTACAATTTTTTTCAGGCAACTGTAAGTTCATGTAAAAGCAAACATATGTTATGAGCTTAAGGAAATTTATGTTGATCATTTGAACTTGTCAGTGATGTCCTTCCCAGATCTGACAACAACTGGAGAGATTGAGAGACTACCCTGTGGTTCTTGTTCGTCCAAAAGCATATCACCTTTCGGTTCTTTCTCTCCAGTCTTCAAAGATTTGTAGGGAGTTGACGTGATGTTTCGGAAAAATAAATAGGAAAAAGGCAACAATGCGTTGGAGGCTTAAAATAGATATAAATGAATAAGAAGTAAACTTGATAAGTAAAATAAATAAAAAAATCTGATTTAAGAAAGAGAGATTTAGCAGGAGAGAAGAAAGTTTGTAAATAATGAAGATTATTTTAAAAAGTTTTTATTTTATATTAAAATAATATAATTTAATTTTTGTGAATATAAAGTGGATATATCTCACATTAAAAAAAAAAATTTATTTAGTTTTTATATAGTGAACTTTTATTTATGATAGCAACTAATAAATAAAGAATAGTAACCTCGGATGCACAAAGTTAAGCCAAGTAAGAGAAAAACCTCTAATTGTCTCCGGTAATACTTTATTTTCTGAACTTTTTGTTTCTAGTAATAATTTGTTTTTAATCATTATACTGAAATCATAATTTTTTTAAACACTTGAAATTAATTTTGTAACAGTTTTAAAATGCTAAACAAATTTTATTTTTAATTAATTTTAAATTTTTTTAATAACTATAATTTTTTTAATTTTCTAATAATTCTTTTATATTTTTAACTATTGTAACAACTTTAATTCTAAACTGATACACAATCCGAACTGTATCACTGCATCACGGATCTGAACATCTTCTCTTGCGCGAAATACAGGCGGCAAAAATGGGACGATCATTTCTTCAACTGCTTTAACAACTGGGATATTACTTGCTGAAATGTGAATCCAACCAAGATTTTAGGGATTGCTTCAACCTTGGATTTTCACACTAACTTGGTCTATTTACAAAGATACACATGAAAGCATGAGAACTTGATGCCATCAGTAATAACCAATTCTACAATGAACAAGCCAAGCTAATGCACAAATCAAATTGCTGAAGAAGTGCTGGTGGTTGTCCTCCTTGTTGGTGTGGAAGAGGAACAAACCATGGCAGAAATTAACTACACTTAATTTAGTACGTAGCTAGAATTGCTCTATGTTTCTTGTTGTTTAATGGTAGATTCAGCACTTGAATTATGGTTAGAAAGAGAGGGAAAAGGAGGCAATTTTTGTTGAAATTTTGGGACCATGGAAAATGAAGTAGAAATGGACAATGTTGGGTGTGTGGGGTTTGGGCTACCATGTCCGAGCCCATGCATCTTGTAGAAGTTGTTTCTGGATCTGTTGAACTCATTAAATTGTTTATAACTTAGTAAAATGAAAGAATTTGAAAAAAAGAAGAAGCTGAGTTGTACTTGGGTGTGTGTATATATATATATATGTGTGTGTGTGTGTGTGTGTATTTCAGACATGCAATTGGATCCCGAATCCGAGCAACATAGGCTGCTGCAAATCTACTGCTGCTCTCAATTTGGGCAGGATATGAGGCTAGTTGATTGATAAAAGCAAACGAAGGTATTTTGCAATATAGATGCTTAAATTGAAGAATGTAGGCAACTCATCACCTAGTTCTACATTTTTTTCGTCAAACTAAAAGGCCAAAAACAGCCTGATACAAGAGGTTTTATGCCTTGTTCTCTTGAAGCAAGTTACTAGAGTGGCTTAAGCAGAGCAGCACTACTACAATACCATTGCTCTTATTGAGAGAGTCATTCTTAGGGAATGCATGCAAATCACACAAACATTCATCACTGTCTTCACAACATTTGAAATATAAAAACAAAATCCTATCGATTTACTGCAGCACACAGCATACGAAGCAGCAAAATAGCTGAACACCTTCAGTTTTCGACTCCATCCTCCTCCTCATACTCAATATCTTCTTCAGTAGTGGCATCTTGGTACTGTTGATACTCAGCAACAAGATCATTCATGTTGCTCTCAGCTTCAGTGAACTCCATTTCATCCATTCCTTCTCCTGTGTACCAATGCAAGAAGGCCTTTCTCCTAAACATTGCTGTGAACTGCTCACTCACTCTCCTAAACATCTCCTGTATGGAAGTTGAATTGCCAACGAAAGTTGAAGCCATTGAAAGCCCTTTTGGTGGGATATCGCAAACACTAGACTTCACATTGTTTGGTATCCATTCCACAAAGTAAGATGAGTTTTTGTTCTGCACATTGATAATTTGCTCATCGACTTCTTTTGTACTCATTTTGCCTCTAAACATAGCTGATGCTGTGAGGTAACGCCCGTGTCGAGGATCAGCTGCACACATCATGTTCTTGGCATCCCACATTTGTTGGGTGAGCTCAGGGACAGTGAGAGAGCGGTACTGCTGTGATCCTCTAGATGTCAGAGGAGCAAACCCCACCATGAAAAAGTGAAGCCTTGGGAATGGGATTAAGTTCACAGCTAGTTTTCTCAGGTCTGAGTTAAGCTGACCCGGAAAGCGCAAGCAACAAGTAACACCACTCATCGTTCCTGAAATCAGATGATTCAAGTCTCCAACTGGAAGAGCAGGAAAAGAACTATTCATCAAAGGCAGTTTCAGAGAGAAATAATCGGTTTAGAAAGGTCAAAAACCAAAACCAAAATTACAATTCTTATATGGTTGCATGGTTTAAAATCTAAGCTGAACCTAAAACCACTCTAATGCTTCGTGACCGAAGTTTTGTAATATTGTAATCTACTTACAGCTTGGGGTAGTGAGTTTGAGAGTCCTGAAGCAGATATCATATAGTGCTTCATTGTCAAGAACCATACATTCATCAGCATTCTCCACAAGTTGATGAACAGAAAGGGTAGCATTGTAAGGCTCCACGACTGTGTCCGACACTTTGGGAGATGGGAACACAGAGAATGTGAGCATCATTCTATCCGGGAACTCTTCTCTGATTTTTGAAATCAGCAAAGTTCCCATTCCAGACCCAGTTCCCCCACCAAGGGAGTGGCATACTTGAAATCCTGCAACATTGATCAGAAAAACAGTTCATTTATTTTTGAGTCCACTGAGATTAATTTTCAGGGAAAATGTTGCCTAATCTACCAAGCTCATGAGCAATTTAGCAATCCTTATATCCGACAAAAACAGCAATGCAGGATTATGAAAAAACAAATTTCTTTCTGAATTTTATGTCGACCAACCTTGTAAGCAGTCACAATTCTCAGCCTCTTTCCTGACAACATCCAGGACCGAGTCAATAAGCTCAGCACCCTCGGTGTAATGGCCTTTAGCCCAATTGTTTCCTGCCCCCGATTGCCCGAAAACGAAATTATCAGGCCGGAAAATCTGCCCGTATGGACCGGTCCTGACGCTGTCCATAGTGCCAGGCTCAAGGTCCATAAGAACAGCCCGTGGCACATACCGGCCGTTACTAGCCTCATTGTAATACACATTCACTCTCTCTAGCTGTAAGTCCGTCTTTCCGATGTACTGGCCGGTTGGATCAATCCCATGTTCATCACAAACCACCTCCCAGAATTTTGATCCAATTTGGTTCCCACATTGCCCTCCTTGAATGTGAAGAATCTCACGCATGGTGGTCTAATTGGAAGCTCGTAGCCCGAGGGCAGAATGGGAGTAGTGTTGAGATATTATAACAGAAAACTGAACTCTTCCTGAAGGGGCTTGAAATGGAGGAGTCACGGTGGGGTTATTTATACAAAGAAAACAAAAAGATCCTCCATTTCCTCTTGTGAGAATTACATGAACGTCCTTGGCTTGTGATGTTGAGATGAAGGGTGAGGATTAGAATTTGGGTGAGTGATCGGATGGTTGAAGATTGTCCGTCTGGCTAAAGATGGCTCGAGTGTTGTCCGTTAATGGGGGGATTTATTGTGTGCATAGTTGCCATTTGGTGGCGGAGGCTGCAGCATTGCCGGCTTAAGAGGCCTACAGTTTGTCGCTTTTGGTAGCAAATAAAGATAGCATAGTAGTTGATGTTGTGGTTCATTGCTTTGGTGACAATGTGCTTCATTACAAAGTGACAGCCAAATTTAGAAGATGAGTTTTGCCTTTGTAGGCCAACTCTTGTCCATTCTTCTTTACGTTGTCTTTCTAATTTAGCATTACTAGGATAGTAATATCCCCATGACTTCGTGAAATTATTAGATCAATTTAGTGGTTTTTTTTACATTATGAGTTTATAGATTAAGTCAACAAAGTATATAACAATATATTTATAGACTTAGCCAAGAAACAAATATAGACAAAATCATATGAAATACCTAACATGATCTGACATGACCCGTCAAAATCAGATAATATGGATATTACAGATGATAATGAGTAAAACAAATCTAATAAATTGATATCACCGGTCGAGTGTCAGGTCGACAATTTTGAAATGCTGTTAATTTGATCAACCTGTACACCACATACTCACTTTGTCTTTATATTTGATAGTTTTGGATTGAAGATTTATTTTTATTTTATTTAGAAATGCTTCGATTCCAAAGTTTTTATTAGTGAGTTTTTTATTAGATTTCTTTAACGTAACAAAAAAGAGTTTGCCTCTTAGTTAGAGGGGAAATGAGAGATAATTAGAACTTAATGGCGGTGCACCACAATATGAAATTTAGACCTAGCATCAAAGATATCATGTACTATACACACGGTAAGTCCATCTCTAAATACAACCTCATGAAAATTAGCAATATAAACCAAATTCATGGATATTCATAATATTCATAAAAAAATTAATTCAACCTAGTATTTCTAACACGTTCATGTTTGAAAAAAAAAATGGATTGGGTTTACAATTTTTAAAATTTTAAAAGTTAAGTTATATACAGTTATAATTATGAGATTAAACTCAACTTAGCTATATCTATGAATACTCCTATAAAATGCATATATTTATTGTATTTTATTTATATGTATAATGGCCTAATTAATCCATAAGTGTTAAAATACATTAAATTTAATTAATTCTTGACTAACAATGTGAATTGACCTCTAAAGTTTTCAAAAGGCGTATCACACACCAAAAGAACAATTCAAAGCAAAATATTGGATAAGGCTATATTTTTTTTTTCTATAATTTACAAAAGACTATTTAAAATGCATCCCTTAAATATTCGAAATAACATAATAAATCTTATGATCCACTATACAGATATTAAAAGAACAGATGTGGGCTATTATGTTGGGATTACGTTAGGCATGAGAGCAGGGATTCAGATTTCATGGAGTTAGAAATGGATTCATCTGTACATGTTGGTTATTCCCACTAGGAGTCATCGACCAAAATCCTCTTTTTTAAAGAGATTTTTATCTCATCAATCGTGACTAAGATGTTGATATTTGCCACATTTATAAAGAGGATATCCATTGTACTATTGGGTGGAGCTAGGATTTTTGTTTTTGGAGGAGCCAAAACTAATATAACAATTTTTTTTAATTTATCAAGTGGCATGCACAAAAAGAATGCATTATCTAGTTTGGCGCAAAGAAAAATATAAAACGAAATAAAGTTTATTACAAACAAAATAAGTAATATAAAAACTTACAACAAATATCGAATGAATGATCTTTATAATGTATCAATCATTTTAATTTTGCTGATCTTCATATTTATCAAATATAAATATACAAAGTTTATAAGAAACGTTGGCTAAAATGAAACATTATTTATGTTTGTAAATTTTTTGAATTAAAAAAATAACAATAAAAATAATAAAGAAAGATTCTTACATATTTATTTTAATTGTACTCGTCGTTCTTTCATGGAATAGAAATCATCGATTATCATATCTATTGAAAATCTTTCAGCAACCTCTTTTTCTATATAAACAATCAAATAATCTGCAAGAAAATCATTTTTCATCCGATTGTGAAGTCTTGTTTTAACAATCTTCATCTGAAAAAACTCGTTCAATAATTATTGTTGAAATTGAAAGAGTAAAAATAAACCGAATCAATCTGATAATTAGTGGATAAATTGTTGATTTTCCAGTTTCTACCAATTCTTGGCATGAGTTTACAATCGATGATAAATTCTTAAACTTTGGATGATTGGGTACGTCAAGCTCATAATGTTGCAACTAGAATCTCAACTGAATTTTTTCTTGGTTAAAAAAATCTTCATGATAGAACTTTTCAACAAGCTTGCATATATCTTCAATACTTAATGATTTATAGGCGTTTTCAGGATCCAAAGTTGCACTCAACATAAGAAGCTCGGTCACCTGCTCACTGAATCTATCATTTAGCTCTTATAATTGTTGATTAGTGGTAGCTACAACAATAAGAGCTAGTTGCAATTAATAGGCGAAACAATATATAATATGCATAAGGCCAATCTTTAATGAATAAATTAAGATTGCACACCATTCTACTCTCCATACATATTATTGGCACCATCATACCATTTACCTCTAATATCTCTTCCTTAAAAGTTAAAACAAATAAAATATCTTCCATAAAAGCTAAAGTAGTTGTATTTCTGACATGCACTATATCAAAAACATTTCTCGTATAAATTCACATTTATCAACAAACCTAATAACAATTGTCATTTGCTCTATTCTAAATTCAGCTCTAGCTTCATCAATAATAACACAAAATTTTACATCACGAATCTCACGATGAATTGAAGACTAGATATTTTTGGCAAAGACATGCAAAATGTTTTTTTGAATTTGGTGTGAAGTGTACTTAGCATTTAGTAGAGTATTACCCAAAATAAAAGCACCTACTTGTTCATTATATGATGCTAAAAGTTTCATCATTTCAAGAAAATTACCATGATTTTTTTATTCTGGTCATTTATCATGTCCTCTAAAAGTACATGCTTGAAATGTGAGCTACTAGACAATATCTATAAAGGCTTTAATAGACAATCAATTATTTAAAATTTCTTGAGAAGTTTGTTTGTCAACCATTTTCTCAATATGACATGATTGACTTTTTAAATTCTCCAAGCATCTTATAGTAAATTTATGAGCTGAATTTGGATATTTTCTCATATAAGTTAAAAAAGCACTATGTTTCCATCATTAACTTTCTTCCAACAATTAAATCCTTTAAAAGTAAATGTTTTTAATAATGGCAGTACTTGTGAACTTTTATAATCTAAAAGGTTTCCCAATTCAATTCAATTTTATAAGTAACTTACAAATCTCAAGAGTCCAAAATTCTTATTGCATTAGATAAGTAAAATTATCTGAAAATTTGAATCTTTATCATAATTGATTTGCAAGTTTTTTTCTAATAATTTCTTATGTTATATTATATTTTATACTAGCTAGTACATCCTTTAATTAAAAAAAATGGGGATGACCTTATATTGTTTTTTCTAGTATTATAAAATCTTTTAATTTAAAAATCTTAAAGATAATGTCCGTTTTAATATGAATTAAAAAAATGTAAGAACTAATAAGATAAATAAAAGTAATTATCACTAATTAAAAAAAAAGGAAGTTGATCTTCTTTATAAAAAGCAAAAGATAGACGCATCTATAAATTTTTTATCTTGGTTATTATTTTTATTTTATATGTTTGTTTTATTTATCTTCAGTGTTAATCTTACTCTCTAGGTATTTATGAATTTTGTTTTTATAAATAAAATATCAAAATACAACCTATCTATCTAAAATTTGAGATGAAAAAAGTTTAAAGATTAAATAAAATAATCTATTTGAAGTATTATAAAATCATAGGAACAATTAAAAATATCAACTGATATTTTTTTTAAAAAAAAAAAGCGGATACTAATAAAAAATAAATCTAAAAAAGAAAAAAATTAAAAAAACAGAAAAAAAAAAAAGAAGAGGTTAGGCGCTTCTAGGCTTAGCAAGCTATACCCATTCATGCATGACCTATAAGGAAAAGGTCAGGCATGAATGGGTTGAAATTAGGTGTCTAGCCTATTTTTTGTTTAAGAGTGGATGATACACTATGTTTTTTTAATGGACAAAATGTTGTTTGGAATGGTAGATAACGTGTTGTCCATATTTATAATTTTTCTATCACCTTTAATAACTAGAAAATTGAGGTCCGAGTATTAGGACTCCTAAAGCTCATTTTCAAAGTTGTTTCTACCTAAAAACATCATAGAAACTTCAATAAAATGATTTTGAAGCCTAAAAGACCCTTTAATTACTTTAGAAAATCCAAAATCAAGCCAAATAAAAAATAATTATTGAGTCTTGATCACTTGTATTGGCATGTTTAAGGGGAGAAACTAACTCCATTAAATTCTCCTCTCTAAGACGAACCAATTGACTTCAAGTACGACCATTTTAGTGGCCAAAAAGTGATGGTAGAACACTTTCTCTCTTATCGTTGTTTTCCAACAACTTTCTCACTTCTTTCTTTAACGAGATGATACTTACTTCATACAAGTGATGCATGGATGTTGTTAGCTCATGTCGTGAGATGTTTAGTCAAGTTCTATAACGAGTGAAACCCTTGTTTTGTGTTGGTAAGACATGCGCCTAAGAAAAATGAAGTTTGCAACCGAAGCAAATCTCTTTCGCTACTAGTGCAATCACAATTTCATCTCATGAGATTGAAGCTTTATCTTAATTCAGTCTTTTTTTTCTTTTAAATTTGTTTTAACATGAAATTTACATTGTATTTTGTAAACTAGATCTTTAACTTAATGTTAAAATACTCTAAGGTATACCAAACATGCAACGGAATGTAGATAGAAATAGGTATTAAAACCTAAAATAATGGGAATAAAACTTGGAAGGGTGTAATTAAAAAAAATATAAATGTTATAACAAAACTATAAGGAAGAAAAAATTTCATGAACCAATGATGAAAAACTGGTTATGAAAAGTGATGTAAACAATGAAATGTTAAAGACCCTATTTGTTATCAATATTAAATACCCACTTATTTTAGTTTATTTGTTAATTACAAGTAAAAGAGGTTGAACATGCGCTATTGATTATCCCAAATTGCATTAAAAAATAAAATCATCTCAAATTTTGAGTGATTCGTGTTTTTTTTTTCTCTAGTAATGACTAACATTATATTATGTTATATATTATAAGTAAAGAAATTGGGTATTCACAATAGAATCCATTATGCACTCTCTTTTTTATTGTTTTTTGTCATTGAAAAAATTACATAATACATGGTCATTGAACTTTATTTCTTTTTAATTACATCCACCAATGTTATATTGGCAAGTTTTATGTTTTAGGAATTAATTAAAATTTGATTTTACAAAATAGAATTTTATGTTATAGTTAAAAAATTAAAACACTGAGCACTAAAATAAACATAAAAAATCCCTTTTAGTTTAACACTTGAAGTTTTAGTGTACTAAAATTTGATCTTTTTTTTTTTAGGTTTTTAAGTTTTGACTCTAAACTTCATTTTCTTCACGTTTTAGTTCCTAGATGTTAAGAGAGGAGATATAAAGCATTCAGCCAGCCCTAATTTAACCATAATAAAAGTTAATCTTGGTGTTAATGGGCTGATTTTAGAGAGAGGAGTTCAATGGATGTGGTGTTGCCTTTTAAATATTATGGACAAAAATAGATGAGGGTGGATGTGTTTTTTTTTTATTTGGATAAATTTTTTATTTTAGAGTGATTTAAAAGGTGTTTTGGATTATGAATGAGTTTATTAAGATTTTTACAATAGACTAAAAATTGAGTCTTAAAAGTAAAAAAAATTCAATTTTCCACCCATTGGAGTTTATTAAAAGAATATTATAGCAAATGATACAATGTTTGCTGCAACGTATTTTGTTAAATGAAGGGAGGATGCGTCATATGCTAACTTAACTAGAAATAGCTTCTAGGTGTGGAGGATTGGTCTAGCCCAAGCGCACCTGGACTTTCTTCTTTTAAGGCCGAACAAGTTGGCCAAGCCTTTTGGCCTTGGAAAGCTCTTTTTTAATTTAAAATAAATACTTATTAAAATTATTAAATAAAAAAGTTATTTAAAAAATCATTTTAGTATGTTATATTTTTTGAATAAGATTACAAGTTTTAATAGTTATATTTTCAATAATGTTTTTAATAATTTTATATGAGTTTAATATGCAACAAGTAAATATGATATATCTTCTGAAAGCTTGAAAGTTGCTACATGTCACAAGGCAAGAAAGTTAATAATCAACAAATTAAATATAAATAATCAATGAGAATAAAATATTTATTTTTTATTTTTTATATAGTTTTCATGAACTCATTTTATTTTTATTTTTTTAGAGACTTGCTATTTAAATTATAATAAGTTTTTATTGCTAAAAAAACTTGTTTCTAATAAAGAAGACATTTTTTATTAAAACAAAATAATAATGAGGAAATGAGAGTTACCTTAACCAATAATTTTCCCCTTCTTAAATTTAAATAATTAGAATTCTTGTAAATATTTTATTTTAATTGTCTGGAGGTTTTATTAAAAAAAAATGTTGTTAAAACAAAAACAAATGCATATAAAGAGTGAGGACTTCAATTTAAAAAATACAATTTCTCGTTCAAAATTTAAGTGCTTCCAACTTTAGCGGATTAACAAGAATAAATAAAAACTAAAAAAAAAATAACTTTGAAAGTTTCATTATGGCATTGGCCGGACACAAAATAAAAACATTTACATGGGACTAACTTTCCAAGACCAAGCGAACTTGGACTTATACTTTTTAAACCAAGCATGAAGGCCTAGGTCTTTAAGCCCACCAACCCTTTGCCTTCTTTTTATTTATGATTGATTTCATTTTTTTTAATTAGATTTTTATTAAATATCATCTCTTTTATTTCCAAATTGTTTAGTTTAAATATTTTTAAGTAGTAATAAGTCTTTTTTATAATTTTTATAATTTCATAATATCTTTAAGAGATTATTATAATTTGTTTTTAATTTTTCTGAGTTAAATTTAAGATAGATAAGTTGTATTTGCATTATGCATTTATACGAATAAAAATATGTATACTTAACAACCATAGTAAATCCTCAAGATAAATAAAAGAAAATATGTAAAATGAAAAAGAACGACCAAGGTAAAATATTTGTATTTGTATTTGTATTTGTATTTGTATTTTACTTTTTATGAACAAAATTAACTTCTCACTCTGATCTTTAATTAGTATTCCTATTTTTTTTTCAAGTTATTGAAACTTGCTTCTATAATTTTGATGTTGTTTTATCTTATGTTTGAAATTAATTTAAAATCATACTAGCAACTTAGAGTATCTATATCTATGCTTGTTATTTCATAGCTAAATTTTAGCTAAAGTAGCTAAAAAAATCATTTTAACTATCTCTTTACAAAATTTGATCACATACATGTTCTCTAAAATAGAGAGAAATGAATATTCTATTATTTTTTTATTATTCAAATTATATATGAGCTGAATATTCAAATATATGTTATTTCATGGTGTTGATTGTTTTCAAATTATGTTAATGAATTTTCTAATTATTCAATGGTATTTTTGAAAATTAATTCTTTTATTATACTAGAAATGAAAATGCATACACTTAAAGAAATAATGAAAATTTAAACAATGCATACTAATTAAAACCACTTATATATTGTTTAGCTAATATTTCCATTTAACACATCTTATAAATAATGAAAATTTAAACAATGCATACTAATTAAAACTATTATTATGTCATTTAGCTAATATCTCCATTTAATGCATTTTATAATATTCAACCAATATTGAGGCATGCTTGTAGTATCTATTTATATTTTTCTCTCTTTTTTATTATTGTTTCAATAAAAGTATTTCTTATATAATAATATTCTGGCATTTATTTCAATTTGGAGATACATCACTGCAAAATAAAAAACATATTAATGCCCATTAAAATTAAATGACATTTGATATATTCATTTTACTTTAAGGTGCTAAAACATTATTTTTAACAATGGCTAAGCAACTAGAATAACATTATGTGAAAGAAAAATCTACTTCTCAAATGATGACCAAATAGAAGAAAACGGACATACAATCATGAAATGGATCTTGTCCTCTAGAAGTTGAGACCTTGTTATTTCCATATAATTTTTTTAAAAAAAAATTTTGATTTTACTCTTTTATAAAAAAATCAACCCGCGGATAATATGATCTTTCAACAGGTTATGTTATTTGATAGTTGAGACTTTGTTATTTTTATATATAAAAAATATTTTTTTTTCTTTTCTTTGTTTAGGTATATTAATTGTTTTCTTTATTTAAGAATAATTTAGGAATGGTATGATCCTCAAACGGGTCTTGTTCCTCGAGGGTTGAAAGATATTGATATGACTTT
>Ga0307517_10009597_pt1 | contig 13696 bp, 6 predicted proteins | sample 23_EM_MG_FD_194515 | JGI IMG/M metagenome (GOLD analysis project Ga0307517, IMG submission 194515) | Populus trichocarpa ectomycorrhiza microbial communities from riparian zone in the Pacific Northwest, United States - 23_EM | ecosystem: Host-associated > Plants > Roots > Unclassified | place...
GCCGTCCCCCGCCGGTCCCCGGCAGGGCACGGCGCGCCCGACTGTCCCCCGAGCAACCCGGTTACAGGTCCATGGAGCGGCTGATGATCTCCTTCATGATCTCGGAGGTGCCGCCGTAGATCCGCTGAACGCGGGCGTCGGCGTATCGGCGGCAGATCGGGTACTCCCACATGTAGCCGTATCCGCCGAACATCTGCAGGCAGTCGTCGACGACCTCGCCCTGCAGTTCGGTGGTTACGAGCTTCGCCTCGGCCGCCTCGTCGGCGGTGAGCGTCCCCTGGTTGTGCGCGAGTACGCAGGCGTCGACGAAGGCCTGGGCGGAGGTGATCCGGGCCCGCATCGCGGCCAGCCGGAAGCGGGTGTCCTGGAACTTCGCCAGCGGGCGCCCGAAGGCGGAGCGCTCCTTGGTGTAGGCGACCGTCTCCCGCAGCGCCGCCGCGGCGTGGGCCACCGCGCCCATGGCGACGACGAGCCGTTCCAGGGCGAACTGCCGCATCAGCAGGACGAAGCCCTGATCCGGACCGCCGAGCACGTCGGAGGCCGGGACGTGGACGTCGTCGAAGAACAGCTCGGCGGTGTCCGAGGTCCGCAGGCCGAGCTTGTCGAGCTTGCGGCCCCGGGTGAAGCCGGGGGTGCCGGCGGCCACGAGGAACAGGCCGATCGAGTGGTCCTCGCCGGTGCGGGCGGCGACGATGACGAGATCGGCGTTGACGCCGCTGGAGATGAAGGTCTTGGCCCCGCTGATCAGCCAGCCGTCCCCGTCCGGGGCGGGCACCGCGCGCGTACGGAGGGCGGCCACGTCCGAGCCGGTACCGGGCTCGGTGATCGCGATGGCGACCAGGGTCTCGCCGGAGACCGCACGGGTGAGATGGCGGGTCTTCTGGTCCTCGGTGCCGAACTCGGCCAGGTACGGGGCGACGATGCCGGAGTGCAGCGGGGCGGCGAAGCCGGACTCGGCGGCGGTCGCCAGTTCCTCGATGGCGATCTGCTCGTACCGCAGGTCGGCCAGGCCCAAGCCGCCGTAGGCGGGATCGGCCCATGGGCACAGCAGGTTCTGCTCGCCCGCGAGCCGCCAGATGTCCTTGCCGACGATCCCCTCGCGCTCCCAGCCGGCCTGCCTGGGCACGACCTCGTGCTCGACAAAGCCGCGCCATGCGGTCCGGTACGCCTCGTGGGCATCGTCGAAATAGCCGTTTCTGATCACGGTCCGACGGTAGGCGGGCGGCGCGGCGGGCCGTCATGACCGCAGCGCTCGCAGTCGTTGACCTGCGTGTCCTGTTGAGCCCCGTCCCGTACGATCGGCGCTCATGGCCTCACCTCCCGCGTACGGCGCGCCGGCCCGCTCGGTCGCCGTCCACCATGTGCGGGCCTCGCTGCGCGGCGCCGATCGGCACGGCGTGGACATCACCGCGCTCCTGGAACGCGCGGCCATCCCGCCGCGTCTGCTGGAGGTGCCGCTCGCCCGGGTGTCGCCCCAGCAGTTCGCCCTGCTCACCAAGGCGGTGTGGGAGGCGCTCGACGACGAGTTGCAGGGCCTGGGGCCGCAGCCGCTGAAGGTGGGCACCTTCGCGATGATGTGCCATGCCGTGGTGCACTGCCCCGATCTGCGGTCGGCGCTGGACCGTGGCAGCGCCTTCTACCGGCTGTTCCCCGGCGGGCCCCGGTTCCGTCTGGAGGAGTCCGGGGCGCACGACGAAGCGCGGGTGGTCTTCGATCTCACGGCCTTCGACGATCCCGATCACTACCTCGCCGAATCCGCCACCGTCGTCACGCACCGCGTCGCGGGGTGGCTGATCCGCCGGAGGATCAGCCTCACCCGGGTGGAGTTGGGTTATCCGGCGCCTGCCCATGCCCTGGAGTACGACCTGCTCTACGGCGCCCCGTGCTCCTTCCGGGCCCCGCACACCGCCCTCGTCTTCGACCGGGCGGTCCTCGACCATCCGGTGCTCCAGGACGAGGCCGGGCTGCGTGCCTTCCTGCGCCGTGCCCCGGGCGATGTGCTGGCCCGCCTGGACTACGGCAGCACCACCGCCGCCCAGGTGCGCCGGCTGCTCGGGCAGTCGCTGCCGGACCGGATGCCCGACCCGCAGGAGGTGGCGGCCCGGCTGGCGGTGAGCGCGCAGACCCTGCGCCGCCGGCTGGCCGCGGAGGGCACCTCATTCCAGCGGATCCGTGACCAGCTGCGACGAGACGTGGCCATCTCGGCGCTGGCCACGGGCACCGTCTCCATCGAGGACATCTCGCAGCAGCTGGGGTTCTCCGAACCCAGCGCCTTCCACCGCGCCTTCAAACGCTGGACCGGCTCGGCTCCCCGCTCCTACCAACCGGGCGAACGCCCGGGTCAATGACCTTGAGCGGCACGGTCACGGCACCCGTCAGGCCCCGGCTCGTACCGTCCGATCATGACCGAAGCGCTGATCTACGACGCCGTACGCACCCCGCGCGGCAAGGGCAGAAACGGGGCGCTGCACAGCGTCAAGCCCGTCACCCTGGCCGCCGGGCTGCTGCGGGCACTCGCCGAGCGGAACCGGCTGGACACCACCGCCGTGGACGATGTCGTGCTCGGCGTCGTCTCGCCGGTCGGCGAGCAGGGCGCCGACCTGGCCCGTACGGCGGTGCTGGCGGCCGGCTGGGACGTCCGCCCGGCCGGGGTCCAGCTCAACCGCTTCTGCGCCTCTGGCCTGGAGGCCGTCAACATGGCGGCCGCCAAGGTGGCCTCCGGCTTCGAGGACCTGGTGGTCGCGGGCGGTGTGGAGTCGATGTCACGGGTCCCGATGGGCTCCGACGGAGGCGCCTGGATCACCGACCCGGCCACCAGCCTCGCCACCGGCTTCGTGCCGCAGGGCGTGAGCGCCGACCTGGTCGCCACCCTGGAGGGATTCACCCGCGCCGACGTCGACGCCGTCGCCGTGACGTCGCAGGCCAGGGCCATCGAGGCCCAGGAGAAGGGCTACTTCGCCCGCTCGCTGGTCCCGGTCGCGGACCAGAACGGCACCCTGCTGCTCGACCAGGACGAGGCGATCCGCCCCGGCACCACAGTGCGCCGCCTGGGCAGGCTGAAGCCCGCTTTCGCCTTCCCCGGCGGGCTTGGCTTCGACGCGGTCGCCATCGACCGCTATCCGCGCGTCGAGCGCATCGACCATGTCCACACCGCGGGCAACTCCTCCCAGATCGTGGACGGCGCCGCCGCCATGCTGATCGGCAACGAGCGGGCGGGGCGCGACCTCGGCCTCATCCCCCGGGCACGTATCGTCGCCGCCGCCGCGATCGGCACCGAGCCCACCATCATGCTCACCGGCCCCGCACCGGCCGCCCGCAAGGCCCTGGACCGGGCCGGGCTCACCCTCGACGACATCGATCTGTTCGAGGTCAACGAGGCCTTCGCCGCCGTGGTCCTGAAGTTCCGGCGCGACCTCGGCATCCCGGAGGACAAGGTCAACGTCAACGGCGGCGCCATCGCGCTCGGCCACCCGCTCGGCGCCACCGGCTGCATGATCCTGGGCACCCTGCTCGACGAACTGGAGCGCCGCGACCTGCGCCGCGGGCTGGCCACCCTGTGCGTCGGCGGCGGCATGGGCATCGCCACCATCATCGAGCGGATCTGAGGGCCGTACGCCATGACCAACCGTCACATTCTTTACGAGCGCGACAGATACGGCATCGTCACGCTGACGCTGGACCTGCCCGGCTCGGCGAACGTCATGAACACCGACTACCGCGAGGCGATGGCCGCGGCCGTCGACCGCCTGGAGGCCGAACGTGACGACATCTCGGGGGTCGTCGTCACCTCCGCCAAAAGGACCTTCTTCGCGGGCGGCGACCTCGACGCCCTGATCGCCGTCACCCCGGACACCGCACCCGCCTTCGCGGCCGAACTGGCTGCGATCAAGGACCAGTTGCGCCGCCTGGAGACCCTGGGCCGCCCCGTCGCCGCCGCCATCAACGGCAGCGCGCTGGGCGGCGGCCTGGAGATCGCCCTCGCCTGCCACCATCGCGTCTGCCTCGACGACCCCGCCGTCCGCCTGGGCTTCCCCGAAGCCACCCTCGGCCTTCTCCCCGGCGCGGGCGGCATCACCCGCACCGTGCGACTGCTCGGCGTCCAGGCCGCACTGCCGCTGCTGACCGAGGGCAGACGGCTGCGTCCCGGCCAGGCCCGGGAGGCCGGCTGGGTCCACGAACTCGCCGCCGGGCACAACGAGCTGCTGGACAAGGCCCGCGCCTGGGTGCTGGCCAACCCCGGCGCCGTACAGCCCTGGGACACCCCCGGCCACCAGGTGCCCGACCTCAAGCCGCTCGATCCGGCGTCGTACGCGCTGCTCGCCGCCGGCCCGGCCGTCCTGCGCAAGAAGACCCACGGCTGCTACCCGGCACCGGAGAAGATCCTCGCCGCCGCGGTGGAGGGCGCGCTGCTGGACTTCGACACCGCCCTGCGGGTCGAGAGCGGCTATCTGCTGGAGCTGGTGACCGGCCAGGTCGCCAAGAACCTCATCGGCACGTTCTGGTTCCAGCTCAACGAGCTGAAGGCGGGCCGCTCCCGGCCGTCCGGCCAAGCCCCCTACCGCACGCGCAAGGTCGGCGTGCTCGGCGCGGGCATGATGGGGGCGGGCATCGCCCAGGTCAGCGCGGTCGCCGGGATCGACGTGGTGCTGAAGGACGTCACCGCCGAGGCCGCCGAGCGCGGCCGGGCCCGGATCGCCGAGGCACTGGGCGAGCGTCACGCCACCGCCCTGGACCGGATCACCCCCACCGGCGACGACGCCGATCTCGCCGGATGCGACCTGGTCATCGAGGCGGTCTTCGAGGACCGCCGGCTGAAGAACACCGTCCTCGCCGCCGCGGAGTCCGCGGCCCCGCCGGACGCGGTGATCGCCTCCAACACCTCCACCCTCCCCATCACAGGCCTGGCCGGCGCCGTCCCGGACCCCGATCGCTTCATCGGGCTGCACTTCTTCTCGCCCGTCGCCCGCATGCCGCTGGTCGAGATCATCCGCGGCGAGAAGACCTCGGACGCCACCCTGGCCCGCGCCTTCGACTACGTCCTCCAGATCGGGAAGACTCCGATCGTGGTCAACGACAGCCGCGGCTTCTACACCACCCGGGTCTTCGGTACGTACATCACCGAAGGCGCCGCGCTCGTCGCCGAGGGCGTCCACCCGGCACTGGTCGAGAACGTCGCCAGAAAGGCCGGCATGGCCGTCGGGCCCCTCGCCGTCCTCGACGAGGTCACCCTGACCCTCCCCCTCCAGGCCCACGACCAGGCCCTCGACCAGGCCACGCCCGGCGCCCCGTACGCCGATCCCGCCTACCGGCTGCTCGACACGCTCGCCCGCGAACTCGGCCGCACCGGAAAGGCAGCCGGCGCCGGCTTCTACGACTATCCGGCCGACGGCGGTCCCAAGACGCTCTGGCCCGGCCTGACCGCACGCTGGACCAAGCCGGACGACGCCGGGGTGCCCGAACAGGACATCCACGACAGGCTGCTGTTCGTCCAGGCCCTGGAGACCGTACGCATCCTCGACCAGGGCGTCCTCACCTCGGTCGCCGACGCCAACATCGGTTCGGTGTACGGCATCGGCTTCGCCCCCTGGACCGGCGGCACCCTGCAGTTCGTCAACGCGTACGGCCCACAGGCCTTCGTCGACCGCGCCGACCACCTCGCCGACACCTACGGCGAACGCTTCCGGCCTCCCGCCACCCTGCGCGGGAAAGCCGGCCACGGGGAGGGCTTCTGATGACACTGACCGATGCAGCGGGGCTCGGGCGCGTGGGGATCTGGACCGCGAGCCTGGACGCGCTGCCCCCGGCGGCGTCCGGGCAGATCGCGGCCGAGCTCGAATCCCAGGGCTGGGGCACCCTGTGGTTCGGCGAGGCCTACGGCCGGGAGGCCTTCACCCAGGCAGGGCTGCTCCTCGCCGCCACCGGGCGCATGCGCGTGGCCACCGGCATCGCCAACATCTGGGCGCGCGACGCGGTCGCGGCCAACGCGGCCTCCCGGACGCTGTCCGCGGCGTACGGCGGGCGGTTCGTGCTCGGGCTCGGCGTCAGCCACCGGCCACTGGTCGAGCGGGTGCGCGGCGGCAGTTACGCCAAACCGGTCTCCGCCATGCGCGAGTACCTCACGGCGATGGCCGGAGCGACCTTCTACGCCGCCGAGGCCGACGAACCCCGCCCACCCGTCCTCGTCGCCGCCCTCGGACCCCGCATGCTGGAAGTGGCCCGCGAACTCGCGGACGGCAGCCATCCCTACCTGGTGACCCCGGCCCAGACCGCCGAGGTGCGGGCGGCGCTGGGCCCGGGCAAGACCGTGGCCGTCGAGATGGGCGCCGTCCTCACCTCCGATCGCGAGACCGCGCTACGCCGGGCCCACGCCCACCTGGACATCTACACGGGGCTGCCGAACTACCGCAACAACTGGCTGCGGGCCGGCTTCGACGAGACGGACCTGATCCGCGGCGGCTCCGACCGGCTGGCCGAGGCACTCATCGCATGGGGCGACGAAGCGGCGATCCTCAAGCGGGTACGTGAGCACCTCGACGCCGGCGCCGACCACGTCTGCGTCCAGGTCCTGATGGACTCGCCCTTCGACGTACCGGCCGAGCCCTGGCGGGAGCTGGCGCCCGCACTCGTAGGGGCATGACACGCCGGCGCTACGAGCGGCGCGGCACCGGGATGACGTAGCGGCTGAAGACCAGCTCGCGCAGCACGTCGTCGCCGCCCTCGACGATCGACACGTAGCGGATGTCGCGGAGCAGCTTGCCGATCGGCAGCTCGTTGGTGAAGCCGAGGCCGCCGAACATCTCGGAGCCGGTGCTTGCGACGTCCCAGCCGGTCTGGCCGCAGAACATCTTGGCGGTGAGGGCGGATTTGAGGGTGCCCTGCCTGGCGAAGACGGCGGCGGGGTCGGGGGCGGCCATGATGTCGTCGTAGTCGCGGGCGGCGGCCCGGCACTGGCTCTTCATGACGTCGATCTGCATTTCCATCTGGCCGAGCTTGGCGGCGAAGACGGGGCTGTCGAGGAGGGTGGCGCCCTTGAGGGGCTTGCGCTTGGCGTAGTCCATGCAGTGGTCGCGGATGCGGCGGGCGATGCCCAGCGCGGTGGTGGCGATGAGGATGCGGCTGGCGTTGAGGCCGATTTCGAGCAGGCGCAGGCCGTTGCCTTCGAGCCGGTACGCGGCCGGGACACGGCAGTTGTCGAAGGCGACCTCGTAGGTGGCGGAGGCGCGCAGGCCGATGACGTCCCAGCGCTTGGTGATGTGGAGGCCGGGGGTGTCGCGGGGGACGAGGACGGCGAGATGGTCGGCGGGGTCCTCGGCGGAGGCCGCGACGACGATGAGGAAGTCGGCGAAGCCGGAGTTGGTGGAGAAGAACTTCTCGCCGTTGAGGACGAGTTCGGAACCGGAGCGGGCGGCGACGGTCTCGATGCGGCCGAGTTCGCTGCCGGCGTTGCGCTCGCTGCCGAGGGTGGCGCAGTAGCTGCCATTGGCGGCCATGGGGGTGAGGTAGGCGTCCTTCAGCTCCTCGGAGCCGTAGAGGGAGACGATGCTGGTGCCGAGGACGGAGATGAAGAGGGTGAAGGCGACGCCGGCGTCTCCGTAGGCGAGTTCGTTGACGATGTCGACGCTGTCGGAGAGGGTGAGGCCGAGGCCGCCGTTCTCCTTGGGGATCCACCAGTTGGCGAGGCCGGTCTCGCGGAACTTCTCGTAGAGGGGAAGCGGCGCTTCGGCGAGGGAGTCGAGGTATTCGTGCCGGCCCTTGAGCTCCTGGGCGACGAACCCGCGAACGGTCTTCTGGATTTCGGTGGCCACGGAACACTCCTTGTCTCGATAGTTACGAAGCGTCCGCTTCGAGCGCCATCTGGATGAGGTCGTCGAGCTGCATGCTGTCGATGTCGCTGGTGTCGTCGGCCTCGGTTTCGGCCTCGGGGAAGAGGAGGTCCCGGATGTGGCCCACGAGGTCCTCGGGGGTCGGGTAGTCGTAGACGACCGTGGTGGAGACCTTGATGCCGATGGCGGTGTTGAGCTGGTTGCGGAACTCCACGCCGCTGAGGGAGTCGAAGCCCAGCTCCTTGAAGGTGTATTCGGTGTCGACGTCGTCCGCGCAGGGATAGTCCAGTACGAGGGCGATGGTGGCCCGGACCAACTCCAGCAGCTCGCTCTCCTGTTCCGGCCTCGCGAGTTGCGCGATCCGCTGGACCAGGGGCGACTGCTCCGGCTGGGCGGCCGCCTCGGGAGCACTGTCCGCCGCCACGCGCACGAGGCGTGACTGGGGCCTGGCCTTGGACCTGACCAGGTTCCGGAGGATCGCCGGGAGGTCGTCGCGGCGGCGCAGGGCCGCCAGGTCGAGGCGGGCGGGGACCAGGAACGGGCGGTCGGAGGAGAGGGCGGCGTCGAACAGCGCCATGCCTTCGGCCGGGGACAGCGGGAGGATGCCGGTCCTGCGGAAGCGGGCCAGGTCGGCCTGGCCGAGGGCGGCGCCCATGCCGGACTCGGCGTCCCACAGGCCCCAGGCCAGCGAGGTGGCGGGGAGCCCGTGGGCGTGGCGGTGGGCGGCCAGGGCGTCCTGGAAGACGTTGGCGGCCGCGTAGTTGGCCTGGCCGGCGGTGCCGATGGTGCCGGCGATGGAGGAGTACATGACGAAGAGGGACAGGCCCAGGTGGCGGGTGAGTTCGTGCAGGTGGTGGGCTGCGTCCGCCTTCGCCGCGAAGGCCCGGTCGATCTGCTCGGGCTGGAGGGAGGTCACGGGGGCGTCGTCGAGGATGCCGGCGAGGTGGACGACGCCGGTCAGCGGCCGGTCGGCCGGGATCGCGTCGATCTGCCGGGCCAGGGCCGCCCGGTCCGCCACATCGCACGCGGCCACCGTGACCTGGGCCCCGAGGGCGGTGAGCTCCGCGACGAGGGCGTCCGCCCCGGGGGCGGCGGTGCCGCTGCGGCTGAGCAGCAGCAGGCTGCGTACGCCGTGCCCGGCCACCAGCCGCCGGGCGGCCAGGGCGCCGAGGCCGCCGGTGCCGCCGGTGATCAGGACGGTGCCGTGCGGGTCCGGGGCGGACGGTGCGCCTGCCGCAGGCTGGATTTCGGTCAGCCTCGGTACGAGGAACCGGCCTTCGCGCAGGGCCAGTTGCGGTTCGTCGGCGGGGAGCGCTCCGGGAATGTCGCTGCCGTCCGTGTCCAGCAGGACGAAGCGGCCCGGGTGTTCGGTCTGGGCCGAGCGGACCAGGCCCCACACCGGGGACAGCGACAGCTCCGGGGCCTCGTCCTCGGTTACGGCCACGGCGCCCTCGGTCACGAAGACCAGGCGGGAGGCGGTCGCTCCGGCGTCCGCGAGCCGTTCCTGGACCAGGGCAAGGGCCTTGTGGGTGTTCTCGCGCGCCTCGCCCTTGGTGAGGTGGACGAATACCAGTTCCGGTGCCGGAGGCCCGGCGGCCTGCGCGGGCAGCGGAACCCAGTCCAGACCCAGGATGGAGGCCGCTGACCCACCGGCCGCCGCGACCGCCGCGGCCAGCTGTTCGGGGGCGGCGGGCATGACCGTCAGCGAGTCGACGGACAGGACCGGGGCGCCCGTGGTGGCGTCGGTGACCTGGAGCGCGACCTCCAGCGGCCCCTTCTGGGTGATGCGTACGCGAAGGGCCGAGGTGCCGAGCGCGTGCAGGGACACACCCGACCAGGCGAAGGGCAGAAGCGCTATCGGGTCGGAGTCGTCCTGCCACATGTGGTCGAACAGGACGAGCATCAGCGGGTGCAGCGCAGCGTCCAGCGCCGCCGGGTGGACGGCGAAGCCCTGGGCTGCCTGCGCGGGGAGCTGGACCTCGGCGTACACGTCGTCGCCGGAGCGCCAGGCGGCGCGCAGGCCCTGGAAGGCCGGGCCGTATCCGTAGCCGCGTGCGCGCAGTACGGAATAGGCGTCCGTCAGCTCGACCGGCGTGGACCCGGGCGGCGGCCAGGCCTCCGGCCCGGACGGGGGCGCCGCGAAGGCCGACTCGGCCAGGGATCCGGCCGCGTGCCGGATCCAGGAGCCGGCGTCGGTGCCCTCCGGGCGGGAGTACACGGCGAGGGCGCGGCGGCCCGAGTCGTCGGACCCGCCCACGGTGACCTGGAGTTGGACGGCGTTGTCGCCGACCAGCACCAGGGGGCTCTCCAGGGTCAGTTCGTCCACCTGCCCGCTGCCGGTGAGGTCGGCGGCCTGCAGGGCCATTTCGACGAAGGCCGTGCCCGGCAGCAGGACGCTGCCCAGCACCGCGTGATCGGCCAGCCACGGCTGCGCCGGCAGCGAGATCCTGCCGCTCAGCACCAGCTGCTCCCCGCCCGCGACCTCGGTCGCCGCGCCCAGGAACGGGTGCTCCACCGCGTCCAGCCCCGCCGTGGTGACATCCGCCGACGCCGCCACGGCCGGGTGCTCGAACCAGTAGCGCTGGCGGTCGAACGCGTACGTCGGCAGGTCGGCCCGCCGCCCGGTCCCCACGTAACGGGACCAGTCCACGGGCACACCCGCCACGTGCAGCCGTGCCAGGGCCTCCGTCAGGGTGCGGGCCTCGTCCCGGTCCTTGCGGGCCACGGGGACGGAGACCGGTTCGCCCGCCTCGGCCAGCGCCTGCTGCGCCATGGCTGTCAGTACGCCATCCGGCCCGGCCTCCACCAGCACCCGCGCCCCGGACTCCCAGGCGGCCGCGATGCCATCGGCGAAGCGAACGGCCTGCCGGACATGCCGCACCCAGTACTCCGGGTCCTCCAACTCGCCGGGCCCGGCCACCCGACCCGTCACATTCGACACGATCGCGATCTGCGGCGGGGCGTACGACAACGAGGCGGCGATCTCACGGAACTCGGCGAGCATCGGCTCCATCAACGGCGAGTGGAACGCGTGCGACACGCGCAGGCGGTGCGTCTTACGACCGCCCTTTGCCAGCACGCCCGCGACCTGCGAGACCGCCGCCTCGGCACCGGAGATGACGATGGCGTTCGGCCCGTTGACGGCCGCGATGGACACCTCGTCCTCGCGACCGGCCAGCAGCCCGGCGACTTCCTCTTCCTCGGCCTGGACGGCCGTCATCGCGCCGCCCTCGGGCAGCGCCTGCATCAGCCGCGCCCGGGCCGTGACCAGCTGGGCCGCGTCCGCCAGGGAGAACACTCCCGCGACATGCGCAGCGGCCAGTTCGCCGATCGAGTGGCCGACGAGGATGTGCGGCGTAATACCGAAGGACTCCAGGAGCCGGAAGGCCGCCACCTCGAACGCGAACAGCGCGGGCTGGGTGTACTGCGTCCGGTCCAGGTCCCCCGAGTCCGGGTCCCCGATCACCTCGGTCAGCGGCCGGTCCAGATGGGCGTCCAGCTCGGCGCAGGCCTCGGCGAAGGCCTCCGCGAACACCGGGAAGGCCGCCGCCAGTTCACGGCCCATCCCCAGCCGCTGCGCACCCTGGCCCGTGAACAGCACCGCCAACTGACCGGCGTTTCCGCTGCCCGTGATCACCCCTGCGGCAGGGGTCCCCGACGCCAGCGCCTCAAGCCCGGCCAGCAACTCCGCCCGGTCCGCGCCCAGGACCACGGCCCGGCGCTCCATCACGGCCCGGGAGGACGCCAGCGAGGCGGCGACCGCCACGACATCGGCCTCCTCGTCGCCCGCCACCCACTCCCGCAGCCGCGCCGCCTGCGCGGACAGCGCCTGCTCGTTCCGCGCCGACACCACCCACGGAACCACGGGCGGCTCGACGTCATCCGTCGTCGCCTCTTCGGCGTCCGCTTGCTCAAGGATGACGTGGGCGTTCGTACCGCTGATCCCGAACGACGACACCGCCGAGCGCCTCGGCGTGCCGGTCGCGGGCCAGTCGCGGGCCTCCGTCAGCAGCTCGACGGCGCCCGAGGTCCAGTCGATGTGCGGTGACGGCTCGTCCACGTTCAGGGTCTTGGGCAACACGCCCTCGCGCATCGCCATCACCATCTTGATGACGCCACCGACACCCGCCGCCGCCTGCGCATGCCCGATATTCGACTTCAGCGACCCCAGCCACAGCGGCTGCTCGGCCGCCGAACGCTCCTGCCCGTACGTGGCGAGCAGAGCCCGCGCCTCGATCGGGTCACCCAGCGCGGTGCCGGTGCCGTGCGCCTCGACGGCGTCCACATCCGCCGCCGACAATCCGGCCTGCGCAAGGGCCTGCCGGATCACCCGCTCCTGGGAGCGTCCGTTGGGGGCCGTGAGGCCGTTGCTGGCCCCGTCCTGGTTGATCGCCGACCCGCGCACGACGGCCAGCACCCGGTGCCCGTTGGCCCGGGCCGCCGACAGCCGCTCCAGCACGAGGACGCCGACGCCCTCGGCCCATGACGTGCCGTCCGCGCCCGCAGCGAAGGACTTGCAGCGGCCGTCCTCCGCAAGCCCGCGCTGGCGGCTGAACTCCAGGAACATGCCCGGCGTGGCCATCACCGTCACACCGCCCGCGAGCGCCAGTTCGCATTCCCCCTGGCGCAGCGCCTGGGCGGCGAGGTGCATCGCGACCAGCGAGGACGAACAGGCCGTGTCGACGGTCACCGCGGGCCCCTCGAAGCCCAGCGAGTACGACACCCGGCCCGAGGCCACGCTCAGGGCGCTGCCGGTGAGCTGGTAGCCCTCGGTGGCCTCGGGGGCTTCGTGGAGCCGGGGTCCGTAGTCCATGGCCATGGCGCCGGCGAAGACGCCGGTGCGGGAGCCTCGCAGGGAGACCGGGTCGATGCCGGCCCGCTCGACCGCCTCCCAGGAGGTTTCGAGAAGCAGCCGCTGCTGCGGGTCGATGGCGAGAGCCTCGCGCGGCGAGATGCCGAAGAAGCCCGCGTCGAACTCCCCGGCGTCGTAGAGGAAGCCGCCGTAGCGGCTGTACGTGGTGCCGGACTGCTCCCAGTCGGGGTCGTAGAGGGCGTCGAGGTCCCAGCCCCGTCCCTCGGGGAAGGGGCCGATGGCGTCCTCGGCACCGGCGACGAGCCGCCAGAGGTCCTCGGGGGAGGAGACGCCGCCCGGGAAGCGACAGGCCATGCCGACGATCGCGATCGGGTCGTCGTCCGCCGCGGCCACAGGGGCAATCGACGCGACCGGGGCCTCGGCGCCGAAGACGGCCTCGTGGAGGTGCTGGGCGAGGGCGACGGGCGTCGGGCACTCGAAGAGCACGGTCGTCGGGAGCGGGATCCCGGTCTCGGCGCTCAGCGCGTTGCGGATCTGGACCGAGAGGTGGGAGTCGACGCCCAGGTCCTTGAAGGTGCGCTCGGGTTCGACGTCGTCGGGCCCGGGGTGGCCCAGGGCGGCGGCGACATGGGCGCGGACCAGGCGCAGGACGGCCTGTTCGCGCTCGGCGGGGCGCAGCGGCTCCAGGTCCTGCCGCAGCAGGCTCGCCGGGGCGAGGTCGTCCTCGTCGCTCACGGCGGCGGCCGTGCCGGGGGCCGCTGCCGCCGCCGGGAGACCGGTGGTGTCGAGCCAGAAGCGGCGGCGCTGGAAGGCGTACGTGGGCAGGGCGACGCGCCCGGCGCCCGTACCGTCGAAGATCGCGGCCCAGTCGACCGGCAGCCCGCGGACGAAGCCCTCGGCCAGCGAGGCGAGCCGGCGGTCGGGGCCGCCCTCGCCGCGGCGCAGGGTGCCGAGGGCGACGCACGTGTGGTCGGCGTGCTCCAGGCTCTCCTGGAGGGCGACGGTGAGGACGGGGTGGGCGCTGGACTCGACGAAGAAGGCGAAGCCGTCCGCGAGCAGC
>Ga0307517_10009598_pt1 | contig 13695 bp, 16 predicted proteins | sample 23_EM_MG_FD_194515 | JGI IMG/M metagenome (GOLD analysis project Ga0307517, IMG submission 194515) | Populus trichocarpa ectomycorrhiza microbial communities from riparian zone in the Pacific Northwest, United States - 23_EM | ecosystem: Host-associated > Plants > Roots > Unclassified | place...
AACCAACTGAGGAGGAGTGGAATAATATGTAATGGGCGTATTATTGGGGGTTTCTAACTATTTCTAGCACTGTTAACAATAAAATAGCTGTTAGAATCGGCGCAGATATGTTAGGTTAGGATCGGTGTTAGTAACTGGTTAGAATTCCTGTTAGGAACGGGCCACCTCGCACGGCAGTTACTAACGGTTAGTTAGAAACCTCGGGGAGTTCCGCACAGAACCCTAATCTGAACGAACCAAACCAGCTCGTCGATCCCTCGGCGCGCGCCAATGACGCTTCCCTCACACCCTCTCCCTGATCGGACCCACGCTGCGATGTTCAAGGTCAATATTGTGCAGTATATACACCGAGAAGGAGCATGTACCAGCAGTGCCAGAAAACGATGCCAATGAACAAAGGAGTGTGCTATCCCTCAGCCGTCTCAGACCCAAGCTCCTCTCTCCTCCTATTCCCCATCTCAACAACAGCGAGATCTCTATCCGTCTTCTTCTTCATGTGGGGTAAACCGTGTTCCCGCTTCCAAGCATCCGGATTCTTCAACTTCATCCCCAACTTCCGCTTCAACATCCCGACGTATCCAACCTCGCTGACGGACTTGGACACCCACCACGTCATCTTTTCCTTCTCCGTCATCCTGTAGCGCATTAACGATGGAGGTCTACTCCTGCGTCGTTGCAACCATTTGCGCGTCATTTCGCCTCGACGCTCTCGTATTTTCTCGTTTGTGAGGTTCCGGTGTTTCTCGCGACGCGCGTCTTCGACGATTTTAATCAGTTCGTCCGTGTATGGAGCGTGTAGACGAGCGTTTTCTCGTTGGAAGCATTCGTGGAGTTTCCCAACCTCCACATCGAGATTCCCGCCTAGGTAGAGAAGGAACTCAGTCTCACCCTAACCATAGCTACGGCCACGCTGTCTGGGAGAGGGGAGGAGTGCACTCACGCCAATCCATATGCTGGAACACGCTCTCGAACTTTTGTCCAAACCGCGCAGCCTCCCTCTCGAGCATTCCCTCGAATTTAAACTCCGCTTCCATATGCCTCTTCAAACTCACCAAAGTCCAAAGCTGGACCTGTCGACGTTCACGCGCCCGAAGCCGCTTGTGAATCATTCCACTGACGTGGAGAGGCTGGACTTTCATCCGTGGAAGAGGTTTGTTGTGGTGAGTTGCCCGGTGGAAGGTGCCCGTCAAAATCGCTCGGTGTCGCATCATATTCTCTTCCATCTGAATAGAGGGGTTGAGTGATTAGGTGCATATACACGCAAGGAAGCATCAAGGGGGTTGGGAATTGAAGCGGAGGCGGATACTCACGAGCTGATTCCTGATGAGTTGTTTCCATTTCTCGTTCTCTCGTCTGGCGGCGATCATAGATCCATATCGTTCAAGTAACCTTTGCAACTTGACGTCCCCTTCGTGGGCTCGCTTGAATACATCCAACCACTAACGGCATACGGAATCTGAGCGATATAAAAACGCGTGACAGTGACCCCGAAGCACTTACCCTGTATCTCCTCTGTAACTCAAGTTTTGTGGCGGCCGGACTGGTCAAAGATTTGTTCTTCTGGAACAACATCCGAACACGAAACCTAACCTTCGCGACGACAAGTGTAAATGGCCCGTTCCATTGCGTCACAGATGTAGAGCTGTGCGCACGTCTGAGTTGGGTGAATATCGTAGGAGGTCACGGTAGAGTCGTAGCGTTGGGACTCTGTGCGATTGGAGTGTCCAGAATGGCCTGTGAGGTCGTGTGCTCCTCAAAGGAGATACGAGCTCGGTCATCCTCGCTCGAAAGGCTGAAGACTCGACGGCGGACTGCATGGTCGGGACAGAAGAGGATCGAGGTCAGAAACGCGATGACGGTCGAGTGAGCAGCTCAGATTTTTTTCCCACAGTAACTCCTCCCAGTTATCGAAGAGGCGGACATCACGTCTGTTATACCCATAGACAACGAAATGAAAATACTACAACGACCCGTACTGTACTACATGCCAGAAAAATGAATGCGAGGTAGGTGATTCTGTAGATGGAGCCGCTGAATCAATAAGAACGCTGACGCGTGACCTCGGTTATGCAATTCAGCAGTGCTTGTTTGGGCCATCTTCTGAAGCCGGGCTGCGCGACGGACTCGAGGCGTTTCCGCTTTGAGGACGTTTCCTGCATGAAGCCGGGGCGGGTGGATCTTCGGGCAGCGGCTCTGTTTCCATGGGATCTATCTCGGGGTCCGAAAACGGGGGGCCCGGGATAAGCGGAGGGAGTGGTGAGACTGCTGGCGTCGGCAAGCCTGGAGGAAGTTGCTCGGGATCGGCGTCGTTGGAGTCCTGTGGAATTACTTTATCAGAGGGACTGTGATTCATCGCAGAAGTCGAGCGGGAGTCCATAATCGTAAACTCTGGGGAGGCGTTGGCAGAATTGCCCATAACTACACAGACGGTGAACCATTGATCTTGGAGGTCAGAGGTACGCACGTACGAACGACAATATAAGTGTCACGGGGCTTGACATCGGGAACTTCAACGCGTACACAGCCGTCACTGAGAGGGAAATCGCTGGCGAGGGGGTGATCTACGGACAACCGTCAGACAAACGCCCTGGGGGAGCATGGAGTGTTATCATCCGACTGACCGACATCTAAGTTCTCGTTCCGGGTATGACCGTCGAAATATCCTAGAAGAAGGGTGCCGGTGTTGCTCGCCGCGTGAGGAGGAATCTGGCTGGTATCCCAAGTGACGAGCTGAGTCGAACCAACGGTCCAGACATCTCCTGCTTGGGGTGCTGTAATTGGTGGGTTCCAAGCTCCCTGGGCCGCCCGTGCGACGAGGGGAGAGGCGGATACAAAGGAGTGGAGAGATAAAAGAGCGACTGTGGCAGCGCAGACAAGGGGTAAAAACATGGTCGAGGAGAGAGAAATAGTTTCAACCCATGTTCAAGTTGACCCTTATGTAGGGGTTGGATGCCCAATCTAGAACCAATAGCGAGCACAGACGTCGCCCCCCCAAGAGAAACAGAGCATCCAGTTCACCAGCCAGGACCGAAGCAGACCACTCCCCCTGGTTCCGGGATTTAAGCTTACTAGCCCATCGTCGTTTCAATCAACGCGTGCTGAAGTGACGTCACAGTCCCGGGGCACGTTTGACCCTTTGAGCTCCACGTGACTGACAATACCTCCTTCACCACAAGGGCGGCACCCCGCTACCAGACGCCAACCCTCATCTGCAATGGCCCTCGTACCCTCAGAAGACCCAGATCACTCAGCCGTCTCCCCCGGAGAAGAGTCCGATTCAATGCTTTCGCATCCAGAGGCTGAACCCGAGCCCGCTCCGGGCCTGCATGGTGCTCCGGTCCGATGTACGTGTCTCAAACGATTCGGATCTACCGCAGTTGACCCATTTTCATCTAGGGTATGATGTGGGTTCGTTCTGTATTCCAGGAAGCTCTCCTTAACTTGAGACCACCCTCAGGCGGATAGAACCGAACCCTATACTAAGATCGAACCCTTCCAAGAGACCGTGGATACCAGCGTAGAGTACGCCTTTCGTTGTTCGGACACAACTATCTGGGCGTCCGATAACATTATCTCCCTTAGGTTCTTCTTTAGGCCTCTGACGTTGACCGCCCTCGCCCTCGCCCTTGGCGCGTTGGCATATGTAGCAACTACTCAGGATGTTCTCGAAGAAGGCCGTGACAAACGCCGAATGTACGTCTCTTTCCCGTATGTCAGCAATCCGTCAGACACTGAAGGTCCGACAGTGGCGTGTATGCCTCGATTGCATCATTCCTCTTGTTTTCGATGATCCAGTTCCGTGATGGTCCATTCATCCGCCCACACCCATCATTCTGGAGAATAGTACTTGGAATAAACCTGTTATACGAACTCGCGCTCGTTTTCCTGCTTTTCCAAGATATTGATTCTGCCCGGAAACTACTCAAGTACATCGATCCTAGCCTCGGTCGGCCACTTCCAGAGAAGAGCTACGGGGAGGACTGTGCATTCACGGTTCAGAATATCGTCGTGAGTTTGGTTTAAATAATATACGAATATATTTCGACCTCCTTCAGAATGCACTCGACATCTTCTGCGTTGCGCATGCTTTGGGTTGGTTTGGCAAGGCTCTGATTTTGCGTGACTATTGGTTCTGCTGGGTTTGTGCCGTATTCTCAAATCGCAGATCTGCTGCCTCTGATTCCGTGCGCTTAGATATTGAGTGTCGCGTTTGAGCTTGCGGAATACAGCCTACAGCACCAACTTCCAAATTTTGAGGAGGTACTTTCATCTCTGCTTCTTTTGTTTGCCGCAATGACTTACATTTGCGTAGTGTTGGTGGGACCACGTGAGTTCAGTACCCATATGATGTCCCTGTGTTTCTCAACCTCCCGACCCAGTGGATATTGGACGTCTTAATCTGTAACTGGTTAGGGACGTACCTCGGTAGGTACTGGGTCGGCCCCTTCAGAGTGTCCGACTGAAACTCTCTCCCAGGCATGAAGACCTGCCAATATTTCGATGTCAAGGTTGGTCTTGCCCCCACGAGCCTCGAACCATGCGCTCATCCACCACTACTGTTTGGTAGCATTACGAATGGCGAGGTATTCGACAGACTCGTGGGCTTCGATCCAAGGCGAAGCGTGCTATGCAACAGTTTTCGCCTCATGACTTCACTGCCTTTAAATGGGCGGGAAGCAATGACTTCCTGCATTACATCACTGTCGTGATGCTGTTGGCCGTCTTTTTGGCGGCAGAGCTAAATCCGTTCTACTTGAAGGTAGTTTTCATCGTCCTCGTCCTCGGCGCGGGCTCACATTTGGCCCGTAGAGCTTGCTGTGGATGGAACCCGATCATCCGATCATCATCGGCCGATTAGCTGGTATTTTCCTGTGTGGCCTACCTGCCGTCAGGGAGCTATACCAGTATGTTAACGACCCAAGGTTCGCCACTCATCCTACCAATGCCAAGGACACGCGACTTATAACAACCGTCACTTTCGATTATCCAGGAAGGCGATCAGGATGGGACAGCACACGTGGCTCTTGTTGGCAACCATCTGCACTGAGTTGTTGGCAATTAGGAAGTGGAGTCGGGGCATGTTCGCAGAACCGTTCCCGTTCTACGTCAAACTCGGGTGGTCTATCGGCGCTCTTATCTTGACTGTGTATCCGATTGTCCGCGTGAGTGGTTACCGGTTATTCTCCATCGATCCTCTAACCATTGGTGACTGAACTTGATTGGCTGTCGTTAGTTTGGAATTCCCGCGGCTAGGAAGTACATCCGCAGACAACAGAAAAGGAACGGCAAACTCAAAGCTCACTAGTAGGAGGTTCCGACTGCCGGAGCCCACGTAGGGCAGACCCAACTCGCCAGCCATGTTCAAATATGTACAACAATGCGCATATATACACGCGGAATTTCCACCTTTTGCGAATTTTATATTCGACGATATGGTCTTTTCTCGTGGACAGATTTTGCGCCCCCCCCCTCCCGGACCGTTCCTTCCTGAAGTGAGATCAATGAGCCCGTTAGGAAGACCTGGCTGAAGCGTGTATTCGATGACCCGAGAACGTAGACCCGGACAATCATAAAGCAAATGATTACGATCTTGCATTTCTACGCGTCCAGGTATATGAAAACGAGGAAAGCTCCGCAGGCAAGAGAACAAACTATCTCCCGTAGAGAGTTTGGATCAGCAAAAGAGTGGGTCGCTCTGCCGTCAGCTAATTTGTCCCGTCCTCGAAGGCTTTCCCTTGTGCGGAGGGCTCGTCAGGGGCGGTCACGGAACTTTGTGGAATCCCCATGCCAAAACCGGCTCCACAAGTCCGGGAACCTGGATCATGATCTGACTAAACCAAGGAGGACGAGTGATCGTGGGAAGAACTGGTCAGGAACAAACATTACGAACGAAACCCAAAAGTCTCCACCCAAGTACAACGATGACGATATCCCAGGACTTGACACGGCAATCTACTTCGGATCACCTTTGTCTACCCAGTCATTCGGGACGGTGGTCACTCAACGTTTTCACTGGCAGTGGCGTGGAACGGCGCTACACTGCCAATCAGCCCGTACCTCGTTCCCTGCACCGGCGGTGTCTTTCCCAGACTCCACATCCTGATGGAGGCGTTCATCCGTCATTAATTCGCTCCTATATCTGGATGGCCCGCCGGGAGGAGCCCTTCTTGATCCCGTTTCCCTCTTTCCTCCCTCCAGCACCCCCTTTGGATAGGCGTCTTTCGACGCATGAGGGCCGACGCCGTCTGCACTTATGACCACAGCGATCGCACCCTATGTTCCGCAGTTCTTGTGGAAGTTTTGGTTATCTGGCGTGTACGTAACCCTGTTTTTTGTGGCGACGCTGTGTGGTTTCAGTTTCGCCCTTCGCCCTCATACCGGACGCTGAAATGATTCTCCCCGGATCTATAGAGGCCCCAATCGGACTGATTATCACCGGCTCCACGTCTTCACCCCGGACGACTGTAACCTCACTGAAACAAGGAGGATACCCGAGGAACCGACTGATGTGTTCCAGGACTTCGATATCTTCGAGTCTAGCGAGCCGGGATGCGATCAACTACATGCGGAGTACCAGCAGACGTTGCGTGAGGCCAATGAAGCTTTCAGGGTCATGGAGAAGGAGACAGAAACTATCCTATCCGAAGCCCTGGGGGCTCTCACACCCGAATCTCCCACCCCGTTGGTGCTAAATCCATACCAGATGAACGTCATTCGAAAGTTTTTCGTTTTCCTCTGGTACAGGAATAGTCAACGCTATTCCGAGGCGCTCACCGGATGCGGGCTCGTCACCCAAGCCTATATCAAGTGGTTACGAACCCGACACTATAATACCGCATCCTACACCGGCAAACTCGAAAGCTTCGCCATCGTTCGAAGGAGAACAGTACTTCTCACGTTCCGTCAGTTCCTCCGCCTGGATCGCCGTCTTCATTTGGGTTCCACCACTCCGGTGGTTCACATCGAAGAAGCTTTCCTGCGGTTGTGCAGACCAGAATCTCTCGAGGTCCTGATCAGCATAGCGGACGGGAAGCAGCAATATGTCTTGGGAAAGTCGTGTTATACATTCCTGGACAAAAGGGACGGAGACAAGTTTGGCGACATGTTCTTCCCCCTTACCCCGACCACTGCTTTGTACCTTTTTGGCCGGGTCGACGATGTCATAGGCAGGGAAGACGTTATCATGGTCTACAACGAGAAGGAAGAGGACGTCGACATGCGAAACACGATCACCTTCCAATCTCACCCGCAGACCTTGTACTTCTCGTCTTTACCCTCCATGGCTCTCTCTATCACCTCGCTCGAACGGAACAGGGAAGGAACCGACACCGCAGCTTCGGAGTACCTCTCCCTCCGCATCCGCTGTCGCCAGAAGGACCTTAAGGAAAGCGTCACGAAGACGCTTATTCTCAAAGGAACCATCGCGATAACGGACCTTACGGACGAGGTTCATTTGGCTGGGGAGTCCCCGATCGCTTTTGGCGGGTTCGCGGATGTGTGGAGGGGTGTGTGGAGGAACCCAGATTCTGAGGAGGATGAAGCGAGCGTTGCGGTGAAGGTGCTTCGGCAGCAGATGATGCAGGATATCAAAGACAAGTTTGTAAAGGTGAGCAATATAATACTATTCGATCAGCATGGTTAGAGTCAGAAACAACACTGATTACGGTACTCGATTCAGAGGCTCAAAGAGGAGGTATTGACTTGGCACAGGCTTTCTCATCCGTCGATCGCGACGCTGTTTGGGATAGTCCAACTCCAAATGACGTTGGGGATGGTATCCTCTTGGTGCGATCACGGGACCATCAAACACTACTTGCGGAAAGGCAACCCAGACGCAGATCGCGTAAATCTCGTGAGCCACGCCCTCCCGACTCTCCTACGGCTTTTGCATACATCTGAGCGTCGGCCGTCCGTGTAGCTACTTCAAGTGGCAGCAGGGGTATCATACCTCCACAATTTCAAACCAACCGTCATCCACGGAGACCTCAAAGGGGTAAGTACGCTCACCCGCCCCTCACTGCTCACCTCCCAGTCCCAAACGTTGAGATAACTAACAAAACGAAGAGCAACATCTTGGTAGACGGGAATGGTCACGCCAAAATCACCGATTTCGGGTTATCCAAGGTCATTGAAGATTTTTCTGACGTTCTCAAGTTGCCGAACCCCACTTCGTTCTTTGCTGGATCTACGAGGTGGTTGGCTCCGGAGTTGATTTGGGCTATGGTGGAGGATGAGTACCCGCCTATCACCACGCATAGCGATGTTTATGCCTTTGGGGTCGTCGCCATGGAGGTACGATTTACTTATCATTTCATGACGAATAGATGTACAGTACTGACTACAGTCTATCCCCTGTGTCCACAGGTTCTGACGGGGCTGCTCCCATTCCCACTTAGGAAGAACGATCACGGAGTCACAATAGACATTCTGGCCGGTTGGAAACCTTCTCACTGCGCTTCCATGATCTGCATCGGTGTTCCCGACGCCCTCGCCACTGGACTGTGCGAAATGATGGATAATTGTTGGCACAAAGATCCCACCTCCCGTCCATCAATGGGCTCGATCTGCCAGTCACTTGGGAGAGTTACACCAGCAAATTATTCCGTACCATCTTTGACGACTCTGCGATGACATCAACCCGCACTACATTGTAATTTTGTCCAACATCTCACTGAATTGTATATAAGCCTATTGTATGTGATGGGGTGAATGATATATCCAGTCGTTTCGAGCGAAAACTTATTGGATGATATTCGCAACGATCTCCAGAATCTCCTTGGTGCCCTTCCCAACATTCTTATCATCCTTTGCGACAGATTCCCAAACCGGCGAATGATGTGGCTCGGCAGCCATGCACCGGTTAATCACCTCCTGACGAGTTTCCTCCGTCCCGTGCTGCCTCTCGAACTTCAACCACCACGCCCAAATGTCTCCAAGATCGCTATCCTGCGCCAACGCGCGACCGAACCACTCCCGGGCCTTCTCGATTTTTCGTTCGGACCAAAAGATCCTCGCGACGGTGCAGATCACCAAGGGGTTATCTTTTGTTTTTCGGAGAGCATCTGCCGAACGCGTCTTCCTGGCCGGTCGAGGTTCGGACCAGACGGACAGTGTCCATAGGAGACCGGACTCGGGGCATTCTTGTAAACCTGAAAAAAATAGCGGGTCAGATATCACTCGTGGAACGTGGTGATTGTTCGTACCTCGAGCGAGCATAGCCTTCGCCTGGGTCGCACCACCCGACCTCTCCTCGACACCAACCGCCTCAGCCCACAATTGTTCCGAGGCAGGAATCACCATCCTTGCACGCTCCAGCAACGCTCGAGCCTTGATGCTCTTCCCGTCCAATTCCTCTAGTCGACTGGCCAAGATCCACAACGCAACATTCTTGGGACACTGCTTCAGGCCAGCAGCGTACACGGTACGAGCGACAGAATAGTTCTTCTGCGACTGGTAGATTTGTCCCTGGATCATGTATAGCCTGGGGAACTTTGGAAACTTGGCAAGAGCAGCTTTAACAGTCTCCAGTGCAGCCTTGATCTGACCTTGTTGTCGTTCGAACACCGCAGATTTCATCCAAATCTACGGAAGCGAAGGTCAGTTCAGGACAACGCATTGAGAGGTTCACTCACCCTCTCCGTGTCTGCGACCGTGCGGGCACGGACCAGGAGATCGCGAGCAGCCTGATACTCCTTGCTCTCCGCCTCGATCTTGACAGCGGCGAGCCAAATCTGTTCGCTCTCTGGATTGGCATCGAAGGCCTTGGCCAACACATCACGAGCAGCTGGAACGTCTCCCCCAATCCATTTCTCCTTCGCCCACATCAACCACAAATCCTCAGCCTGTGGGCAATGTTGTACGGCTCGCTCCAACATCGCGTTGAGAGAATCTCTAGTCCCGTGGGCTTTCTCCAGCTTTGCGGCTTCCCACCACAAAGCCTTCCGATCTGGGAATACCTTGAGGGCGTAGGCCAAAATCGCTCGGGCGGTCCCGACCCTTCCTCTTCCTTCAGCAGATTCAGCGTCTCCCATCCAGGTGCCCAATCGATCCTCCTCCTCAATCTCCATCGATACCGTAGCCCTCACGATAGCCTCGCACGTCCGCAATGACCCATCCTCCTCGCACTTCTCCGCCTCTTTGAGCCATTGTTCCCGGGTGAGGAAAACTTGATGCCTTCGGAGTTCCCGAACACCTGCTTCAATGGTTTTATCGACCATAGCGAGTTGTTTCTCCCCTTGTTCCGGAGTTGTATCAGTCTTTGAGTATGCCTCCTGCTCGAGGAGTCGACCAGCGGCTATCCAAATATCGTGGCTCGTGGGGATGGCTTTACGTGCTTTGTTGAGTACAGCCTTCGCCCGCTCAGGCGTCTCGAGCCTCGCGAGAGCTAGCCATAATTCGACAGAGAGGGGAATTACTTCGACAGCACGAGAGAGAATGATACGAGCGTCGGCAGGATTTGTCTCAAGGTTGACAGTCTCTTTCCAAAGGCGTACTGAATTGGGAATGTGTTCCACAGCTATATAAAACAATGGCGAATAAGAAGCGAGAAGGTATGAGAAGGTATAAAGGCTTACACTTTCGCAACACACGCTTTTTGGCTTTGGTGTCGTGCTCAAGGTCAGCCGCGGCGAGCCAAACTTTTACGCTCTGACCTACGTGTTGAACTGCGTTGGCTAGGATGACTTTGGCGTCATCGGGGGTCTAGTTCTAGAGTAAGTAGGGTTCAGCGGTTAGCATCCGTACGCCACTCACGTGCAGCCGAGCCGCCTCAAGCCATACATCTTCACTCTTCGGACAGTGCTCGCAACCGGCTTTGATGAGTTTCCTGGCAGCAACCATCCTCCCAGCATGTTCCTCCAAGCAAGCCGCAGCGATCCACCCCGGGGCGTGTTTCGGATTCGATTTGACGAGGGAGTCGAAGAGCATTCTGGCCCTCTTGATGTCGCCGATCTCAGCTTCGGACTTGATAGCCACACTGTCCAGGGAGGTAAGGTATCCTTTGGGATCGACGGACGTTGCTGTTCCGGAGGTCGTACCGGACACTTGGTCCAGCTTGAGTGACAGAATCTTGTCGCGAGCTTGTCCAATTTCCACAAAGTTGGTCAAAGTTCCAGAATTCGCAGGAGTCTCGAATCCACCCGCCTCCTATGATACAAGGTCAGGGTATATGCATGTGAGATGGTAGTTCAACGCGACTTACCTGCTGTTTAGCGTCCAACGAGCTCTCGTATTCTGTAGAAGCTCGATTCCCTACGATAACACTATCGGGGACGGCCCAAGACCTTTCAAAATCCCTTTTTCTTTTCTTTCGGGTGAGATTGCCCACCTCTGGGATGTTGGTCCATTCTTCGTCAGTTACCGCAGCGAGACCTCGCTTGAGATCAACAAACTGTTGCTGCAGCTTTGGTCGCTCTGCACGATGTTTAGCAAGCTCAGTCTCTTCCCGGACTTCCCTGTATTACGCGTTGATGAATACACGAACAGAGTGACATCGAGCGTATTCACACACCTTCGAGCCCTCCGCCTCCCATCCATGTTCTTATCCACCTGCTCGTATATCTTGTCCGCCTCCTCATCGTCCGCTTCGTAAGTGGTTCCAGCGAAGAGTCCGTATTCGTTGTCTGGGTCTTGGAACTGCTCCGGGTCCACCTCGGGTTCTTCACCTCTTCGTGCTTGAGCTTCTCTGTTGAACCAATCAGTCCATTACCGGAGAAAGGCGCAGGAAAGAACGCACGCGATCGTTTCAGCAGAAGGACCCTCTCGAGCAGGACCGATATCAGAACGGGTCGTGAAACCAGAGGCACTTTGAAAATCGCGTTAGCGCGAACTTGAAGCATCGTGGCAAACAAAACCTACCCTCGACCAAGACCAGCCACATATGAGGCTGGTGCCGGCATCGACAAGAACGCCAGCTTGTTTGGTTTGTTGGACGCCATGGTAGTGGTGGGGATGGCGAACAGATGTTGGTCGAGAGGAATGAGTGTCACACGTGACAGAGTGAGAGATGTCCTACAAACTCAACTGCGCCATCCTTGGCGGGCCCATAGCCTTTCCCATTGAACTGTCCAAAGACCAGACAGTCCTCAAGCTCTTGTAAACAATTGCTCGGGGAACAGAGGGTCGCGTCAAGCCCCTGTCATGCGAGTTTCTGGCTCGTGGGTGATGACACTGCATGGACTGAACCGAGTGCTGACGGTCTTCCGTCAGTTGAAAAAGAGGATCAACCTCCATGAAGTCGACAATACTCCATGGCCCTCTGATTCACTAACAGACATGAATGACCATGCCATTCAAGTCCAACCCACGAAAAAGTTGCTTGGTAAATGGGTTGAGTGCGACGAGGAGCTCTTGCAAGCGGTCTTGCGGCAAACCGTTCCCTGTGCGCATTTAACTTTTATCCATTAGACTAATACCTGACACAGCGGCGAAGTGGGCGTGAAGTTGAAGCTTTCGAGTGCGGAGGATCCAGAACATAGGTGGTTCTATCTCGAGCGAGGTATGGGTGACTCCCACCGAACTTGGACTCCAGACAGCCGCCCCGTCCTCTGCAGCGAAAACTAGAATGATTGCGCAACAGCAGGACAAGTTCCCACTTTACAATGGTCGTCCTCCTGAAAAGTATGGTTTTCGGCTCTTCCATCCAGCATTCGAGAATTTTCATCGGCGATATCACGGTTGTGAGAACAAGTCCGCGGTCCTAGAGCTCCTGGGATATTCTGCTGATTATTACGACAATGGGGACGCACGCCAGGATGCAGTTACACTGATCCTCGGCCCTCTCCTGCGATGTGGTCTCGGGAATAAAAGGGATACTGACAAAACAGATGTGGGCGGGGGCATCCTCTACTCTACTGCAAATGCACGAACCCACGAAGTAACCGCTCTCCTCTTCTTTGAGTTAAACGAGATCGGTGCTGGCGATTCCAATGCCACTCTCCAAGTCGGGTTAATATATCGTAAGCATTGGTCACGACACATGGTATTTCATCTATTTTGTTCCTCGGCGGTTGTTCAATATCAATGGTTATCAGGACAAAAGCCGTGCCGGCTGCTGCCCTGCGTGTCTGTTGGCCATCGTGGGAGCATGGGTATGCGTACTTGGTGCAGTTTTCGCGGATAGGCCTATCGTTCAACCCCTGACTCCATTATTGTGGCTGGGCCGGATGCACGCACAAACCACAGTACCAGGAAGTTACAAGGCTCCCCGCGGCGCTGTCGAGGAACATCACGGAGTTGGAAACGTTTTACAGTAAGGTGGATCCCGATGTCGTCTCCAGCGCTCGGTTTTTTCTCCACGTCACCGGACTCGAGGTCAAGTTCCATTACGAAGATTAGGCGGATCCTGCTCCCGGAGGTACCAAGGCGGTATTCATCGCCGAAACCGACGATGGTCGGAAAATTGTTGTCAAGTTCACGACCACGCAGCCCATGCCCTACCCGCCGCTCAAGGGGTCGCACCCCCGTTGCTCTCTTGCGATAGGTCTACTCTCACTTGCTTTACGATAACCATCATGGGTTATATCGATTGGGAGCGACTGTGGCAAAAGTATCCTCAGGGCTATAAGATTCCTCCTGTGGTCCTTGGGCAGATCAAGAACGCCTTGGACCGCTTACACAGAGATGGGTTCGTGTTCGGTCATTGAGATGGCCAAACATTCTCGTTACCTCAGTTGGAGGGCAGGACAGAGTTCAGCT
>Ga0307517_10009599_pt1 | contig 13694 bp, 17 predicted proteins | sample 23_EM_MG_FD_194515 | JGI IMG/M metagenome (GOLD analysis project Ga0307517, IMG submission 194515) | Populus trichocarpa ectomycorrhiza microbial communities from riparian zone in the Pacific Northwest, United States - 23_EM | ecosystem: Host-associated > Plants > Roots > Unclassified | place...
AGTTTAACATTCTTCAACACCATTGTAGCCTAGCATGTTCGATATATGTGCTAGGCTACAATGGTGTTGAAGAATGTTAAACTTTTTTCTTACAAAGAAAGTGGTTGTGAAGTTTATACTTTTTTACACTTTTTTTACTAATTATTTATCACAAAAAGGGTTCTGTGCACCCAGTGTGTGAGCCAGCCACCAGTGACTTGGTCATCTTTGGAGGCTGCCTTCAGGGGAGTTCCATTGAGGAGCCTGGGAAAGTTGGGGGCTCGTCTGGTTCAGGAAGAGGGGTCGATGAACTGGACCTTGGAGGTGTCAATCCAGTTGTCCGCTGAAGAGGGCGATCAGGTTTTTGATAACCTGATGCCAGGGAGATTGGAAAGTCTGGATTGGGAGAGGAGGAGTGTTGAGAACGAAACGTATGATTAATCGTAATCATACCATCAGGTTTTGAATAGTGTTTGTACAATGTTTTGCCCAAATCGTATTCATCCTTGGTTTTGACTTGTGTTCCTGTAAGTCGTGAGTGATAAGGAGAAAGAAAGGTAAGCAGGGTGAAGGCAAAGTAAGTAACCAAAGGAGGGTAACTTTGCTGAACTTGTACCACTACAAAGGATTAGAACGAATCATGAGGTCATAACGATGAGAGATAAAGAAATTGCGAAAGGAATGTTGAGACTTGAATAGAAATAAATTGAAATTTTGTAATAGAAAATCGTACGCTGACAACCTGGAACACGAGCTTGATTTCTGAAACAAGCTCATCCAGGTAGGCAAACTCTATTTTGACAGCCTTAGATGTTGTAAGTATCATGTTTTGTCAATGAGTCTTTCATTGATACGCACCTTCACAATATTAGGCCTTTTTCTACCTCATGGCCATCGGGTGACATGTTCTCAAGCTCTTCAAACTTCCACCTTCACCTTGCATTGTTGACAGACTTTGGGCCCGTTTTTCACCTTGAGTGTTGTCTGCATTGTACGTGGTGTTTGACTTTATTTGCTCTCAGACATATCCAAATATGTCTATTATTATTTCTGCTCAACTGTTGTGTTTGGATATATTGAAGTTAAACAGCCCAGACGGTGCTTGACAAAAAATGAAAGAAAAAATTAAATTCCCTGATGCATCTGTCCATGACAGCTTCTCTCCTTCCTACAAGGCAGCCAGATTGCTTTTCAAAGATGGATGAGCAGTTGTGGAGATGACATACCATAAAGGGAAGGTGTCATCAGGGGCCGAGCTGGGTGTGCTGCGAATTTGCAGAGAGATGAACAGGCTGCTTGTGGCTGGTGGAAACGCGACATCCCACACGCCTTGCTTGATCCTTAAGGCACCTCGTTTGGGTGCCTCAGGAGAAAATAAGCGGTGGACCCGCAATCAGAGACCTGGTCAGAGAGGTCTGAAATATAGCAGAATACGGCTCGGTCATAAACAATCCCATTGTAAGCTGAGGCGGTGACAACGGAGGAAGGGCTGAGCTGGCTAAACAGTCGGATCCAACATAACCGGAGGGCCACGTGGTACCAAACCCTTGCCGAGAATTGCATCATTCTAGGTGCCACTCTCCAACGTGCTGAGGAGCTCTTTGCCGAGATTGGCATGTCTTTCGACCCTGACAAGTGCGACCTCATGCACTTCTCGTGGCGCCGTGAACGGTCCCTCCCCTCGTCCTCTCCCTCCTTCTCCCCCTCCCTCCAATCTACCCTCAATGGTCTCTCCATCACCATCACTCCTCCTAAGTTCATCCGTTGGCTCGGCTTCTACCTGGACCGGAAACTTACCTTCCATGATCACGTGCGTATCCTTGCAGTCAAGGGCAAGGCCATCGCCACAGGGCTCCAGTGCTTAGGTAACACGGTCCGCGGCCTGTCCCCCCATCACATGCGCCTGCTCTACCGCACCTGTGTCATCCCCATCATCACGTATGGCTGCCAGCTCTGGTACCGGCCCAACGCCCCCAAACGCACCCTGATCAACAAACTCCAAATTGTCCAGAACAAGGCCCTTCGCTGGATCACGGGTGCCTTCTGCACTTCTCCCACCGAAGCCCTCCACCTCCTCTCCTTCATCCCCCCCGTTGAGATCACCCTTCGCAAACTCTGGAAGTCTGCTGCCCTCCGGATTTTCTGTCTCCACCTCGCCTCTGAAATTTCTCTCCGCCTGCCTGTCAGTTTCATTCCTTCACTCTCTTCTGTTCCTTCCATTTGTATCCCCCCTTCTCATGTACCCTTCCCCCGCCCTTCCCTGCGTTCAAAGAAAAAGAAATCCTCTTTATCTTCCACCCTCACTTCCCACGTCACCTCTTTAGACCCTTTCACCAAGCGCTCAGACCCGTACCACTCTCACAACGCTCCCTACGCTTTTGCTGTCACCTCCCTCCCCTTCTTTGGCCGTCTCACTATCGACAACGAGCCTTGTGCCAAGTCGGATACTCGTTCATTTGCTTCCGAACATAATATCTTTGTCTCTTCCTTATCTTCCTCTCCCTCCTCCCTGGTTGTCTACACTGACGGTTCCCACAACCCACAGACTGGTGCTGGCTACTCTCTGATTGTCCTCTACCGGGGACGTCAGATTTGTAGCATCACCGTTCCTCTTGCCCGAAAGGGTTCCTCCTTTGATGCTGAGATGTTTGTCATCGCGGTTGTAGTCTGGGACTACTTTATCGCACGACAGTGTTATTTCTTTCTTTTCCTTTCTATATCTTTTCCTTTTCTTTTCTTACTTTCTTATTTTCACACCATATGACCAAGAAGAAGACAATCTATTAGAGACCAAGTCCAGGGGGAACACTAGTGTCTACAACCCTCTCCTCCAACACTACTCCATCCCAGAACCCAGGAGGAGTTTCGTACTCTGGTGGATCAGGTATCGCTACCAGAGTTGCTGGATCCACAGTACAGGTGTACGGCTCCAGTGCCATCCCCATCCTCACCAGATCGTCCGCTTCCTGGTTCATCTCCACATGACCGTCCTCCCTCATCTCCTCCCTCTGAGTGTCCACTTCCGCCTGGAAGTCCTGGATCACCAGGGGTTCCGTAGACGGCATATGCTCCCCTTCCCCAACGCTGTCCGAGGTATGGACTAGCATCTCTATCGGGACGAGCTGAGTCAACATGTTAGGTCGCAAACGATAGACCACTTCGTTTGCCCTACCATCCTCCTCGTCGTCCATGGACAACTCTTCCTCCCGATCCCAAATCAGACTCTCTGGGACCACCTCCTCCTCCGACTCTTCCCTGATCTCCACTGTCAGGTCAACTACGTCGGCAGGCAAGGTGGCGAGCCTCGCCGTGGTCAACCGCTGGGATACCTCCAGCTCATCCACTCTCCTCAACACTGCAGCCAAAGCGGCGTTTGATCGAGCAGCGGAGAGTTCCACATCCTGAGCACACTCCTGTAAAGCGATGATCTAAAATGGCAATCAGGACATACTCAAAGTACGATCAAGAGTACCAACCTGATCCTCTGCGTTGGCCAACTCCTCAGCCAACATCGTCCCTACCATGGATGTATATCCCAGGGCAGTATCCACCGAGGCATCCGACCTCTCGTGTTCCCTCAGTCGGAGGGATCCTCGTTCAAGGACCGAAGTCTGACCCCAAGGCATGGTCAAACGGTCTAATCTTCTTTGGGTCATTTCACAACCCGCCAATACAAAATCTTGGATCCGAAGATCCTCAAAATCCTCCTCTGTTTGGAAGGTATTCTCGATCCGATCCCATACGTCACGGTATTTGGGATACAGCCAACTATCTAAGGACAAGTCAATATCATTTGAGGATCACAAGATCAAAGAAGACTTACGATGATCACGGGAGATAGGCCAACGCCGAGTGTTGAACCGATCACGGAAGGTGTCACGAGTAACACCACAAATGCGGCGACGGGAAGGGTTGTGGATGGAATGTGCAGACATGGGCATGGTGAGATATTGATGGGTGTAGAAAGCAACGGTGAAGTTGTGAAGGATAGACCCTGAATCCTCCCCTCCTTTTATCGTCTTCCTATTCGCTGATCAACGTGCACGGACCAGCCCCACCTGATGCCACCTGCTTGGTCATGGACTTTATTGTTACTATTTTTATCACGGACTATCTTTACCCCTTCTTTCTCATGACCCACATCAACTCCGATCGCTGACTCACCCTCCTTTCCTTTTTGGCTAATGTTTTCCTCTTTTGGTTCTTTTCTTTCCCACACGTGGGTTTCTTTTGTTCCAAATGTTTGTCAACATGGTCTGTGCGCACCTGGTCTGTGCGCAGGGAGCTACAGTATATATACCTGTCCCTACCTCCTGTAGTAGCTCCCTATCTTTATCGATCTCATCTTCAAGGCAGTTCCGTCCTCTGCATCAGAGGTTACTAAGGCTTCTTACCCTTGTGCCAAGACAAGTATCGTCTACTTGTTCATTCATCTTGAGCTACCTCCACTCCCCTCTAGACCACCATCTCTAGCTACACTCAGGAGTAAAGACTACTCCTCACATCGTTGGAGTTACTTCTCCTACCTCCCCTCCTCTTGCCCCCTTGCTGTTACGCAGAATCTAGGGCTAGCAGACCCCGGACAGAACTCGTCGCAGAGGTATTTTCCTGGTCGAGTAGACTCTTTAGTCATTGTGTGCAGGAGGCGAGATTGCCCTGACAATGTTTGTGCTTGCGCACGCTTCTTCCTTCCTTTTGAGATGGCTCTCGACCCGCCCACACGTGTCCGACGTCCACTTCTTTTCCGACTCCTCCTCCTCCCTGAAGGTGATCTTCAAGGGGACCCCCCACCCCTCCCAATCCACCTCGATTCTCTTCCGTACCAACTTCCACCACCTGTTCTCTGCCCTCCCCAACCTCCGCGTCCACATCAGCTGGGTTCCAGGTCACAAGGGTATCGCTGGCATGAAGATCGCTGACTCCCTCGCCAAGAAAGCTGCCAAAGCCAAGGGACCTCGCCTCTCCCACGCAGCAAGTTGCTCAGGGCCCCTGTTGGAAATCGAACGTAACGCTCACTCACGCTGGCGCGACCACCGAGAATCCCATCCCTTCCAGGAATCAAGCAGCTTCTTCCCCGCATCACAATCCATCCGCCCCTCTCTGAAACCGCCAAAGTGGTTCAAGACGATTTCTCGTCCTGACTACTTGCACTACACCCAGTTTGCCACAGGTCATGGTTACACCGGTGAATATTACTCCCAGTTCGTACCGAAGAACCCCATCCACTGCAACTGCGACCCTTCGGACAATCCCGTTGTCCAATCTCGTGACCACTGTCATCGTCCTTGTTTTGGCGTTTACGCCATCGTCGGGTTTGAACCCTCGACACTCAAGAACGATGGCTCCCTCTTGCTCCTTAGCCAAACGGTTAAGCTGTCTGGCTGGTCACATGGCCCGTCACATGCTCTGTCACATGATCGGTCCCATGTTCCGTCACCTGACCATGACTCATCACCCCTGATGACTCGTCATGTGACCGGTCCTTATCTTTCTTATCTATCAGCCACACTTCTGATTGGCTGCCACACATTCATTTGACTCCGCTCTGCCCAGCCACACTTCTGGTTGGTTGTTCTTATCCTTATCGTCAGCCACACTTCTGGTTGGACGCCACACTTTCCTTTAGCTTTCCCTATTATTATCGCTTTGCCCCAGTCATACTTATGACTGGTCCCCCACACTCGTTTCTCTCTCTATTATTATCTCCCACTTGACAAGCATGTACAAACATGGTCTGTGCGCCCTGGTCTGTGCGCACCCCTGGTAGCTATATAAGCCCCCAGTCCATAGTCTTGTATTTCCTTAGTCTTGATAATAATAGGAAATCTCTCCTCAGTCCCCAGTGAGAGGTTACTTGTTATGTCTTCCACTTGGCTCGTGGATCTCTTTTACCTCTCGTTACCTCTGGATTGTCGTCGTCTGGCCTGCAGAAGTTAGCCCTCGTCCGATATCGTCTGGACGCCCCCTTGATCTGCCTCTCCACTAGGAGGCTCGAGGATGGCCCCTAACAACCACATCCTCCGCCACTGTTGAGCAGCGCAGAGTATATTCTATATACTACAAGGTACTCTAACCTTACCTGGTAGGAGAAGGGAGAGTGGGTTGAGGCTGAGTTGTTTTGTTGTGAGGGACAATGGTGGGAGAGAACAAGAGACGTTATTATTCTACTATGGATACAGGCTCATATATATAGAATAATTTACTATAGGGGTCACAGCTATACAGCGTGACTGATGGTCACTCCAGGTGACTCATCCAGCGTCTCTACGGGCCGATTAGTCATAGGACTATCGTAACTCCGGAGCGCGTGCCCGATGATCCCATCAGGGCGACTCTATTGTTATTCAGATACACAATGGAGATACATTCGATGATGTATCAGTCTCATCCGCTGACGCGGATTCAACAGCCACTGCCCCCTCCACGAGAAAGGTCATGGCGCTCTTCGTGCACAGTTTCCTAAACTGTCAAACCCCCAGTGGTCCATCCACCGGCTGTTTCAGAAAAGCATCGTCCCTCTCCTCCTTTCCTGGCTCATTAGCTCCTCCGCCTTCTCCTCCGCCCATGCTCCTCATCATCAGGAGCCTCCCGTGACCCCTAACTTTCGTGACCCGCCTGCTGGGGTCTCACTTTAGGTGAACTTTCTTTTTGGCCGCACGGCTTCGTCCCTCACTGGCCTTTTGCTTTTAAGTCCCCGCTCCCCTTTTACCGTTCTTTTGCGGCACCCCTTTCTTTTGTGTTTCGATTCTCCCTCACTGCTCTACTCCCCGAGGTATGTGTTAGTGTCCAGTTACTGTGTTCATTTCTCTGTCGCACTCCGATGTCTGTTGCATGTTGTTCTGTATAGTTTAACTGTGTGTTAGAAAAGCCAGCCGCTCCTGTACTCATTTACGTAGTTAGTGGGATAGACATCTGAATTAAAAAAAAAAAATGTGGTACCAAACCGCGGTCGCGGCCCGGGCCGACTCCGGGCGGAGCTGATTCGAACTTCAAGCTTTCAAGCCCCACTCGCTCAGGCCCAGGGGTAAACAAAATATGCGTCTCATGAAGCGATTGTGCCAACTGCCACACACAAAAAAACAAAAAAAGGTACAAAAACGTGTGTCATTTTTGACCCAAAAAGATCCACAGTAAGAGATTGGGATCGGCAGCACGAAACGAGACGGCTTTGCGTAGGTGTCCATCTACTGGGGTTTAGCGGTGGGGTTCTGTTGGGGCAAACGGGGAAGGAGGGCTAGCTCAATACCCCTTCTGTCGTTTGGACACATCAATGCATATCAGCCGCACGGAATACACACTGAACAAGCCATAAGAGAACCCGGTCCCACTTGTTAGAGAACGATGGGAAGATTGACGTGGTTAACCATGACAGTCCGTAGTGGGTCAAAGGGGACTCAAAGTCCGGATGCTACAATCGCTCTCTTCCCCGCGGATGGGTACCGGGGGCCAGATAACTCCCGATCCTAGCACACCACACCGAACGCAACGATCGTCAGCAGCCGGGACTCATCATCACCTCACAGCTTTTTCTTCAGGTTCTGCAACCCATTGGCGCAGCTCCAGAGATAGCACAATAGTGGGCAGAGAAGAACAGCCAGAAAGCTCCTAATGAACTCTCATCCCGAGGTTAAATCCCTCAGGAAGACGGCCCCAAACCGCGGCCAGACACCCACGGAGACTGAGTACTGAGGCCTGAGGCTTTGTCGGCGCCCGGGATGATCGGAGGCATGTCACGTCGGGCACGAATAATTCGACGAGCAAGTCTCCCAGTCAGACAGGCGACAGAGACGTAAAGTCAAGCAGCGCAGCACAATCTCTCCGATGAGTTGTAAAACTGCTCCACTTCTTACAATGCAGGAGGTTTTTAGCCCCATTGTTCCGGGGGTTCCCCTTTATTTTTCCAACCGACAACAGAATGACCTGAAGGTATAGGATCAGGAGTTAAGCCAGGGAACTCGTGGACCAGAGCGTATGCGTAATGTCATCACCCGCGCCCCCCACGTCCGACAAGACCAGCGCGCTGCCCTTCGAAGAATAAATTGGGGCGGCCAGGATGTTGAGCTAGGCATAGAGTTGCCAATGTCAGCATGCCGAGCCTGCAACCGCATTCCCGTCGAAGACCAAGAACGAAACGACGAGAGCACTTAGACACCGTTCTTCGGTCTCTCCGATAGTATGAACGCATTTGGCCGATCACCTGAATGTGCAAGCACAAGCGTAGGGGGGACGCCGCGCTGTATCTGTGCCAAGAAGACATCAGTCGGAAACCTGGACATCGGCTCTGGCACAGTAAACGAGCAAAAGATGGCGCACCTGGAACACCGCTCACGGATATTTCCTTGAAAATCAGACGGATCTTAATAACACAACACCCCATGGTCACATATTGCGCATGAAAAATGGTTCCCAGCAACGATATAAAGTATAAAAGGGGTAGACGGATATTAAGGTGGGACTGCGAGCAACACGTTCCTATCGGAATAAGACGAGCGGAGGGGCGTGAGTCTCGGTGCAATGGTCCCATGGTATATCATGCGTGTGAAACTCGCAGAACCCTAATGTTATGGGAAGGTGGGTGACATGGGGACAGGAAAACTGAGGGATTACGCACCTGAGATAAGCCGTTGAGAGTAGGTCTTCACCGAAACTGCCGAAAATATCGTTCGCCGTCACGGGTGACCACAGTGGCGAAGTCACCGACCTTCCTGAACGCGGGCAGGAAACCACCGATCATTGCCATGTTATGTCGATTAAAGGGTTCTAGTAATTGGAGCTTGACTCTGAGCCTGGAGTTCGTTCTTTCAGCAAGCCTGACGAGGAACCCATCGATTTTGGCCCAATCTCCGGTGTCAAAATCGTAAGTGTTGTCTTCAAACATCGCCGAGTCGGTATGAGTGATGGCGATTTCGCGGAGTTTGGGGCAGATTAGTGAGCTCAAGATGTCCAGCTTGAGAGTATCTGGTTGTAGCAGGTCGTCGGAAAGATCTTCTGAACATAGCGTAAGCTTCTCAAGCTCTGGTAGAAGAGAGGGTATAATTCCAGGACATGGCTCTTCTGTCACGGGGGGTATGTTAGTGTGGGGAGGTACGCAGTGATAGGGCAGCATTACCGCTATAAGTTTGTTCGAGCCTCACGGACTTGAGGGTCGCGGAGCAAGCCTGAATGAGGCGCATTATCGGAGAGGGATTGTTGAGCAGCTCGTATGAGATGTCCAATACTTGACACTGGAGGGGAAGACCAGCAATGACATCCAACACCCCCGCCATGCTGTCGTCGATGGAAATCATTCGCAACGTTTTCCATTGTATGAACTCTGGAAAGGAGAACGTTTTGGTGATCCGTTCGTCGGTTGTGTAGGCACAGTCGATTATGAACTCGTCGACGGAGGGGAAAAGAGCAGCGAGTTCCAATAAGATATCTCCATTTGAGATCGAGTCGATAATGTTGAGGGATCGTAGTGACCGAGTCGAGTAGTGACCGAAGGTTCGCGGGAGGTAAAACGTGGCGAGGTTATCCCACTGCGATAGGCCCAGCATCTCCAGGTTTGGGAAGTTTAGGTAAGGGCGTGCTGCCTCCATCGTGTCTGGGTCAAATTTGAGAGAGCGGGGTTCGTCGTTCTGCTTCACCTCCAAGATTCGAACGTGGTGGTTCAACGAATCTGGGTTTCGAGCGTTAACCCTGCACCAAGATTTGAGGTTTTCCGGTGTGAGGGAGACGGAGGCGAACAGGTGTCTTTGGCTTCTACGAGTCCACGACTTGGCGACCAAAGTGCAATCCCGGAGGACTCGACGGCGGATGGGAGAAGTGAAGGCGTAGTACGGACCTCCTGCGATCGTGTCGATGATTTCATCGATGATCTCCTGGGGGATGTGCGGAGGCATCGGGTGAGGAGACCGGCGTCTGATCCCGCAAAACCACGGCGGATGGTGGTGGAACGGGACAAGAGAGTCGACGGCGGATTCCCCCGATAATCGCTCAGACCCACCCTTGAAGATGCCAGTTCCCACCCGACCCCCAAGCTTCCAACGTCGAGCTGCACGGCCCACGTCGACCCAAACAATGACCGAGGCAGCTAACAATACGTAAAACCAGGAGACACTCGCAAGCGCCTAACGCACTCTGCTCCCCACGTCGCTGGCGGTGGTTTGTCCTCAACTTTGTCCCGTCCCCCGTTCTTCCCAGAGGGCGTTCTGTCTGCGGCAACTCAACGAGAGCGACTTTTTGATCTAGCAAACCTTCCGGATCACTGCCCCCGCACTCTTCCCCCAGGACGCCACGATGGATTCACCGCCAAATGGGTCTCAGGACGAGAGCGGTGCGCCCTCTCCTTGTTCTTGTCTCTCTTATTAGTGTAGTACGGAACGCTGACCACCCCTCTCAACCACTGCTCTCACGCGACGACACCCATACTCATCACGGTGATCTACTGCTCACAGCATACCCGACCCCCGACTCATCCATCCTCGTCGACCTCGAGGCGCCAGCCTGCAGACGCTTGATCAGCCATGCATTTTCCCCGCATGAGGTCGTCACGGTAATTGAGGAAATCTTTACCAGTCGGGACGAAGTCAAGATTGTCGGTACTTTCCGCAGGGACGAAGCTCAGGCTTTTATCGATGTGATACACGAGGTGAGTCTCCACACTCCTTCATTTCCGAGCCTCGGTTCTGTTACACTCATCCTCTGCGGCGTCTTCCACTGATCAGGCTTTGAATCTTCGTGATCTTCCATCACGGCTCCGGAGGAAGTGTCTGAGCGCCTTGTGTAAGATGTGCGGTCGCCAGGCTTTGCTTCCGAGATCACTGCAAATCCCGCTTTGCTACGATCGATCGGATACCCCGTTGTACCGTGGCGGGTACGCCGATGTGTGGAAGGGTGAACACCAGGGTCTCCACGTCGCAGTCAAGGTTCTGAGGGTTTACTCAACGAGCGACTTTGAGAAGATCACAAGTGTGGGTTCCTACAGTTTCCCGAAAGCGTACGTAGACCAGCTGATGCCGAACATCATAGATGTTCTGCAAGGAGGTTGTGACGTGGAAGACTCTTCGCCACCCAAACGTGCTGCCATTGTTGGGAGTGACAATGGGTAATTACCACTTTGCGATGGCATCAGAGTGGATGACAAATGGGAACATCAACGAGTTCATCAAGGCTCGTAGAGATGTGAATCTGTTTGAGCTTGTAAGGTTTGTTCCCAATGCTGACCACACCCTCCGCTGATAATCCCCTATGATAGCTCAAAGACGTCGCTCGGGGATTGATATATATGCACGGTCAGGCAATGGTACACGGGGATCTGAAGGGGGTAAGACTTTGAACGCTAGCTGCTGCCCTGCCTCCTGACGCGCTCTTCAAGGCCAACATCCTGATCGATGACAATGGTCATGCACGCCTTGCAGACTTCGGCCTTCTCACAATCATCTCGGACCCCACGAACCCCACGGCCTCAAACTCCGCGAAGGGTGGCACGACACGGTGGATGAGTCCAGAGCTCCTTGATCCAGACCAGTTCGGTTTCAAGGATAGTCGACCGACTCAGGAATCGGATTGTTACGCGTTAGGAATGGTTATACTTGAAGTTCTCAGCGGACAAGCCCCATTCACACCGTTCAAGGATTTCATCGTTATGCGGAAGGTGATCGAGGGTGAACGACCAGGAAGACCGGAGGGAGCGGAGGGGACGTGGTTCGCGGATGATTTGTGGCAGACGTTGAATCGGTGCTGGGAAACCCAACCTAGAAGCCGGCCTAGCATCCAGGCCGTACTCGGGTGTTTGGAGCGGGTTTCGAGGGCTTGGACGCCACCTTCTCAGCAGGTCGACGAGGATGTTGAGATGGACGAGGACGAATGGGATCTCACAACAGTAAGCGATTCTTCCGGTATGATTTCCAGCTTTGACCCTCTTGACCTCGCGTTCCTGTGGAGGATTCAGTACTGACCGCGTCTCCTATCCCCCAGAGGAATTGACACAACCGGACCCTCAACCGTCCTTGATCGATCCTCCAGAAGAAGACCCACCAAAAGGAGTTACTGTAATGAAAGCTTTGCCAACGATACCACCATCCTACTCAGTCGAACGGTCGGAGGAAATTACCGTGTACGAGGAGAGCGTGCCGTATATCACAACACCTCCGATACCGGACACACCCATCGAGTTCATTTCCGTCGAGATGATTGTCCTCGCACCTCGCCTAACCGTGCGGTTCGAGCTATCGCTGAACGCTCCTACGTCTCTACGGCTGCCTCGAGGCGCAAAACCTGTCCGGGGGTTGGAGAGGTGGAGAGGGAAGGTGGAAATCTCGCATGAGACCATGAAGGGGACCTGGGGTGAGGATGGGCTTCGGTTGATTGGGGTACATGGGAAGGTTAGGTCGGATGAACCGTGCGTGCTTGCGAGGCTCGGGGATTCGTTGACTGTTTGGGTTGTACCGAATGAGGTCGCGGGTGAGGTGTCTGTGCGGAGTGCGAGGATTCTTTATGGCATGCCGTGAGGCGTGTCATGCGTGCTGTCGTTGTGATTTTCTGGTTGCGTGGTTTATTTAGCTCATCGTGCTAATGGTACATTGTATATACACTCTGCACGAAGCCACTGAACATTTACGATATCCCTTTGCGCTTCGCCCACCGCTACAGACATCTCCGATCCAGTCGATCCATTTCGCTCAATGCTGGGCCATCGGCTTCTTCCGAACTCCCTTTGCCACTTACGCTCGTCACTCGATCCTTTCATACTCTCCATCTAAACCTCTCCGATGCCTTATCACCGATTCAGGCGACCACCTCGCGAGATGGAAAGAGAGGAGTCGACGGATGTTTCGTCATCTCCGTGTTCTCGACTTTCGGGATAAGATCCATCGCGTCCCGGTGGAGGCGGCGTGGGTACCGAACACTCAGGCCTACATAGCAGAGTTTGATGTAATTGACCCAAAACCTCGTGGAAGTGCTCTGGGTCGGCCTTCATGAGTCTACAAGACGTACCCTACCGGGTTCTCCATGGCCGAGACCGAACTTGGTGGCGAGGAAGATCATCTCGTTGTGCTTTCCGGTCCACTTGAACCTACGTAACCAAGTCTCGGACGAGAGCAGGAAAGACCGATGAGTGGGGTGAAAACACACGGCAGACGTGCGTGCCACCATTTTGCAATTAGATCTTCGTTGTCGTCATAGGAATTCCCGGAGCAAAGGGAGGTACTGCTTAGTTTGTCAATACATTATGCAGTCACTATAATGGTCCGCATCCCACACCACAGCCTGTTTGTTTCGCTGGACCCGCGGGAAAGGGTTAGGGTGGTGCGTTCCAAGTTTCGTCGTGTCAGCGCCAACCGAAACCCAGAACGCCGGCTCGTCCTACTGATTTTGTCTCCCAATGCCAGTTTATTGTGTCAAGACGAAATCTGTGTTACACATTGCGTCTCCGTGGGGTCTGGGATGATGGCGTAGGAGCTACGTGAAAGGTGACTAATTAAGGTCAAGGAAGCACACGAGCCATCTTTAGTGGCGTCACGCACAACGGATGGTGGGCGGGGAGTTGAGAAAATCGAAGAAACCCTTTTCAGTCACCAAGCTTAAAGCTTCCGCCAACCTTCCTCGCCCCCCCTCCTTGGGAGAACACAGAAACTTGAGCAAAAACACCAATTTGAAGGGCCTAACTCCATTCATCATGCTTAGTGTGTTTTTTTTTTTTTTTTTTTTTTTTTTTTTTTTTGTTGGTAGTT
>Ga0307517_10009600_pt1 | contig 13694 bp, 18 predicted proteins | sample 23_EM_MG_FD_194515 | JGI IMG/M metagenome (GOLD analysis project Ga0307517, IMG submission 194515) | Populus trichocarpa ectomycorrhiza microbial communities from riparian zone in the Pacific Northwest, United States - 23_EM | ecosystem: Host-associated > Plants > Roots > Unclassified | place...
TGATATTGCCAGGCTATTTGGGTTGTGATCCTTATACCCTCGTAAAACCATACCCCCAGTGCAGGTTAGGGTTTTTTATTTTTTGAGGTAAAAAATGTGTTATATTATGCTTTTATAGTGCGAATTTATTTGGGATTTTTGGCAATTTTACAGAGAACATAATGCAAGAGGTAACTAGGTGCAAATTTCGTGATTTTGAGCTTTAATTATTTTTTGGAAGCTTTAAATATTAACTTCATCATTTCAAAATTTGTTTAATAGATAGCAGGGCGTATTACAGTCATGTTAACCGCTTTAAAAACCCAAAAAAAGAAATGCAAGATGGTTTACAACAAGAATAGGTGAAAAACCCACAGAAATTGAAAAACCCTGGTTTTTCACAAACCTGCATCCACCAAACCCACATGAATGGTCATAGGTATCAGTAAGGGTTCCCACAGGTAGCAGGTTGGCTCAAAAAAACCCAGGATTACCTATGCCATTCCTTATCACAGGTACATATGTATGCCTGGACCTAATGTTCCAGAGCTAAGTACACCACCATCAGCCTCTCAGGTCATCTCATCCAATATACCATTGTAAAGATTGTAAAAAAAATAGTCAGCATCCAACTTGCCCATGTGAGAGAGATGATGGAAATTAGTTCACTTATTCTGAGGACTTTGTTTGTATTGTAAACATATTAAATAGCCCTGTAATTTTCAAACATTTTGCTGTAATATTTGGGCCAGAATTGAGCTAGTTATGTTAATAAACAAGGGAAATACATTGATTTTTGAGTTAGGGATAGATAAGATAAGATTAGTGAGAAAAACCCTCCCTTCTCCTCTTTCCTTTTTAGTATATTTTCATGATTATTTATAATCACCCACAAACATGATAACCAAGCCCCTAAACTAGAATGCACAGTGATGAATTGTGTGCGATATCAAGATTGGGAATTCCAGCATAGCAATCCCAGAATGATCCGGTAAACTACGTTTACAGCAGCTACTCAGTACTATTGATCGATCGTTATCAATATATCCTTACACACTAACATCACCCCACACATTGATCCACCTTCTGTCCAGCCTGCCAAACAATGTATGGGGTGGTGATAGTGGGTTTGTTTTAGGAGACTCTGCTGCATCACTGAGGCTAGACATCGTGCCCCACCTGTCATCCACTGAGATCCACTCTGCCAAAACTTTGATCGACTCTTATCGATATCACATTTGTCATGCTTCCCTGCCACCAAAAAGTGTGACTGGACGAATGGTGGGGTCCTGATGGAATTCAGAAGAACGAAAGGCTTCGCGTTGGGCTGCTGACAGCGTACATTCGACGGGCGCGCTTCGAAGATTGTCTACGAGGGACTATCGTGCACCACCGGGTAAACTTGTGCAGGGGTTTACTCATGGACCGGCGCCCGTTGCGATGAGTAGTTGAGCATACTCACAACGTTTGCAGTACAGTTAAACCGCCTTAAAATTGTTGAGGCCGCAAACGGGATTTTGATGTAAAGTAATTACATTTCATGCCACTCTAGATCTCATAGCCCGTGGAACGACCCAATAAATATAATACACTCCACATTTTGTACAGGAATCCAACATCCCCAATTTTTCCAAAACTCCAACCTTAACTTTACAACTACCCACGAACCTCCCACCTCGCTTTCCCCTGCCTTTCCTTCCCGCCCTCATCTCCATGCCCATGCTCCCGCTCCTTCAACATTCCCCGCCCCCTCTTCCCAATAATCCACCGTCCTCAACTTCGGACACTTCCGAGCCAACACACCTGCAGTCTCGTCGTTTTTCTGCATACGGCTGCGTTCCATCATGGATAGTGCGTGTTTGGAATTGGGTCTTCGGCGGATTGGGAATTGGGGAAGGGGATATGTCGCCCAGGTTCGGAATGAGAGAGGGCGAGGAGGCGAAGGAAAAGGAAAAAGAATCCGTCGTTGGGCAGCTGCTGGTATTGGTTGAGGCAGCGGCAGAGGTATGGGCGATATATTGTCAAATAAATAAGGCTGAAAACACATATGTTCCCTTGAAAGAAAATACACGCACGTCTGAATATATGAAAAATATATATACACAAGTGAAATGTTCTCTTCCAAAAAAATACACATGTTGCATGTACCGTGTCAATAATCACACATGTTATGTTTTCATTTTTTCATGCAAGTTTGGCCAGACATTGTTTTTTGCGCATGTGGGAGCAAATCCCAAAATTACGCAAGTTCATCCCAGTGAGTATAAAACACGCAAGTCCACGGAGCATTGACTCAAAAAAATCTCGCACGTTCATCAGCGCTTAAAAAACACACCTGTGGGTCCATCCGAGATTACACACCCTTCCTCCTGTCATTGCTTGTGTTTGCGAATATTGTCCCTTATTGTGGCCTGTGTTCAGGGAGTCTTGGAACAAAAAAATTTCCGGTATATCTCTCTTCCCTTGCCCTCCATCAAATACCCTTTCCCTTCCTCATGAACCCCCCACTTGGTCGGTGTTCCAATCCAAGTTGTTTATTCGGTGGCTCCTGCCAGGCATTTTATGCCGCCGATGGTGCTAGAGCCGATGGGATGAATCCGCTGCCCCTGAAATGCCTGTGTGGGTGTTTTGGGATGCAGCATGTTACCGGAGCCGCAAATGGAGGTGATCCTCCAGCGACTCAACACACAGAAGTATGTTTTTCGCATTAGGCTCCATCATACTACTAACTCATAACCTTCTGCATAAACCTCCCCAGACCTCCACAGGTGGATGCAAGCCGGCCTTGTCAACTCCGCCAGCCTCTGTTCCTCCTCCTGTCCGAGAAGACCCAGATTCTCTTCGATCATTCATGGAGGCAGCTAGATTAAGAGCGGAATGTCAGGAAAATTCTGGACAAGGCTCCTCAACGAAGTTCACCTTTGACCCCACTTCACGAGTCCGTATTTTCTCCGTATCAATCCTGATTTCATCTTTACTGACATCGGAGATGGCAATGGCAGATCCATGGTCAGCAATGGACCAAACAAACCAACCAGTTAGACCCAGCCAAGAAGCGAAAAACGGAGACTGCCTCCCAGTCCGTCTCTAAGAAATCAAAACCCTCCACCCCCGCATCGGTACCTGCCACTTCCAAATCCAAACCGCCCAAAGCCGTCAAAATTTGGCGCTTCAATCTTGCTCTGTACACCAGGGCCTCCTCGTTTGATCGCTCTTATCCCAACAACTTGAATGCACGCACGAGTGTTCGGCAGCCGACTGCGAATGGGTATTTTCTTGTTACAGTATCTGGCCTTCAGATTATTTGAGCTGACCCATTTTTAGATATAGTCTCTTGATTCTCAATCGCTTGTTCACACTTATGGAGGCTTCTGACGATATCTCCCAATTTGAGCTTTTATATCAAATATCCACTGCGTTCAAAACTCATTCATATATTAAAGAAAACTTCCCAGACGGCTTCATCGATGGTTGGCGCTTACTTGCGCGCATCGACGGCAAGAAGGGCCAGCATGGAAAGCTTATTCTTTTCGACACCGATGGAGACATTACGCTTAGCGATCTCAAACTGTGAGTCATCTGTCTGCACGTCACTGCTATTGTGTCTCAAAGATGTTTAGTGCTGCAGTCGACCACCGGATCAAGAAGTACAAAAACACGGTCTTCATTATCCTACCCAAGGGGAGCAAAGATATTCCGATTGACCCGGAATTTTACGGAGCTCATCGGTCAGGGGGGTCGGATGAAGATGGCGTTAACGCCAATGATCACAGAGATGACCAAGACCAAGATGAGGATAAACCTTGTGTCGCAGAAGTGGTTTGTCCTCTCCCTCTCTCAGCTCTTTTTGTTCGATCAGTAATCAACTTCTCAGCATTCTCCCCCAGTCTCGCATACAGACGCCCCACAGTCACCGCCATCTGTATCTGTACGTATACATGATCTATGAAGAGCTATTAGTCTAACACCTATCTTCTCTGGAAGGCGCGAACAACACCGGTACCCGACACAGCAGTACCAGAGACAGCGTCGAGGGATAAGGCAGCGCATGAGATCCCGACTCTTTTCAGTGAGCGCATCATGCATCTCCGAGTCTCAAGTGGAATCTGGGCAATTACTGACTAGTGAAACAGGTCCGAGTATTCAATTACTACGCCGCCTAACGATTAACATAGACGGGAATAAATTTGAGAAGAAGGAGAAAGTTAAATTCCCCTGGGTAAGTGCCTTGCATCATCCGGTCATCCGTCATCCCTGGTCCCTGGTTGTGCACGCGTGTCTCGTTGTTTATGCGCTTCCCTTTTACAGTGGCCCACACTCGCGTCTGATGAATACATCGCACTTCATCGTATTGTCCACAGCCTAGATGCTAAGTTTCAACGCCTCGAGTCGGGACAGTCCATGTATCGCACAGTACCTTCGCTTGGTGAGGAGACGGTTGAGGAGTTGACTCCTGCGTTGGACTTTGTGCTCCATCTTGCCCAAGATGAGGATGCGGATGGTCCAGCTCATCGCCAGGTCTTCGAGCAGAATTTCTGTCTCGGGCCATTTGGCTTGTCACCCGCCATCAATTATCTTTATCGTCTTTCCATTTTCCTACTTACCCGATACAATGACGGTAGCGTTACCCATTCAGAGACATTGGATTGTTTTGCCAAGTTTGACTCACTTGCGACTCCGCTTTTGTCTCTGGTTCTCACTTTCCGCTCCAAGACCTCTCGTATCCAGTATGACCCTCCTGGATTCTCCGATTTTCGAGCGTCTTTGAAATCCAGTGAGAAGTATTTCGGGGTATGTTTGTTCTATCTATTGAATTTCATCGGTGACGCAAATGAAATTTATTTGATTCAGGAGGCAACCATCCGAGATTGTCCCCGTATCCTTGACCTTGAACTTGGATCCGATAGTGTTGAGCAGTATCGTGCATCCCTCGAAAAGGATTTTGGATCCTCGAACGACCATTTGCACATGAATGGTAGATTTTTACTCATCGGACCCAATGGCATGAACGGTATATTGGAGCTAGCTTCTCATGTCCTCGACGAACTTCCAGAAAGTAGTCTTGAGTACACGGAGATTTTTTCCCTCTTTCAAAAATTTTGCACCGCCCTTGCCCAAAAAGTGACGAACTGGAAAAAGGTGAGAATTATTTTTTTCCTCTATATTCTCTATATTTTCGTTTATTTCATCCCCATTCCTTGCAGAGTACGAGCGCTGGAAAGGCGAAAGAAGAGCCAAGATCCCGATCCCGAGCATCAACACTTGTGCGTCTTACTCATTTATCTGGCTTAATATATAACTCAGGACCAATACAGGAACCAGGATCATCAAAGCACGATGAGGATGAAGGATTGGGAGGAGGGAGAAAAAAAACATATCCAACACGAAGCCAGCACAAAAAGTCGTAGTACCTCAGTCTATTTTGTGTTGGTTATTATAGTTCCTGACGTTCTCAATGTATCTCAGTGAACTCGATTCCGATTCCGATTCCCTGCCCCGTGAATATATGCCCAGTATGTTTTATCGATAAGCGTTTTCCTTCCATTGATGACTCGTCTGATGGTTTACACTTATCAGGCTCTCAAGAGCGTTCAAAATTTAAATTTCATGCGCATGCGAACCGGAATAAGCAAGGCAAAGGGCCAGCTTGGATGGACATTGATAGTGATGCACCTCTCATGAGCAGCGCTGAATCTGAATATCTGCCTACTCCGCAAGAAGAATTCGAGCGCTTCAAGCAAAATAAACGACCAAAGTTTGCCTACCCCCAGTCCGAGAGGCGTCGAGAATATACCGCCACAGGAAGTCCTCCCCACAAGCGTCCTAAACCAACTCCAAAACCAAGACCGAGGCCGAAACCCAGGAAACCAACCCCCCTCCCCGTATTTGAGGCACTGACACTAGCTCATTTATCCTTCGCTGAATTTGTAGAACGTCTGCTAACAAGGTATCCACACCCACATCCTAACAACAGGACATGGACCTTGGATCGGCTATCAGAGCTTTCAGTGTTGAAGCCTGCTACACAATGTAGAAAGCTTGGGCTGGTACGTCGCATCACTGAACAGTGAATAGTTCTATGATATGATTCTAACCGAGCGTATTTAATCTAGCAGTATCATCCTGACCACAATTCACAGGAAGCGGAGGAGTGGAAGGCAACGTGCAACTCGGTACAACAGGCTGTAAATTATTGGTCTTCGAGGGTTTCCGATGGATTGGGGTATTAGAACTTTGCCCATAAAATGCTAGACTATTTCAATTTTTATTCCGTCTTTGACACTTACTTGCCCTTGAGTCATATACATTTAATGATCGTCGGTCGATCGGCGTTCGATCGGAAGATAAGAAGGATCTTCTCCTCTGCCCACACTCCATCATGTCAGAACAGCGCAATGACAATGTTCAACTCCTCCTTCTGTATTGCCATCGCATCGTCCAGGAAGGCCGCTTCATTCAGCAATCCCTTCCCAACGTGGAAACTGGTGCAGTTGAACGCTCTCTCCTCCAACTGCAAGCAGTGCACACCATTTTGGCCAAGTTCTCCGACTCTTGGCTCTCACCAGACGAAATTAACAATCTCATAAATATTGTTATTGGAGTTTCCGCCCCACTTCAGACCTGGTTAGATAATCCACCCCCAGCATATCACCCTTCCACACAAAAGCTACCCGGAAGCGGTAGAGGCCGTCCCAAATATGACTTGGATCTTGATCGTGCCCTTGAGCTTCATGACATGGAGCTTTCCTGGGATCAAGTGGCAAAGGCAATGGGAGTAACCCGGCAGACACTTTATAACCAATTGAATGCTAGTGGGCGTTCCACTGCCCGGAGACCCTTTACCAACATTGGTGACGATGACTTGGATCTTCTCATTGCGGAAATCTCGGATCACCACCCTCTTGCAGGCTCAGTCATTGTTCGAGGACATTTGGAGGCGATTGGGGTTCACATCCCACTGAATGATATCAAGGACAGCCTGCGCCGAGTCAATGCAATTGGTGTTAGCCTCAGGTTAGTTATTTTTATCTCATTCAATCGAAGTAGCAATTTCCTAAGTCTCATTGTAGGTGGAATGGATCAATCAGACGCCGTGTTTACAAGGTTCGAGGGTCAAACGCTCTCTGGCACCATGATGGGAATGAGAAACTTCGTCCCTGGGGCTTCTACGTCCATGGGTGCATCGATGGGCACTCTCGTCTCATCATATACCTCAAATGTATGAACAACAAACGCTCGGCTACTGTCCAGAAGGCATTTTTGGAAGCGGTGGAAGTGTATGGCTGGCCCAGTCGCGTCAGGGGGGATTTTGGGACAGAGAACAATGGTGTAGAGAGAGAGATGATCAGAAGATGGGGGGAGAGGCATCGGGCATATCTTCGGGGAAGGTAAGATATATTGAAATTTTCACATTTCCAACTCTAAGCTTCTTTCTAGGTCCATCCATAATGTCCGCATTGAACGGTTATGGAGAGATGTCCGGCGAGATACACTAGAATTCTTCAGGGTTCTATTCATGTATCTTGAGGAAGTTGGCCTCTTGGATGTGGAGTCTGCAGCATCTGTCTGTTCATCACGTTCCAGCAGCGAATCCAGCGATCCCTGGACGAAACTGTTGCCTCTTGGAATCTTCACAAGGTCCGCACTGCAGGCAACAAAACTCCACTCGCTATATACCAGCTAAGCAGAGAGCATGCGATCAATCGAGGGTATTGGACTGGAGACCCTGGCGATGCCCTTGATACTGTGGACAGTTTGTATGGTGAGGATGGTGATGCTGGGTTCCCTCCTGCAAACGAACTTGCAGAGGACCCCCTTGAGAGAAGCGAGGATAGTGCAGCTGATGAGGAGAGGCAAGCAGGGGTTGATGATGACGAGATCCAGGAGGCAATGTCTCGGTTGGGGGATATGGATTTTGATGTTGATGATGGTAATTATGGACTGGATCTTTATGTTGAGGCTGTAGGACGTCTAACAGCATCTCTTCCATCTTAGTGTATATATCTTAGCCTTTAGTAGCGGTTCATTCCAAGTTGCCATTGGTTTCATGACTCATAATGGCTGTTAAATAAATAGATTTGGAGGCTACAGAGCTATCCTCCATGCCCTAGAGATACTGTACCAACTTTAATGGCATGACTGAAATGTGGGTGGCCAATGCTATGGGGTGTATAGTCCACTGTTCTGCGACCACACCAGCCACCTGCCTAATTGGGAATGAGCCTTACATTGACCTCTCCCTAACTCATTTCGGCTGTTAAATGAATGAATTGTGAAGTGACAAAATCATTTATTACACTCTAAAGACATTATACCACCTCTCATAATGTAACTGAGATGTGGGTGGCCAATGCTATGGGGTGCAAGTCCACTGTTCTGCGACCACACAGCCACCTGCCTAATTGGGAATGAGCCTTACATTGACCTCTCCCTAACTCATTTCGGCTATTAAATGAATGAATTGTGAAGTGACAAAATCATTTATTACACTCTAAAGACATCATACCATTTCTCAGAATGTAACTGAGATGTGGGTGGCCAATGCTATGGAGTGCAAGTTCAATGTTCTGCGACCACACAGCCACCTTCCTAATTGGGGATGAGCCTTGCATTCACCTCTTCCTAACTCATTTGGGCTGTTAAATGAATGAATTTTGAAGTGACAAAATCATTTATTACACTATAAAGACAGTATACGAGCTCTCAGGATATAACTGAGATGTGTATAGCTAACACCACAAGTGTATATTAGAACAATTCCATTACCCAACTTGGAATGTGCCTCAAACACCATCCAGGTAAGAATAAGTAGCATTGGCATAAGTGGTACTGGGTACTGTACTCTTAGAGTTGGTACAGTGTCTGTGGCCCTGTGGAGTGTAAGAAATAATTCTGTCACTTCAAATTTTACAACTGAAATGACTTGCAGGAACGAGCTACAAGGGAATTTAGGGAAATGGGTTAGAGGGGGACAGATTCAAGTGACAGTGGGGTGATGATCCATTCTCAAGAGGGAAGAATGTGTTATTAGATGGAGCCAAAAATTTATGTAATTATATTTTCCTTCTCTTCCAATGAGGAACTTGAACCGCACAATAAAACCAAATCCCTATCTGCTGAACGACGAGGTTTTTTCCTTGGTCGGGCGGCTTCGTCCTGGTCCTCACTATCTGGTTTCTCACAACAGAATGGTAACGCCTTGAAAACCTTTCTCTTGATGGCTGTAGATAGACCCACTTTCTCAGTTCCTTTGCCTCGTAGCTTGGCTGTTTCCTTGGTAAGTGCATTTCGTTTGGCATAAAACGGATTTTCCCTGGGATCATTATCGCACACCAGCATCCTAGAGTATCATACATATCATATTAGGGAAAGAGGAAAGCACAAGAGCGAAAATACACACTTTGATTCCCCTCGTCCTTTCACGAGACGAGCGATCCCACAATAGTCAAGAGGTCCTACTGTGAATAACCCAGTGCACTGGGTCTGATATGAAAGTGAGAGTTTCTTTCGCTCCTCAGGTGAGCAAACATGAAGCTTTCCAGCATCATCCTTGGGCTCTTGTATTTTGGCTATTTTGGGCCTGCAAAAAAATGATCTTGTACCACCACCACATATGAACATTGAACGGAAGTTACTTACTTGTGAGCATATTGAGGAGTGTCACTCACAGAGTTTGGAGGAAAGGGAGATAGAATACTCCATATATTCTTGTTGGATAGCCTGTATGCTGAAACTTCCACTTTCTTTTTCTTGAGAAATGAGGGCTCAATGAACAAACAATCATATGCAGTTTCATCAAGCCACAAATGCGAAAATGGCAATACTAGGAAGTGTTAACAGATTATGAAGGTAGTGCAAATAAGAAAGCGCGTACCATCTGGCCTCGAAAAGTAGTGTGATAGAGGGTTATCTGAAGCTGGACAACCAAAAGACATGTTTTCAGCTTCCCAGAGGGCTGACCATCGCTCAGTACCAAATATGAGTGTTCCTAGGTTGAGGTCATTATGAAGCAATGCCAACCGAACCAATGTGGGTTCAAAGACATCGGGTGGCAGTTCCGACGTGGACCTTACCCACTGGCCATCCCCACAATGCTTTGTAAGGGTTTCCTACAAATTGAAATTCAAAATATGATTAGCCAGTATTAGCGTACAATAGTACAAATAAATTTCCTTGCCTCATATTGCACCCAAAGCGAGTGGTGCCGTTCGGAAAGAGAAGCCCGTTCCTTTCCATAAACAAGCAGCATTTGGGAATATTTGATGCGGTCCTCCTTGTGGACAGCAAGTACATACCCTTGTAAGTGTTTTTGCACGAGGCTCCTTGTCGATGAAATCAAATCCATATCAATTGAACTACAGATATATCACGACGGTGACGTACCATACATCTGAGTGAGCAAGTGCAGCCAAATGATAAAAGGCGGCACATAGTCTCGCGGTACGTGACGCTGAATCAAAGACCTCAGCCTCCGTTAGGAAAGGGGAAAGACCTGAGTGGGCAAGGAAGCAAATGAATATGAATCGCGTTGATTGGAATAAATGGAATAAAATGAAAGCATTACAAACTCACCTGCACGATGAAATATCTCCGGGACAGTGTAAACACCTGCCCCAGGAAATTTACCAGATGAACGAACGATAGCCATAGCATTTCCATTTCTTGATTTGGCCTTGGCCCCATCTTCATTTCCAAACCGACGAGAGATGAGCCAGTTGACAAGTTCACGCAGAAATCGTTCATATTCTGAGTAAACATGTGGGTGCTGCGCTGGTAGCTTTGCGCGGCTCGGCGCCCAATGAAACTAATGTAACAGGTGGGTAAATTGTGGAATGTAGACGATATTATAAGAGTGAATACCATACCTGGACTAGAAGGTCAAGCACACAAAATGCCATGACATAGCTCGGAAACTCAATGGCAAGTCCAATTTTGAATCCACAAGACTAGTACAAATTTCCGGTGAATATATAAAATACGAGCATTATGTCAATAACCGACCTGTTTGGGGACCTTGCATATTGCCTCGTTCCAATCCTCCTTCTTGTAGATTTGAACAACTGTATGTTTCAGAAGTTGTACCTAGAACAATGGTAATTTGTGGACATCGGGGAGAGCCCGAGGAAAGCGTGCAGAAATGAGACGTACCTGAAGCCAATACTCCTCGTCGTTGTTGTCAATGAAGCCCAGAATCACATTCCTAGGATCTATAGCAACCTTCGACAACACCAGACCATGTGATTCAATAGGAATGTTGTCAGGATGTGAATACTTTGGAGGATAAACTTGGGTCTGATCGTTGCATTGACCCCGTTGAATTTTTTCGGATGACTGCAATGGGTAGACGTGACCAAGGTGGGGAAGTGAGCCGGCCAAAGAACGTTCCGCTTCTGCTTGCGTTGCATCAACATGAAGACCGAGAACGAGTTTTTCGGAAGCTGGCTGCTCCTCGTTGAATTTGTCACAGACTAGACCTTGCTCTACACCTTCCGAGACCTCTGGCATATTTCGGGTTAGACTGGTTCAGGGTAGAGCAGAAAATGCGAGGATTGAATGCAGCGGAGGGGTGCAGTGTGAGATTCCTGAATGAGGCGCGTACGAGCGCGTTTGTGACCGTTCTTGCACGTGCGTGATGTCACACAGGTGTCGGTGAAAACTTGTGTAAGTAATTTTGACGTGGTCCCAGGTGTGTATAACTACGAATCCGGGAAAGGTTACCTGTGATATTTAGATTAGGATTTGACCTGTGAGATATGTGCACCACTGTCCAAACCTGTGAAAAATAAATTCAGTCGGACGCAACATGTGTAAATTTGGAATGGAAAGCACTTGTGTAATTTATATGTGGATTATTTACGGCCACAAACCTGTGTAATTTTGCCCGGACCAGGACATGTGAGGTTTGTGTTGCTTGGTAGTTAACCTGTGCAAAAAAAACCGCATCGCAGCCCCAACATGCACAAAATTTGATCTGACTCGGTCGAACGTATGTATTTTTTCAGACTTATTTATTTTACATTATAACTGCCATACAGAGGCCGCAGCGGTGCCCATAGCCGCAGTGGAAACTTCATAAAAGAACCTTACACCGTGGATCGCCGTCAACTCCGGCATCGTACTCATCAGCTCCGGCCACTCGACCATATTGGTGGCTACGTCCTGTTTCGCAGTCGCAGTCACGTTCTGGTGCACATGGTGGTGGTCATGCACTCGTTGCGCAGCCGTCGCCGCACCACCAAGTCTACGTCCCACATCGAGGTATTGAAGATTAGGCACATAAACTGCAAGTTTCCTGATATCCTCCATATCATGCCACCCCGACATCTCGATTCTGCGAATACCAAACGCACATTGGGGAAGGTTGGATAAAAAAAGGTGGCATCAGATATCGATCACGGTGACTCCGCCGACGACGATCCAGCTTGAGAGTTATTACCGCTGTTACCAGACAGTTCGAACCCCTTAGTTACCTCCAAAGGACGCCTCTGCCCATTATACCAAGATCGCGTTGACCGCATCCCTTGACACCTTAACCTCGCACAAGCGCGGCAACGACCCATCCGTCACATGCAGTATTTCAAGCGAACGATGGGCGGAGAGAAACGACGAGGATGCTTCGGGGGGTACACATCTTAGGTTTCATAGATATAGAGTTGTCAGGTTTTCCCAACGGCCATACATGAGGAATTCGTCGGCCGAGGGGCGCGTTCACGATGCGGTACCCTGGCTGGAGGTGCCGATATGAGAGCGAGATGCGATGTAGATGACCTCGGGATGCTGTTGAAGGTCAAGAATATGAATATATCAGTAGGAAGAATGGTTAGAATACCTTGAGGTTGAGGCATTGGTGCGGCATCGTGGAGATTTGGCCTAGTTCAGGGTGCTTCGCTACACCGTAGCTGTGAGGGGTCGAACGGAAAATAACGGTATTCATCCCCGGTAACTGTGATATAATGATCAGTGTTTTTCCGATACAGAACACAAGAAACAACCTACAGGGGAAGTATGCACACTCGTCATAAAGCCCCTTGTCATTACCAGCACATCATCCGCCTCACTCTCGCTTGCGCTGCTATCTTCCCCTTCCTGCTGCTTAACGGGTGTAAACACCGAATTATCGCAATCTCCATCAAATTCAGATTCACGGCCCGCATCATAAGAGGAGGCCAAATATGCGCGATCGAAATGGGAGAATGGTTGCACGACCACTTGAATTCCTTCAACCCCGCCATGCGAACAAGGGCAACAGCGAGGAAGCGTCCTTGCTTCGCATGCATGCTCATTTCGTCGTCTGTCGATTCCAAGTCCGTGTCTCCTTGCAATATCCCGCAGATCGTATTACCATTCCTCGACGATGCGCGTGCGAAAAGAATTTCCGGTCTGCGCATGTTACGGGCCAATGAACAGTGGTGCATGAGATGGTCCCAAACGCTGATAAAGAAACTTTACAGCGGAACGTCGTGCAGGCGTTTACAACCAAGACCGATGTTTAAAAGATTCCCGCGAGAGTCGACGTGGAATAAGATGGTATCGAAAATTTCAGTAGGCTGATCCACAAGCCCAAAGGAAGGTGCACGAGGGGGCCAGCGCTGACTGGGTTGGGGACAAGCGCGCGAACGCCATGATAAACGAATGGATCGAGGATACCGATGAGATGAAGCGACAGCACATGTTCAGGCTGCGTAAGCTTATACTGGCACCCGCCAATACGCGAT
>Ga0307517_10009601_pt1 | contig 13693 bp, 16 predicted proteins | sample 23_EM_MG_FD_194515 | JGI IMG/M metagenome (GOLD analysis project Ga0307517, IMG submission 194515) | Populus trichocarpa ectomycorrhiza microbial communities from riparian zone in the Pacific Northwest, United States - 23_EM | ecosystem: Host-associated > Plants > Roots > Unclassified | place...
TACATTTTAAAATATATTCATCATCTTTCCGAAAACATTCATTATTTGCTGTTATAAAAAAATTCATTAATCGGCACCTACCGAGATAGCTTCGTCAATTCATAGTGGCGGCGTTACTAAAATCCCATATTAAACCATCATTTTTTTCCCTCAAAATAAACAAACAAGTCTCCTTTTTTGAGACAATTTAAGAATTTAATTATCCTAAGTTGCGTTTAGTAATGCAATATAAAGTATTTTTTAATGAAAAATATATTAAAATAATAGTTTTTTACATTAACCCATTAAAACTATTAAATAATATATAAAAATACTAATTTAATATTTTTTAAGGTAAAACATATTTTTTTAAAAACAATATATATTTATATATATATATATATAGTCAACAAAAAAAAAAACTTTCTAGAGCGGTGTGATATCCATAAATTGTTAAAAAAAAAAAAACAATAGGGTGTTGATATATAATGAAGCCCTAAGGTAAGATGAATGGGTCAACATCGGTCGAATCCTTATAGCCCCTTTAGTGAACAGCCTTGACCCGGCCCGGCCCGGACCGGACCGACTCATACAATTGGCGCCTTTAACCAACAGAATAACTGACATCAACCTTCAACGGTCACAGCGGTTTGGCTTTTTGGAGGGAAGAGACCATCATCCTTCTCTTCAATGTCTTTATTAACTCTCTTCACTTTCCTTTTCTTTTAATTATACTGAACAAGAATTCTCCGGGAATTCAAGAAATTGGTCTTCTGTACCGTGATTTCTCTCTCAAAAAATGGATCAAAGCAAGAAGAGAGTAGTTCAACTTCAACCAGATTGGTTCTCTCCAAGAAGATTACATGACAGCCCCACTCAATACGAATTTCCAGTACAAAACTCTCTCCCTCACACTTCTTTTATCATGAACTTTTGAGTCTTGAATGCCCTTTTATTTTACAAAGAATTTCTTGATATTCTGATTTTACTGTTTTCTTGTTTCTTGTTTTTGTATGTGTGCATAGGGCGATAGGTTTATACCAAACAGGAGTTTGATGAATCTTGATCAAGCCCACTGTTTGTTGACAAACAAAATCAAAGAAGTACACAATCCCAATTTCGGTGTAAGTCTCCTCCTTTTATGCCAATTGGGAAATGGGTTTTTTGTGTTTTGATTAAATTCATTACTGGGTTAAGATTATCAGGATTCTGGGGTTAATTGCCTTCAGATTTTTTTTCTGTTTTTTGGGCTTGCTAATCACTTTTTGGGTGTTTATGGTTAATATTTTGTTTTGATCTGTGGCATGAAGGGTTTGTAAGAATTAGAAATTTTCGTGTGAACATATGGATTCTGGGTTTTCTTGATTGTAAACTGAAATCTCCAAATGTGTTTGTCTTTGAGGCAGAAAGGATACAGAGAAATGTTGAGGGAAAGTCTAACTTTGGACTCAGAAGGGAGACCATTTAGGATGTTGGTTTTTAGAGGAAGTCCAAAATCTCGGAGAAAGTGGAATTATGTTATTGATGAGATGAGAAGAGATATTGATGCAGAGGTATTGAGTAATGGAATCAAGCAACATGAATCTCGCCGCTTGCCTACGGTAAGTACTGGCTTTGTTTTCTTTGAATTTGATCAATTAGAACATTGCATAGATGACAGTAACTAGTAGTAGAGTTGAACAATCATGTCATGATATATACTTGGAAAATATGTTATACAGTCATTTACGTTGTTTGAGGGCATATGCAGAAAGAAGTTAAGGTTCTGGATGCACCAAAAATAAAAGATGACTACTATGTGAACCTCATGGATTGGGGAAAGAACAATGTTCTCGCTGTCGCATTGGGCTCGGCACTATACTTATGGAACGCAGAGAACCAAGAGGTAAAGAAGCTTTTGGAAGTTCAAGGTGACAATGACTACCCAACAAGTGTAGCCTGGTCAGAGAAAGCCACAAGTTTGGCAATTGGATGCATGAAATCCAAACTTCAAATCTGGGATCCCGAGACTTCCAAATGTGTAAGTTTTCTGTGTTTCCTTTAGATTTGAAAATCTTTCTGGAACTTGAATTTCTTATGGTAACATCATTATTTTTACAACTCACAGATTAGAAGCTTGGGAGGTCATCAGAGCAGGATAGCATCCATTGCCTGGAATGGTCATACTCTAACAACAGGAAGCCGCGACAGATCCATTATTAATCATGATGGTTGTTAGGCTACTCTAATTCGCTTTCTTTCTTTTTTTACTTGCCATTACTTCTCGACACAGTGAGTTGGTTTTAACTTTCCAGTTTCCTTATATCTGCAAATTCGTTGACAGTAAGAGTGAGAAACAGTCCAACTTCACGCATACAAGCACACACCGAAGAAGTATGTGGTTTGAAATGGTCCAGTGAAGGTAACGTACTGGCAAGTGGAGGAAATGAAAGCTTTATATACATATGGGAAGCTTCGAAAATGAGCTCTTCGAACTTCTTGCATCGATTCAATGCCCATAATCAAGCTGCAGTCAAAGCACTTGCTTGGTGTCCCTATCAATTCAATGTACTGGCCTCGGGAGGAGGTACAGGAGATGGATGTATTAAGATATGGAATATAACAGGAGGGACTTGTACTCATAGCATTGAAACCAAAGCACAGGCAAGTTATGCTTTCCGGGAGCTTTTGACTATGCATCAGATTTTCAACTGTTGGCCATCAAGCAGAAAAGATTAATTCATGCACTTGTATTTGAATCATGAAGATGATTTTAAGTTAGCATTGATGATTTGATGTTGAATTGTTCAGATATGTGGACTGGAATGGAACAGACATCACAAGGAGATACTAAGTGGCCACGGCTATGGCAATTCCGGAGTTCAAAACCATCTATGCTTGTGGAAGTACCCTTCCATGACTAAAGTGGGAGAAATAAATCGTCATGGACGCAGGGTCATCAACCTTTCTCAGGTTTGAATTACCTAAGACCTTATCCGTTTAAGTTGAAATTGCTGAAAAATTTATTCTTGTAGCTGAACACCTCCTGGACCTTAACAATTGGTTTGTTGCAGAGTCCTGATGGATTAACTGTGGTATCAGCTGGAGGGGATGAGACTCTTCGCTTCTGGGAGATTTTTGGACCACCTCGTGTTGAAAACTCTGCCTCAGATTTTGAAAACCTTTTGTCTTTCAAAACATCCCTCATAAGATGATTGCAAGTGGAACAGTTGTTTCATTGTTTGGTACAAGCTTGCTTCCTCCTGTGCTTTTAATTTATTCTGTTAGCGTACAGATTTATAATGCACAGTTGTAGCTACAAATGTTGTATACAAGAAAGATACAGTAACCCCCAACGTTTTGATAACAGAAGTGAACTGATGCTATTTTCCATGCATTTTTTGTGATTGATCATATCATAATCTACATGCCGTTGATTCTTTACTCATTTTTATCAGCAACAGTTTGGATATAGACTGCTGTATACGGACCAAAACTAAAATTGTATGCTTGTGGTGAAAAGGCATTAATGTTCAAGCAGCTATGCGTGCATTGGCGTTCATCTACATGCATTGATAACACCATTTTTACATGATCAATATCATCTTATATTTCTGCAAATGAAACAGATCAAGAAACTAAGGCATCAATGCTTACATAATAATCCCAAACCAGGGGATTCACTGCATAGGGACTCTTGACCACTTCAGGCTTTTTATCCTCCTCTGATGGACAAGGATCTACAGCATTTCCAACATATGTCTATTTGCTTTGTCTTCAGAGAATAAAAGAAAATATATATTACTATTACTTTCACTAGTATAAACAAGCAAGATGGAACAATAAGGTTGTAAGGTTTACTATTACTTTCACTAGTATAAACAAGCAAGTTGGAACAATAAGGTTGTAGGGTTGAAACAAATTACTGGGAACTTTCTACAATTAGATCTCTAATTCCTATCCAAAAAGAAAAATATCTTTAATTAACTAACTAAATGAAAGGTGTGTTTGATAGTAATGATTTTATGTTTTACATTTATTTTTCAAATAAATAATAAAACATAAAATGCTTTTAAAATTCCCTATGAAAAAAGGGTGAATGGTATTATATTTCTTAAATTTTTTTCAGATTTTTACATATTTTTCTCATTATTTTAGTTTAAAAATTTTATATAAAAATACATTTAAACTAAGATGATGTTATTAAAATTTTAAAAAACATATTACAAATATATAAATAATAAAATTTTAAAAACAAAACATTCATCATCACATCTACAAAATTTTCATCACTATAAAATATTTAAACAAATAAGTACTATCAATTCAATGTACTGGCCTCGGGAGGAGGCACAGGTGATGGATGTATTAAGACATCATAGCATTGAAACCAAAGCATGTTATGCTTTGTCGGAGATTTTGATACTGCGTCAGATTTTCAACTGTTGGCCATCAAGCAGAAAAGATTAATTCATGCACTTGTATTTGAATCATGAAGATGATTTTAATTTGGCATTGATGATTTGATGTTGAATTGTTCAGATATGTGGACTAGAATGGAACATACATCAGGAGATACTAGGTGGCCATGGCGATTCCAGAGTTCAAAACCATCTATGCTTGTGGAAGTACCCTTCCATTACTAAAGTGGGAGAAATAAATCGTCGTGAACGCGAAGTCATCAGCCTTTCTCAGGTTTGATTACCTAAGACCTTAACCGTTAAGTTGAAATTACTGGAAAATTTATTTTTATAGCTGAGAACTTCCTTGACCTTGTCAATTGGTTTGTTGCAGAGTCCTGATGGATTAACAGTAGCATCAGCTGGAAGATGAGACTCTTCGCTTCTGGGAGATTTTTGGACCACCTCGTGTTGAAAACCCTGCATCAAATTTTGAAAAGCTTTTGTCTTTCAAAACATCCTTCGTAAGATGATTGCAGGTGGAACAGTTGTTTCATTGTTTGGTGCAAGCTTGCTTCCTCCTCTGCTTTCAAGTTATTATGTTAGTGTACAGATTTTTGAGTGCACAGATATCCATTTCCTTTCATCTGAGTAATCAGATTCATTGTACTGCTACAGATGTTGTATACAAGAAAAATACAAACAACCCCTCATGTTCTGATAACAAGAGTGAATTGATGATATTTTCCATGCAAAAGATGAACCATTTTTGTGATTGATCATATCATAATCTACATGCCGTTGATTCTTTACATATTTTTACCAGCAACAGTTTTTGGATAAAGAATGCTGTATACGGAACAAAACTAAAATTGCATGGTTATGGTTAAAAGACATTACTGTTCAAGCAGGATAACACCATTTTACCATGGGTTCACATAGCACGACATATAGTTGGAAAGGATCTATTATATTTGCCACTCTCGGAGTTGCCATACATAGTGAGTACAGACTACTAACCCAAAAATTCTGTGTAGGTGGTCTTGAATGCATAGGAACTGCCTAACAGATAGTTTTACCTTGAAAATAACAGTACTTGAAATATACATTTCCTTGTTTCCCATGTTGATATGGATACATGTTTGTAGTCTATCCTGCTCAAACTGACCTCTTTATCACCTTCAAAGACAACGAAGGACGTGACAAGCCTCAACAATTTCCCGCATATAATAACTGCAAAACAGTATGAAGTCAATCAGTCTCAGAATCGTCAGCAACCCCATCTATGAAAATCTCTGCAGGTTCTTTGTCTGTAAAGTTCCCCTCCTCTTCCTCTTTTCTCTTTCTTGCTTCTTCTATTTCTCTCTCAGCAGCTCGAGCCCTTGCAACTTCAAGTCTCGCACTAACTGCATCCCATGACACCAGCCTTTCCATAAAATTTGATGTATAATCAGGTCGTTGATTCTACATGAAGAAACAACACATGATCACTAATCAAATGATTTAACGATGGACTAAGATGGAAAGCAAACTTAAACGGATGATTTATTACAATGAACCTCACCTGAAAGTCCAGGTAGTATGCATGCTGTTGAAAGAAAGAAAAATTGCAATGCCAAATCAGTGGTCAGTACAAATCAAAATTATTCTATAAAAGAAAATCAACATGGGAATTATTGAATAAACAACAGAGTTATCGAATACCTCCCAAACATCAATTGTAAGGAGTGGCTGCAAGAAATAACCAACAGCATCAGATGAATGAACCAAACACAAACATCATAAGTGATTGGTAATGTTTCCTTTTACATGATCAATATCATCTTATATTTCTGCAAATGAAACAAATCAAGAAACTAAGGCATCAATACTTACATAATAATCCCAAACAAGGGGATTCACGGCATTGGGACTCTTGACCACTACAAGCTTTTTATCCTCCTCTGATGGACAAGGATTTACGGCATTTCCAACATCAAGTCTATTTGCTTTGTCTAGAGAGATTAACATACAAGATATATTACTCTTACTTTCGGTGGTATAAACAAGTCAGTTATATTTACTCAAAAGAGTAATAGTAGGAAATATAATTGCTGGCATAGGGAAAGATCACTTACATACGAGCCAAGCCCATCCAGAACCAAACTGAGTAGCTGCAGCCGACTTGAACTCTTCAACAAATTTATCAAAAGAACCAAAATCTCTTTCCATTAATTGAAGAAGTTCCCCTGATGGCTTTCCTCCCCCTCCCGGTTTCATGGATTCCCAAAAGAATTCGTGGTTCCAGGCCTGAATCCAGATTAAAAACAAAAATAAAAAAATGCTTAGAAAACCCAAAAATCAAAGTTCACAACAAAAAAGTGAACTTGTATGCATGGGATGCTTTATTATACCTGTGCAGCGTTGTTGAAAGCAGGAAGTGGATCACCCTTGTTGTATGTAATAAGCACAACATCATCTAACGACATGTCATCTAGCTCTGTTCCTTCAATTTGCTTGTTCAAGTTATTCACATAAGCCCTGTGATGCTTTCCCCAGTGATACTCAAATGTGTCTTTGCTCATATGCGGCTCCAATGCATTCTGTCAAATAATAAAAATCCTAGCCCTTTATCTCACTCACTGTCAAGTAACTTAATTTCTTGAAAAAGAAATTGCTTTGTTTCAAATCTTACCATGGGATATGGAGGAGGTTTCAGCTCAAATTTAGCTGTAACTGTCAAAGCACTTGCCTTTCTGGTACATTGCCTCTGCAACAAAGAAAATAAGTGCAAAGTTCAGTCCCTTTAATTTGCCAACTTAATAAGCATTTCGTCGAACATCATAAGCGCACAAACTGCGAGGCTAATTACAGTAGCATTAAATGTTCTGACTGGCTGTCCGTGTAATAGTGGCTACCTCGACAATGCACACATTGTCAGTATGCATGCCTTAAAGCAGAGGAATAAAACATATATACAGGTTATTAGATAGGGAAACTGAACTACCTTTGTCCATTGCAGCCCACTAGTTGTTCCTCTAAGACCTGAAATGCCAGAAAACACCGTGAGTTAGAGAAAGCAAGAAAAGGGAGAGTGGGTGAAGGAAAATAAAAGATGGGTTTGCATCAATTTGGGACCTTGGCTTGGAAATAGTGAGCATGTTAGTGGATTAGCTGCAGTAGCTGTTGCTGCTGCTGCAACCATTTTTTTTTTACTCTCTGTCAGTTTCTCTTTCCTCACAATTTTGAACTTTAAGCTTTGATACTAGAAACGCGAGAATGTACTTCAAAAATACTAGAGAAGTTTGGATATGGACCCTTGATTTTGCCACAGCACCAATTTGGATGTTAGATCTGTGCCCTTGATTTTGCCAGGTAAGATTGGACTTGAGCTCGCTCAAAGTACTTCCTGGCAGTACTAAGGATAGTACCTGGCAGTGCTAAGGCCCCAACAGTATAGTACAAATTTGGGTAGGATAGATGGATTTAAATAATGTGATTAGGTTTCACCCAAAAAAAAAACAAAAAAGATGATGTGATTAAGACTCAAAAAAGGATCGCAACGATAAACGTCCTCAGGTTGGTTTTGAATTTTTATTTTTATTTTTATTTTTTTACATCCTCCATTTGGTTTTCTGCCTGTGGAGATGTCAGAAGAAGCTGTCAAGATTTTCTAGCAAGCATCACATTATATTTGTTTAGATTACCAGCAGAAGGTAATTTGCAGATAGGTACCTAATTGATTGTACATCAGAGAATCCCTCAAAAGGGGGAAAGGAAGGAAGTTAATGTAGAAAGATCATATATTCTTGTTGAATTGCAGTAAGATGAATCAATGCTAATAAACACAAGGATTGAGGGAAAAACTGTGAGTTCTCTTATTAATTGAGATAAAATGAGATCTCTGTAGACTGTACTTCATGGTCTCTCAAATTCCTTCAGTAAAGCTATCAAGGAAATATCCAATTATGCCCATACTCTTTTTCTAGGGACAAGGTCTGATGTCTTAATCTCATCAATCTTGGCTGCGACAATGAAATCGGTCATGCTCAAGCCTCCTGCAATGGAAAATTGTTAAATTTCAAGTGCTTTCAAAGAGATCATTTAATTCAGGCAGCAAGGAAATTCAGGAAAGAGAATATTGTGAGTGATTTTGAAGCTTACCAAGGGATTCAGTCCAAAGTTCGGCTCTAACTTGATTCTGTTCCAAGTGCACATCTGGAAAATGGCCACATGATTCTGTAACTTTGTAAATTCTATTGACAAGCTCAACACCACATTTAAAATCTCTCAACTTCCACAAGCATTGCAGTTTAAGTCCAACTTCTTCATCGAGGAGTCTCCAGCCAAGAACCTTCAGACAAATTTTTCCGTTAGGCAAAACATATTGATGCTTTCATAGGTGGAAGTTAAACATGGAACTTGCAGGCTTTACTTGATATGCCTGTGCAAAGGAAAAATCAATGCTGGATATGCTACCTTTGCTTGTGTCTGTCAGCATTCGAAATGAAACAGAAGCAAATGCACTGAAACACTAAAACACCTTGAAGAGAGAGAAATATAGGATTAAAAGTTTACTTCTTTTATCTGGTTCCTAATCCTGGAATGAGATAATAAAAGGAATTAAATTAAGAATAAGCAATTCAAAAATGCAAGGAACTTCACTTATTAATGCATTTCAACACGATCTAATGCCAGAGATGAGTTGCTTCTTGATAAAGATTTTTCTCTTGGAAACACACCGCTAATCAGTTTCTTGGGGTTGAGGAAATGAAAATGTTACATAGAAGCTCTAGAAAAAGGACATCTTATCTACTAAAACCCTACTTCAAAATCCCTGATAATTCTATTAAGAACACGACTAAAGAAGACCAACAAAGGAACCACAAGACTTGTGTTGGTATGCAGAATAAGCACTTCATTTCAGAAACAAGTCCTAAGAAAGAGAATAAAAAAGCCCGCAACCAAAAATGTAGGGACAGATTGATCGGAAAGAATTGGTGATTCACAGCATCAAAGAATCAAACAAACACCTACAGTCTGTAAATTTGTCAAAAGTACAAATTGTACGGGATTTGCCATTTCTAAAGCTTCAAACTTTAATCTTACAAGAAATTGATGATTCCAGCTTTATAAGAACAAAACCAAATGAGTGCTCTTCAATTTCTTTTTTTGGAAAGATGCTCTTCAATATCTACTAATGTTACAAAGTGAGCAATTTAAGCTAGTATATCAATTCCACCACCACACAACTACTAACATTTATAAGTAAATTTTGAAATTTCTCAACAAGCATAAACTCACACAGGGTAAATTAATTTGAACTAACTAGAAGTCTAGAACTTAAACAACATGTTGCATATAGCAAACCACATCCTTAAAGCTGAAAAGAGGGGCAAAAAATCCATATGGGAACTCAAGATTCACCTTCTTTAAAAGTTTTTGAGCATCATCCTTAGACATGGGGTCTTGCAGAGGAGATATAGGAGTACACTCTTGCTGGGAAAGAGAAAGTGCAGAAACAGTAGGAATGAGAATCTTGTGTTCAGTATCAACATTGCCTAACACTTTCTCAGCAAAAGCACTCTCTATTTCAGCAGGAAAAGGGTCTCTAGCACCAAATTCACCTAACTGATCCCCCATAGCTTGAATTCTCAAGGTGGGGATTCTGGTGGGAGTCAAGATGGAGACTTTGAAGTGGTGATAGTGGTTGTGTGGAGAAGAGAGCTTGGAGAGTGGGAGAGAGAAGGGTATGTGAGTGGTGGTTGTAGCGGTGGTGGCCATGGTGGTTTGCTAGACTTTTGGTGGTGATTGCGGAAGCTAAGTTCAAGGAGGTTTGTCTTGTCTTGCTGTGTTATCTGGTGGTTAGCAAAGTCTTGGACAAGACCTATTTCAAGGATCGTCCAGTTACTAGGGGCAGGGATGAAGTGCCACGTCATCCTGATGACGTGGGTGTCAATTTAAACTACCTGCCGTTTCAGTAAAATGGAGATGACGTCAGTTTTTGTGAGCTGAAAGGGCATTTCATGCGGATGAATGAGAAAACGGACGGGGCTAGTGAGGGAGATGAATTTATATCCAAAAATCATAATAATATTTTTAATTTTTCTCAGAAGAAACCCTAAATGAATTAACTCTATTAAAGTGAAGTTAGATATTTAGATTTTTTTAGTATAAAAACTTTGTTCTTGGATTTCATATAGATATAAAAATATTTTAATGGTTTTTTTTCCTTAAAAATTCTTTTTTGCAAAAGAATTTGGCTATCGTCCTACAAAACAACCTTAACAAACAAATTCAATCGACAAAGAGTAAAAAATACATATTTTTGTAATCCAAAATTTTTTTATATTACCAATTTTTAAAAATTTATTATCTCAATCAATTTAAGTAATTGGATTATTTATTTTATTATTATTTAATAATACTCAACTTTAACGAATAAGTTATTTAGAATATACTAAAGATTTGCTTATTTTTATGTTTTAAAAAATAAAAATATATATTATTTTTATATATTTTTATATAAAAAATATTTTAAAAATTAACTACTACCCCAATCAAAAATAATTATATTTTTTCTTTCACACCAAAGGGTCCACAGCAACCTGGTGTGGAGTGTGGACTTCGGCCATGTTTAAGTTTAGTAGCTCAAAACATATCAAATCTAACCCAATATCCACACAATTATGAGCTCCGTAAGGAACACATAAAATCGGCTACAAAAATTGATTGTATAGTAGAGAGACCAGAGAGTGTTACTAGTAAGTGCTTAATTTGTTTGTGTAATTAAATTTCGAAGGCAGTTTTTTTATATTTATTGATTAAGGTTGAAATGGAGCAATTGTCTTGGTCTTCATAAGAGTCCTAAACGCCATAAACCAGGACTTTCTAGATCGCCATAACCTAACATTGCACAAGTCATTATGAGAATAAATTTCAATTTCATCAAGCATAAAACTCTTCATCTATTCAACTTCTTGAACCATCCACCGAGTGAACCAAACATCCAGAGACGAGATATTCTTGATCTAAAAACTGAAGATTTTCAAGAACATGAATGGTCTCAAAAACTATTGCACCCACATCATTGCCTTTTCCCTTTTCTTCCTCACTTTACTATGTGGATTAATCCTCTATAATCCGGCCACGTTCCACCCTCTCTTTCCTTACACAGTAAGCATGCCTTCTTTTCTTTGCCAGTATTACTCTTTCTGTTCATATATCGACAATGGTCACATATATATGATGTAGACTTCGATACTGTTTCTGATGTTTTGCTAAATGTTGTTTTTTTATCAGTATATATGAAGAGGGACTGATCCTAAATCTGACAGAATATTGAGCTTTATGTTGAGACTTGATTCTTAACATTTGGTATTGATCATTTGTTTCGTATTGCAGAGGAATGTGAACAGTACTAGCCAACAAGATGAGCTTGAACTGGCTTTGGCCGAGGCATCGACAGAGAACAGAACAGTGATAATTGCTATGGTAAACAAAGCCTATGTAGAGGGTGATGATAAGTCGATGCTAGACCTTTTCTTGAATGGTTTCTGGTTCGGTGAAAATACGAGAGATTTGGTTAACCATCTCTTGCTTGTTAACGTGGATCAAGCGTCCTACGAACGGTGTAAGTTTCTTCGGCTTCATTGTTACAAACTTGAAACAGATGGTGTGGAATTTGATCGCGAGGAAGTTTACATGTCCAATGAATTTATCAAGATGATGTGGAGGAGAACCTTCTTTCTTGGAGAAGTACTTGTGCGTGGCTATAACTTCATTTTTACGGTATGTTTTCCAGTACCTTTGTTTTAATTGGCAAATAGGCCATGGTCTCAATTGGAGCCTCTATTTTTAACACAAAAAAATTAAATTGAGAATTTTTGAAAACGGGATGTTAATGTAAATTGAATTGTAGTTTATAAACGTGTATCAGTTATCATATCTACCTTTACTTTTTATATGCACTTTTCTTCCAGGATAAAAGAGCTTGTTTCTGGCAAATTGCATGCTACTTATGGCTCAATTTACATGCGGGTGTGAATTTTTTGTGACTCGATTAAGCTGATGATCAATTCTTTCCTTTACAGGATACTGATGTATTGTGGCTAAGGAACCCATTTCAGAGGCTGAGCTTCAACGAAAACATTGATCTACAAATTAGTACAGATAGTTTCAATGGTGATCAGTGGTCACAGCGCAACCCAATAAACACCGGCTTTTACATGGTCAGGTCAAACAAGAAGACTATTAAATTATTTGAGTTGTGGTATTCAAGGAAAGAAGAGTCTATTGGACAAAAAGAGCAAGACGTTCTAGATGGAATGCTGCATGGAGAGGTGTTGAAAAATCTAGACATGAGAGTAAGATTCTTGAACACCCTCTACTTTAGTGGATTTTGCCAAGACAGCAAGGACATTAGAGCTGTCACGACTGTTCATGCAAACTGTTGTCGAACTATAAGTGCCAAGGTTGCTGACCTTTCCGCTGTTATTGATACTTGGAAGAGATTCAAGCGCTCTGCGGCTAATGAAACATTCACATTTGGAGATTTGAGGCATGCGGCTTGTGCACATTCATGGGGAAAATGATATAGTTTTGGATGAATTATTTCGTCTAAGGTTATTATATATATATAGACATAGGAATTATCCAATTGTTGGAGAGAATATTGGAATGCATGAGTATATATTGATTATACTGCTTATTTATTGATTTTTAGGATATCAATTTTCTTAATCAATGGCTGGTTAAATTAATTTTTGACTTTGCAAAAGGCTAACCAAATTCATAAAATCATGATGTTAATTTGCAGGTGGGAAGGCCCAAAATTTTTGGGATAACGATTATATATTTTTCTAATCCTTCAAAAATAAATCTTAGTACTAATCTCTTGGCTGCCCCACGTTGGCACCCAAAAGAATTGTTCCCACCAGCTACGAAATCCAACATTCTATTGCCTGGGCTGTGTAGCCCACGATTTTGTTATGGGCTCCTTTGTGTAGAAAGCATTTAATCAAAACACCCGAATGAATCCAAGACAAAAAAAAAACTTTTCAAGTTTAGATTTTTTAGATGATTTTAAGATGAAAAAATACTTTATTAAAATTTTATTTACCAAATAAGACTATTAGCATTAAAATTAATCATTTTAGTGGTTAAAATTAGTGTCAAAGTCAATATTTTCTCTGCAACTGAAATCTTGCAATTTTTTCTCTCTTAAATGACTGAAAATAATAAAAATAAATTTTTAAACTAAAATTGAATTGCAAAAAAAAATGAGGGACCTAATAAGATATAATTTGAAAAATAAAGGACTAAATTGAACTTTTAATGTAAAATTTGTACCCACC
>Ga0307517_10009602_pt1 | contig 13692 bp, 10 predicted proteins | sample 23_EM_MG_FD_194515 | JGI IMG/M metagenome (GOLD analysis project Ga0307517, IMG submission 194515) | Populus trichocarpa ectomycorrhiza microbial communities from riparian zone in the Pacific Northwest, United States - 23_EM | ecosystem: Host-associated > Plants > Roots > Unclassified | place...
CGGCATCACGGTTAAACTCTGTTTTTTTGGGTGGTGGGCAAGTTCCGCTGTGGATTTATGAAGTATGTTAGGCAACTACCATGTACTGATATATAAATATGACCACTAAGGCTGGCTGACTGCGTCGCTCCTAGTCCCCCACACTCAGTTGGCTGCGTCACTGAGTTCGAGTTTTGCTGACTCTGTCGCAAATCGCGTCTGGGGCAGTTGGCGCAATCTCGGTCGGGGCGCTGCTTAGGCTTGTCCCTCGGGGTCGTTCAACACATTGTTCTCACTCCCAAGAATCCGTTTCCGACGTGACATCCTTCTGTGAATGGGTATCTAGCTTTCTATGTGCGTTTTTCATTCCTTCTCATGCGATTGTTTATCTTGATGCTAATTATTTGCTTGTCTTATCTTGCAGGCGTTAAACCTCGGCCAATGTCGCATAGATAATTCTATTCTGTGTTCTTTGATTACCCTGAGTGTCTAGACCCCGTCGTTTACGTTGAGCCGACCGACTGAAACCCCTTGGGTCATACCCGCCCCTCAAACACAATGCCCGAACTACCCTGAGAGCTTCATGTACGTAACGAGCGCGGACCCGAAACGTACCCTCTGAGCTAAATCGCATTTGTAGGCATAACATAACGACACCGGTTCGAGACACCAGTTCGAGACCCGCTCCAAATACTCGGGATGCCCTCCAAGGACGAACGGCACAATCTTTCGGGGTGCCCCGAGGGTGAACGGCGCGTCAAGAGGACATATTCTTTCGTGGTAGTCTCTTCAAAAGCAAACAGCGCGTCAAGAGGATGCAGTCTTTCATGGTACCCTCCCTGAAGCCAAACGACGCGTCTAACGCCAAACGACGCATCCTAGTGAACGAATAACTGGACGGATTGACTGCAAAGGACAATCCATCAATTTTGGGTAAGTCGCCGATCAGTTAAGAATGATTTAAACAATCGGACAAGCGTTGATCACCCTTCAGATCTCATTAGACCGAGGGGCTTCGTTTACGTGTAACGCCCAACACCTACCTGAAATCCTGTTGCAAATCTTGTTAAACAATGCCAGGGATGAGTTGGAGGATCGAGATTTAGCAGGAGAATCGAGATTTAGGCATCCTTTTTAAACAAGACGCGTACGACTTCTCGTTCTTGCCTCCTCCACAACAACTTACAATGAACAAAAGAAAGCAAGGCGACGAAAGGGGAGAGCCTCCCAAGAAGACAAAGCTCGACGAAACAAAACCACAAAATGAACCACCGAAAGTAAGTCAAAGAATTTCTCCTCACATGCTATTGCTAATGAATTAACAGAGAGGCCGGGGTCGCCCACCCAAAGTTCGCATTCCGCCCAACCGGTGAGCCATAGCCGCTCTCATCAACCCCCCACAATGCCAGACAACCTCACCTAGGGCTGACTGTGTCGCCCTAGGTTGAAAGGACTGCTGACTGTGTCACAGTCTTCATAGCAACTTTGCTGACTGTGTCACAAAGCTGCTTACCAGGTGGTTCTCTGACGTTGTGGGGAGAGAATACAGAGTGCTAATTTTTTTTTACAGCGACGGAAGACCTAGTGATGCTCTGGTCGAGCCGGTCATGAACAACGTCCAGTCAGATACGAACACCACCCTGCCCGATGCGAACGTTGGCCAACCAGCTACTGGGACCAAACGAAAGCAGGCCAATGAAGGAGGAGAGCCTCCCAAGAAGACAAAGCTCGACGAAACAAAACCACAAAATGAACCACCGAAAGTAAGTCAAAGAATTTCTCCTCGCATGCTATTGCTAATGAATTAACAGAGAGGCCGGGGTCGCCCACCCAAAGTTCGCATTCCGCCCAACCGGTGAGTCATAGCTGCTCTCATCAACCCCCCACAACGCCAGACAACCTCACCTAGGGCTGACTGTGTCGCCCTAGGTTGAAAGGACTGCTGACTGTGTCGCAGTCTTCATAGCAACTTTGCTGACTGTGTCGCAAAGTTGCTTACCAGATGGCTCTCTGACGTTGTGGGGAGAGAATACAGAATGCTAATTTTTTTTACAGCGACGGAACACCCAGTGACGCTCTGGTCGAGCCGGTCATGAACAATGTTCAGTCAGACGCGAACACCACTCTACCCGATGCAAGTGCTAGCCAGTCTATTAGCGAAAGGTAAGCATTGTTTACTTACCCTTCCTCTGGTGTGTATTTGGTTGTCTAATTAATATGCTCATAGTACTCTTCCTCCCCGTGTAACCCGCGCAAAAGTTCGCGAGGCTGCTGTGGCCTCTGAAGACGCCGTTGCCGCTTCAGCCACCCCTCGACCTCGACCTAAACCCAAACCTGTTAACCGACTTAAGAAGGCTCTCAAACACCACCCAGACGCCCCGACCGACGACGACTACAACTACCATTATGGCAAGCGGAAGGACTGGGACAAGAGGCTAACGGAGCTGGAGGCTCGAAGATCCCCAGTCGCTCTCGCCGCCGCAGGCGAGGGTGTTAGGCGTTTGAGTCTGACACCCTCTCAGCCGCCCATTGCCTCACAAAACCCCACCAGGCAGCTGACCGCCCAAGCCACCACAACTACAACCAGCAGGGTCTCTGTACCCAACGCAACACCCAATATCTCTGAAGCAGACGCTACCCGAGTCGGCGCCAACGTGGCTCTTCACCCCCAGCCCAACGCCTCACAAAACCCCACCAGGCAGCTGACTGCCCAAGCCACCACAACTACAACCAGCAGGGTCTCTGTACCCAACGCAACACCCAATATCTCGCGGCTGACTGCCCAAGCCACCACAACTACAACCAGCAGGGTCTCTATACCCAACGCAACACCCAATATCTCTGAAGCAGACGCTACCCGAGTCAGCGCCAACGTGCCCCAGCCCAACGCCTCACAAAACCCCACTAGGTGGCTGGCTGCCCAAGCTACCACAACTACAACCAGCAGGGTCTCTGTACCCAACGCAACACCCAATATCTCTGCGGTAGATGCTACCCCCCGAGCCAGCGCCAATGTGGCTCTTCGCCTGCAGCCCAACGCCTCATCGCAAGACCCTGAGGATCCCATGAAGCGCCTGTGTGACCTGGCCTTCGTGAATTATTTACTCCAGCAATATGGGTTTGATGAGGCCCAGAGGCGGGCATTGTTCCGGTATATTTGAAGGATGGGCCATACTCATCTGTGGACCATGGACCGTTATGGTTTCATGACAGCCGCCGACGTTATTCGCTATATGCCTGATGTTTCCAGAAAAGCATTGGAAGACGAGGAAGAAGAAGCAGAGGAGCAGGAGGAGGAGCAGGAAGAGGAGCAGGAAGGGGAAGAGGGGGAGCAGGAAGAGGAACAAGAACCGGAGGAGGCAGAGGAACAGGAGGAGGCAGAGGAACAGGAGGAGGCAGAGGAACAGAAGGAGGCAGAGGAACAGGAGGAGGCAGAGGAACAGGAGCAGGAAGAGGAAGAGGGAGAGGAAGAGGAAGAGGAAGAGGAAGGAGAAGAACGTGATCGACCCTTTGGCCTAATCGACTTCACCAAGGATCGCCGCTTTGAGGATGACAGAGACAATGATGGTAGCGCTTTTCAGGAGCGCCTACGGGTCCGAGATATGGGCGCTGCATGCAAGACCCGTGCCAGGGAAATTGTATCCAAGCCACAAGTGTCCGAGGACATCTTCTATGCTGCACCTTCCGCCCGCCCTACTACACTTTCGGAACACCTTCGCCAGATGGGTGCGGATATTACTCCCACTGAAAGCGACATTACAGGTTCCAACTACTCTGACCATATCGTGGATGACGAAGATGGAGGAGGCTATGGCGATGCTGATTTTGTTGGTGATCTCGAGACCAATGACCAAGGTCTATCGGGAAAAGAGAAGGGGAAGGAAAAATCGAAAGGGAAAACTTCGAGATTTCCCCGGGAGCTGAGGGAGATCGCAAGGCACTTAGGCGACAACTTATTCAACAACATAGAATACTTGTCACATAGGTTTGGTGTCTCTTGCGAGGATGTCAAGCATCTTGCGATGATTGATATCAAGTACTCGAGAGATGGGAATACTTGGAACGACTTCCAGACTTGGATGAAAATCAAGGATCCTTTACGCAATGGAGAAAGTGGTACGTTTGTATTTTAACTATATATCCTCAGTTTAGACTACAACTTATATGGCAACTTTACAGTTCAGGACCGTGCCATGCGTATTAAAAAGGAGTATGCGGCATTCAAGGAGGGCCCGCCAGAATTGCTCAAAGAAATGTACTCGGATCTCATGGAACGTGGAAAGGACCCTGCGAACCTTCTTCCTGCTCTGACTCGTGTCCAACATACCGTTGACGGCGCACAGGCCTCAGCTACGAAGCTCACCCGTGATAATGAGGGTGTTTTTGTGTTTACCATCGTTGTCTATGCTGGTGATGACCAGGCAGCTAGACAAGCTTCTTCCATCGTCATCGGGGAGTCTCTTGGGCGAGAACTTGTACAGGAGAACTACGTGGACATCCAGAAGACCTTGAATGGTGTAGCAGACACAATTCGGTATGTTGTATTTCATTTATGATTTATCTTATCACTGATTTTAATATTTTATCTGTAGTGCGAAGCTTGCGCTAAAGCGCTTGAGGGCTGCAAGTGGGTTAGACGTACCTGAGGATCTCAAGGCTTTTATCAAAGAATCTGACCCTCAACCGTTGCAAAAACCACAAAAACCGGCTGATATTGCATTCGCGCGGCACCGACAGAAGCAAGCAGAGAAAAAGTTGGTACTGCACACTGTAAAGAGGCTGGGAAACGAGGACGTTGCGGCTGAGGTTCCAGGAAAGATGAACATCCAATACTACCGCAATATTGCAACATCTCACCTCAAACGGCAATACTGTATGTTTGCATTGTCATTTTTTGAGTACTTTGTGATACTGACTTACTTTAGCAGAACTGACAGGGATTAACATGGACGAAGCAAACTTTCCTTGGCGGGAATGGCACAAACGTGCCCTAGCCCATGAGCTATGCCTCGATGGTTGGTCTGATAAGGTATCCATGTGTCCAGGAGCCCCAGGATTCCAGTACAACGATCTAAAGAGAGATCACTGGGTGGATCTGCATACTTCAATCATGGCTGGCCGTTTATGTCTTATCAAGTGGTCGGATGGTGTGTTGTTTTGGCTTATATGTTGAAGTTGTATATTAATCTTCATGTTACAGACGAACGAGCTCTTGACATCAATTCAGTTGAATACGGCGAAATCGCCCTTGTGCGTGATAGATGGGGCAAGGAACTTCTGCAGGTGAAGGACCAGAAATACAGCAACTTGAAGATGCCTCGTAGACGCAAAATGCCCAACGTCAACGTTGACAACGTCGCTGAAGATCACAATAGCCAACATCTCTTACATTTCGTTCCTCCTCCCTCGGATGATGGTGACAAACCTGGCGACGAACATGTACCTCCTGCTATGGCCTCGGAATCTCAACCGTTGGCACCTACTCTCCCTCCACCTGTCCTGCGCAACCCAGCTCGCTTCGTGGTGCCACCTGCTCATGTGGCCTCCAAACATCAACTATTGGCACCTGCCCTCGCTGCCCCGATCCCTCATGACCCAGCTCCCTTCAAGTTGCTACCTGCAGCTGAAATCACGTCTATTCTGAAGCCCATCAAAACGGGCACTTTGCAACATGCAAAGAACTCTGCTGCCCCTGCCTTGCGTGACACAGCTGCTCTCCAGAAGCAGCTTCGCTTTGAGCCACCACCTTCAAATGAAATCGCATCTGCTCGCAAGCCCATCGTGTACACCCGGAGCCATGAGGAAAAGATCAAATCGTTGGAAGCTCAGCTTGCAGCTCTTCAAGCCAACCCTGAACGTGTCGTGGATGATGCCAGCTCAAGCTATGAATATGAAATTGTGGACGTCTCGATGAATAATCCCAACGGCGACAATAATGAGGGATTACCAGAAATTAGGATTCGCCCCTCCAAGGACAAGCACAACCGACTTTTCGAATTCGAAAAAACTCAGGCAGTTGCTTCGCGTGGAGATTTAGGACGTTTTGGCACACAAGTCCCCCAAGAGTCTGTCCGCAAAGTGAAGGCAGGAGTTCCTCGCATTTCACCAATTTTGTTTTACCAGGGTATTGCGGCACCACCGTCTGCTCGAGCAGCCAAGGGAAAGCATCGAGCGGCCCCCACCCCAATTCTTGAAAAAAGCCCCAATGTTTCACATCAACCTTCCTCGCCTTTGCACACATATGGTGATGCCTATACTCGGCAACGCTATGTGACTGACCGGATGGCTGGCCCTAGCCGTGAAACTTACTTGTAAGCTGAGGCTGCTTTTGGTTGCATCATTATTGGCTATATTTTGGTTTATAGAATATGGAAGGTTGCTTCTTCTGTTGCGTGTTTTTGAGTTAGGTGATCCAAAGCCATATTTTTGTTATTCTATCAGCTATTTTAATGTCATTTGTTTGGTTTATCATGGATGAGATTCACTATATTAGAAATGAGGCACCATAAATATTTTCGGTTTGTCCAAAATATTTATGAATGCATTGAAACTATTTATGAATGAGTTGAAAATATTTTGAGAACTTGATAAAATATTTATGAATACATCAAAAATATTTATGAATGAGTTGAAAATATTTTGAGAACTTGATAAAATATTTATGAATGAGTTGAAATATTTATGAATGCATTGAAAATATTTATGAATGAGTTGAAAATATTTTGAGAACTTGATAAAATATTTATAAATGCATTGAAAATATTTATGAATGAGCTGAAAATATTTTGAGAACTTGATAAAATATTTATAAATGCATTGAAAATATTTATGAATGAGTTGAAAATATTTTGAGAACTTGATAAAACATTTATGAATGCATTGAAAATATTTATGAATGAGTTGAAAATATTTATGAATGCATTGGAAATATTTATGAATGTGTTGAAAATATTTTAAGAACTTGGTAAAATATTTTATGATGTTTTCAATGCAGTGTAGAAGCCAGATAATATGATATAGTAGTATCAAAACAATAAAATGCAGGACTTATAGACTACATAGTAGTAACTAGAGTTAGATATATTATGCAAGTGCATTCCATCTATCTCTTTTGAATTACTTAATAATAGCATTTAGGAATCCAAGTGGTGGTATTAGGCCATGGCTTCTAAGCTTTGACTAGTTTAGTCTATTGCACATCACTAGCAAACTCAGGGAAAAAGTTTATTTGCAATATGACTTAAGTGGAACACTATATTATACAGGTTCCAGTATCTAAACATTCACACACACATTGTCACAGTCTATTCTATAATATTTAATTATTGGCTTCTGGACTTATATGCTCTATAAAACCTTTAACTTGCTTAGAAATACTATTGCTTGTGCTATACTGAACTCAAAAAACTGATTTCAGGAGTAATATTCATAGTTCCTAAGTTATTCTCACACATTGTTGGATTTGACCAAGTTGAGTGAATAGGGTATGTTAATATGAGTTGGCTAAAAATTGAGGCAAGATGTTTTGTCTTTAAATACATAATGTGAAAAAGCCTTGTATATATGTGAGAGGTAATATACTAGAACATCAACCCTAGAATTGCAAGCCTACACAATAGAGATTAATGAGAAAAATTGTTCCTAGGTTCCAATCTTGGTAAAGATATTGAAAAATAATATACCAGAACATCAACTCTAGAGTTACAAGCCTGAACAATAAAAATCAATAAATTGTGATTTTGGTAAAGGTATTTAAAGGATACTAGTTTATTTTATAGCAACAGTTGAGCCAGTCATTAACAATGTCTAGTCAGACATAAATAGCAACTCATTTACTGGAAACAAAAGAAAGCGAGCTGATAAAGGAGGAGTACCTCCCAAGAAAACAAAGCTTGATGAAACAAAACCACAAAATGAATGACCCAAATAGAGGCAAAGATAACTTATCTTGCGAATGTTTGTGCGAGCTGATAAAGAAGAAGTACCTCCCAAAAAGACAAAGCTTGACGAAACAAAACCACAAAATGAATAACCCAAATAGAGGCAAAGATAACCCATCTTGTGAATGTTTGTGTGAGCTGATAAAGAAGGAGTACCTCCCAAAAAGACAAAGCTCGACAAAACAAAACCACAGAATGAATAACCCAAATAGAGGCAAAAATAACCCATCTTGTGAATGTTTGTGCAATCACAAGTAAAACTTGATGTATCAACCCAATAGTCTATGGGGTGCATATAAGCAGATAACTAAATGTCAACTGCTCTATAGAGTGAAAATTGATAAAGTAGATAGATGAACCCTCTTCACCAATCCTTCTTTACTGGGTTGGATTGGAGTAGGTGAGGTACAAGATGCCCAAAGATGGTAGTGTAAAAGTGGGTAAATATGAAAAAGAAAAAAAAAAAATATAAAGGTAAAATAAGGCAATTATTTTGTAGATCATGTCAGTGATGGTATGAGAAAATAGATCAGGTAAACATGTTGTGATAGTGTTATCCATAAGAAGGCATGCCTAGATAACAAGTCACTTGGGTATTTCCACTATTCTAACCTGTGCAAATAAGCTAAAAGTGTGTATTTTTCTAACACACTAATACAAATAGCTTTAGCATTATCAGATCAAATGCTAATAGCTAGGGAAAAACTCCAAGCCAAATATTTTTTCCAGCCAAAATTTAAAATTTGAGATTTGGGTTATATCTATACATTGCTGAATAGAGAACCTTAGTATAAACTGCTGCACCAAGTTTCGGCTTTACTGCATAAGTGGTTGGCCCTGTATAATTTATTCTTTAGTAGGACTCCTGGCACTGTGTGACAGAGTAAATATGTACTGATTTTTCTTGAAAACATTTTCAAAAACATCAAACATATTTCCAAACATATTGCAGAAGAAAATATATTTTACAGAAAAGAAAATAAATATGTATGTTTATTTTATTTACAAACTTATTTCTTACCAGGCCTTTTAGGTTAGAAAATACCCTGGAATGTTACAACCTAAGAGGGGGTCAGGGAGGGTCCACTGAAGTGCTATTGATAATATTAAGTTTGATAAATTAGTAGTTTTATATTTATAAGTTTTATATATCTAAACTTTGACTATTTTAGAATTTGTCAAAAATTTCACTAAACTAGCTATAATAGAAGGCAAGTAATATTCTATTTTTATATTGTATTAATCTAATCAAAATTTTAGATAAACTCAATAAAACAGCATCACATTTTATCATATCTGTGGCTTTCCCACCATTACCATTATGTTATGTAGCATTGCTACCATTACCTTTACCATTATGCCATGTGCCGATAACATTAGTTATACATGTCCAATGCCAACAATATCATGCACTGTGGTAATGCCTCCACTGTTAACATTATATAAATGTCTAATGCCAATGTTGATGTCATGCATTGTGGTAATGTCTCCACCGTTAATGTTATATAAATGTTCAACACTAATGATGTCATGTACTGTGGAAATGCCTCCACCAATATGCCTTGCACCAAATATGTTGATATTATGTGAATATTCAATGCCATCATGCCCTACACCATTGCCTTTATCAATATTATATAACTATGCCCAAAACATTTGAATGAAATTGATTTCTTCACTTCTTTTAGAGTTTTATATTAGAACAATATTTGTTGTTTTCAAAAGTTTTGATATAGTATTTGAAAATGATTTTCCTTTATATAAATGTTTACAAATAAATCTAGCTTTAAAAAGACATTTTTATCGACGACATAACTATAAAGTTTTAGCTGATAAACTAGCATTTTGTTCTGCAATTTGTATTCATCCAACACCAATATTTATGAAAATTTTTATTAATTATATTTTTGCTTTACAAATCATTTATATCTTTGTTCTTGAGCCAATTTTGTCTCTAGCATTTATGATACATATTATTAAATAATACTTTGCTATAAAGACTTCAACTATTTTGAACCTGAAAATATAAAAGCTACAGGAGGTGGTCCATCATATGGGCTAGATTATGATGACATTTCTGGTTATTCAGATCAAGTCAAAAGTGACAAAAAATATCGCTTTTATACATATGTACTTGAAACAGAAAAAACTCTTGATGAGTCCACTGACTTGATTGCTATTTCAAATATTCCATTTAATATTATTCTACCACAATTGACAATTGAAAATCTAAAATTAATTGCAAAGTGTCATAATGTAAAAACCAAATCAAAAATGAAAAGTCAGGAATTTCAATCAATTATTAATGCACATGTGTGTGAGAATTGTGAAAAATATGTATATATATTTCAATGCATTAATAATGAAAATAAATCAGAAAAATGCAAATCTGATGTACTTAAAGCTAATAAAAAATACCAGACCAAAAATGATAAAAAATATAAAGCTATAAATCTAAAAATCCTGAAGTGTATAAAGCCTTAAATTTACAGGCAGTGAAAAATTATCAAGCCAAAAACTCTGAAGCTTTTAAAAGTTCCCACTTGGAATCAGTAAAGAAATGTCAGAAAAAATCAAAAACAAATTTTCCACCTAAGCCTTTGTCTTCTCTACTTCAACATAAAGTAGCTTCCAACTTTTGTAAAGATACTTTACCTCAAGCATTTGAAGGATGTGCTATTTGTGGCAAATTAACTTTACTCACTGAGCTTCAAAAATTATTTGAACTTGAACTCAATTTAAATGTTTTGACTCAGCAAAGTGTAATACAAGTTGAAAGAAAATCTTCAGATGATGATTTTAAAGATATTGATGGTTCTATTCTTGAAGACAATTTGGAAAATATTTGCAATTTATGCTACAAGTCAGTTTCAAAAGGAAAGATGCCTGTGTTTGCATTAGCAAATGGAAAATGGATTGGAAAGATTCCAAAAGAACTGCAAAATTTGTCATATGCTGAACAACTTTTTGTAGCCAGAGTTTATCATAACCGATGTATAGTCAGAGTTTCATCTGGAATGCACAAAATAAGAGCAAATGCCATTTCTTTTGCCAATCCTACATTTAAAATCTATAATATTTTGTCTCCACCAGTAAAAGAAATGGACAATATATTAGTATTTATTTATACTGGGCCATGCAAGCCAACCAAGTCAGATTTTGAAAGAATTCCACTTTTAGTAAAACATAAAAAAGTGGCTGTTGCACTTGAATGGTTAAAATTAAATCACCAAGATTATTTCGACTTGGAAATTTCTTATAAAAATCTTAAAGAATATCCTGAAGATATGCCACCAGTTGTGATTGATTATCAGGAATCAATATTTAATAAAGATCCAGAGTCTACAGCAATCAATGATATAGAAGATGAAGCTGGAACTGAAAATGGTCCTTGTCCATTTATAGTTCATGATTTAACTGGAGAAGAATATTCAACCAAAGGGATAAAAGCTTTGAAAGCTATTGCACTTAAGCACTTGACTGATAATAAAAAATTGCAGCAGTAGGACATTATAAAAATCCAGAGTCAATTTATAATAATCCCCAACTTTTCCCTCAAATGATGCTATGGCTATTTCCATATGGACTTGGTGGAATTGGAAATAAACTTCAAAAAGGCCATATATCAGATATAGTACATAAAAGACATTTACTTATGTATTATGATAAAAGATTTCAGCTAGATCCACATTTTTCTCTCATTGCATTTAATCACGAACAAATAAAAGAAAGTACAACTGCTGGATATTTACTTGCAGAAAAACCAAAGTTTGAACACATTTCAAAATGTTTTATGGAAGTAGATGTTGAGGTTCTTAGTGATTTGATCAAAAGAATGGAAGATGGTGAAAGAGTTAAGCCAAAATCAGATGAAGAAAAACTTTGTTTTCAATTAATTAAAGATTTAGATCATGTTGGTGGATTTGTTAAAGGTTCTGCTACTACCAAAAAATATATGCGCAATAAAATTTGGTCTTTGATTTTATTTAAGAATGCACCTTTCTGGTTTGTTACCTTTTCTCCAGCTGATGTTAAACATCCAATAAGTTTATATTTTGCTGATACAAAAGAAAAGTTTAGCCTAAACTTGAGAGATGAAAATGAAAGATATAGATTAAGTGCTCAAAATCCAGTGGCTGATGCTAGATTTTTTCACTTTATATGTGAAATGTTTATTAAACATGTACTTGGAGTAGGAGAAAATCATTCTGGGTTATATGGAAATACCAATGCCTACTATGGAACAGTAGAACAGCAAAGGAGATTGACACTATATATGCATATGTTGATTTGGTTAAAAGAAGTATTATCACCTCAAAAAATCAGAGACAAAATTATGGATCCTACTTCAGATTTTCAGCAAAAAATAATGGAGTATTTGGAGAGTGTTCATATTGGGGAATTTATGACTGGAACTCAAGAGGAAGTTAAACATCATATTGAAATTGAGAAAATCCAGAACCCAAACTACCAAAATCCAATCCAGACTTTGCCTGATCCACCCCCACCTTTATGTGAAAATAAAGCCTGTGATAAAAAAATTTGTTATAATTGTCAACAACTTGAAACTTGGTGGCAAAATTTCAGAAAAATCACAGATGATTTGATTTTTAAATCTAATGTTCATACTTGTAGAGGTCAATCTAGTGAAAAGGCATTTAAAAAAGATAGACCTGGTTGTATTAATAAACATGGAAATTGTAAAGCTAGATTTTCTAGAAATCTATTTACACAAACTGGGGTTGATTTTAAAACTGGTGCTTTGAATGTCAAAAAAGGAGAACCTTGGATTAATACATTGACACCTCTGGTCACATATCTTCTAAAATGTAATTCAGATGTTACAAGTTTATTGTCTGGAACAGCTGTCAAAGCTATTGTGACATATATATCTGATTATGTTACCAAGTTTGGTCTCAAAACTTATAGTATATTTGATGCTATTAAAAGTGTATTTAATAGAAGCACTAAAATGCTTGGTGGATCATTGGAAAGAAAAGAAAAAGCCAGAAGACTAATTACTCAAACAGTTAATTGTCTTACAGCCAAAATGGAAATTGGAGGACCTATGGCTTTACTTTATTTATTAGGAAATCCAGATCATTATACCAGTCATGAATTTGTTCCTGTATATTGGAAAAATTATGTCAGAGAAGTATTAAAATGTTGGAGATCTGAAGAAAACATGGAAAAAATTCTTTCAGAAAAACTAGTACTTCAGAAAAGTGAACAAGGCAAATATGTAGGATTTTCACCAGTGCATAATTATATTTATAGACCAAAAATATTTGAAAACAAAACTTTATATGAATGGGTCCAAATGGCTACTAGAATTAAAGCTTCTAAGTCTAATAAAGTGGAATCTGAAGATAAGCTTGATTTATTTCAATATAAATCATCTGAAAATATTGAAAATTACAAAACCAGATGCTCAGAAATATAAACCTACAGTTGAAGATGAAAGTGAAGAGGAAGATGAACTTAATCTTCATTCTAATGATAAATTTATTGAAGAAATTGATGTAAATAATGAACATGAAACTCAAATAGAAGAAGAGAATAATATTTTAGATTCAAATAAATACTTTTTCTTAAAGACACATCCATTATATAATACTCATCAAGTGCAATTTGATGATAAAAGAAATAATATAGTTCCTAATTTTGTTGGTGGTTCACTTCCAAGATATGATAAAGGAGATAGAGAATATTATTGTGCAACTATGCTTATATTATTCAAGCCTTGGAGATCCGGAAAAGATTTAAAAAATAA
>Ga0307517_10009603_pt1 | contig 13692 bp, 11 predicted proteins | sample 23_EM_MG_FD_194515 | JGI IMG/M metagenome (GOLD analysis project Ga0307517, IMG submission 194515) | Populus trichocarpa ectomycorrhiza microbial communities from riparian zone in the Pacific Northwest, United States - 23_EM | ecosystem: Host-associated > Plants > Roots > Unclassified | place...
CGTCAATCGCCGCCGCCGTCCTCACCCTGGAGCGGCAACGCTGAAAACGCTCACTCAATGCGCACCTCTCCTGACGCTTGAACACGCTCAAGCATCAGGGAAACCAGGAGGGCGTACGGGCGCTCGGCGATCTGTCCGTCCGGGGCGGCGAAGTAGCCGCGGTCATACAGCAGCGGGTCGACGTCGTTCTCGCCGACGAAGCCGACGATCTCCACCGTCTTGCGGGTGGCCAGCGGCAGGTGGTCCAGGTCCTCATCGCGCAGGACGACCATACGGCCGTCCGGGGCCTCCCATCCTCTGCCGATTTCGGCTTCGCTGACCTCACGGGCCTCGGCTTCGCAGACTCTCCGGTGACGAATTCTGGAGCCGTCGGCGGCATGGACCTGGTGCATCCGCGGCCGGGGATCCTCGGTCGCGGCGTACAGACGCACCGGCACGCTGATCAGGGCGCAGGCGATGTGGCCGGTCCAAAGAGCGTGCATGATCCAACAGTGCACACCGGCGCCATCCGGCGCGCGGGAGGCTGCTCCACTGGGAGCAGCCTCCCGCACCAGCCGGGGGCCGGGGGAGGTCGGTGGAGAGGACGTTGCCAACCGATGGAATTCGCTGACCTGCTGAAACGCGGCCACTGCCGAGTGAAGGTCCCGCGTAGAGGCGTGGAAATTCCCGGTGAACTTCCGTACACCGATGTCGTCGGTCTGGGTGGTTGGGGCCGGTTCCCAGGTTGGGAACCGGCTGGTGGCGAAGACTTCGAGCGTGGTGAGGAAGACCTATGAGTCCGCCGTGAAGCCCCGTCCGAAGCGCCCACCGGTCCGACTCGGAGCGATCAAGACTGGACGGATCGTGAACCGTCTTCGGGAATTGCACGAGCTAGGCGGTGATCCGCCGTACGAGCGGTTCCCAGCCTCGGAGGAGTTGTTCCTCGTGCTGGAGCATGTGCAGACGTGGGCGGGCAAGCTGAAGCAGCCGAAGGACAGCCCGGTCAACGTGGTCGGCGAGGCCGCGGTGTTGCGTGCGACGTTGTGGCAGTACTTGCGCGAGCAGGCCGACGCCGGACAGTTGAAGGCGATCGAAGACGGCCGGGCCGTCGGCGTGCCGTGGCATCACTTCGCCGAAGCGCTGTGCGTGACCTCCAAGCAGGGCGCGTACCAGAAGGCGCGGCGGCTGAAGGCCGAGCAGGTCCGCGAGGCCGGCGAGCGCCGCACGCCCGAGGTCGCCCGCGAGCACGAGGACCGCGCTGCCGCTGAACAGCAGGCCGAGCGCACCCTGATCCTCGTGCAGGAGCGGCGCTTCCCCGTCGCGCGCCAGATCGGCCAGCTACTCCTGGAGCACCGAGACGGGATCGTCCTTGACAGCTGGGCGACGTATTGGCTCGGTGAGATCGCCGAGACCATCGACGACCGCGACGACCCGACCAAGCGCGCCCGATTCACCGGCTGGGTGGAGACCTTCGTCCGAGCCGTCCACGGCCACGCCCGCGAGCACAACCAGCCCTCCACCACCACTGAACCGGCCCCGAGCCCTCACGCTGGCTACCGAGTTCACCTACCAGGGACGCCACAAGATCCCCGAGCAGGTCCCACGTTCCTAGACTGGGAACACATCGCGGCGTGAGCGTCGACGATCCCGCGGCGGCCGATCGGACGCCTGACTCAGCTCCGCGCATTCCGTCACCCCTGGAGCCGCATTTCGTCGGTTCCCCGGTGGACGGCCCGGGTCGCGTAGCGCGTGGGCCACCTGGCGCAATACGTCTTCGCGTCCATCGACCCTCCCTGGGCCGCGCCGGGGTCAAGCAGGGCCGCCGCCTGGTGGAGGAGTCGGGTGAAGGGCTTCGTCCCCAACGACCGCACGGTGGCGTACGAGCTGCCGCAGCAACTGTGGCTCCGAACGGGGCTGCCCGCCGCGATGTGCACGGCTGACCGGTCAGCTGAGATCCCCAGAGCGCGAGCAGCGTACGCGGCGACTTGCGCCGCTTACCCCTGACTGTGATCGCGGGCCGAGAAGTCGCAGTTCAGCGGCTACGAGTGCTGTTGTTCGGGTGATTATCCTGCGGACTTGCGTGGCTAACAGGTCGTCCCGTCACTGTGCTGTCCGCACCTGTACTCACCCGCTGAACGGCCCCCACGGCACCTGTCTGAGCCGCTCCATCCCGCGCCACAAGGGGTGGAGCTCGTTCATCTTGTTCCCCGGGATCCGTACGCCATCGAAAGGCACCGTCGTGCGCCCACTCTCTGTCGGATCGGTCGTCGGTGTCCTGGGGAACGCCTCCCCCATGGTGGTTGGTTGCTTGGTGCCCGTTTCTGAACCCGACGGTGGGTCTGCCTCTCGAACCCGAGTCACCTTGTCGACTCAGCAAGTAGTCCCGAAGGGCTGCCGCCAGCAACCACGGGCCGACACACTGGGGGTACGGCTTCGCGAGTCTGGCAGGCGGTGGGGACGCATGCGTGATGACGCTTCGATAGGAAGTGGCCATTCGGGCGACGTGGTGAAAGTACTGCTGCTCATCGTGCCCGACCCCGAACTGGACCCGGAGGCGGGCGAACGGCTGGCGCGCCAACTGCGGTCCGAAATCGCCGAGCTGGATGTCGAATCGGTCCGTCCAGGGCCCGGCGGCACCGTTCCTGACGATGCGAAGGGCACCGACCCACTCACGCTAGGGGCAGTCGTCGTGGCGCTGAGCGCGTCCGGTGGGGTGTTCACGGCGCTCGTCGAGACCCTGCGTGACTGGCTCGACCGGTCCTCCGCACGGCATCGTCTCTTGCTGACCATCGACGGTGACACGATCGAACTGGAGCGAGCATCCGCCGCCGAGCGGAGAGAACTGGTCGATGCGTACATCCGCCGCCACACAGGCAATTAGCCATGGGACGCCGACTGGCGCTGCTAATCGCCACCTACGACTACCAGGACACCGGACTGCGGAGGCTGACCGCTCCGGCGCACGACGCGGAGGCATTCGCCGCGGTCCTGAAGGATCCCGACATCGCGGGGTTCGAGGTCACCACACTGATCAACGAGCCGCACCACCAGGTCGGCGCGGCCATCGGCGACCTTTACCGCGACCGGCGGCGCGACGACCTCACCCTGCTGTACTTCACCGGCCACGGCTTGAAGGACGAGGACGGACGGCTCTATCTGGCGACGGCCAACACCCGCCGCGACAGCCTGCTGTTCACGTCCCTGCCCGCCGAGCAGGTCGACCAGGCCATGTCCGGCTGTATGTCCCGGCAGAAGGTACTGATCCTCGACTGCTGCTACAGCGGCGCCTTCCCGGCCGGGCACATCGCAAAGGCCGACACCGACGTGCACGCACTGGAGCGGTTCCAGGGCCGGGGACGGACCGTGCTGACGGCGTCCGACGCCACCCAGTACTCGTTCGAAGGCAGTCAGCCGCGAGGGGAAGCCACGCAGTCGGTGTTCACCCGCTACCTGGTGGCGGGCCTGCGGGACGGCAGCGCCGATCTCGACGGCGACGGGAACATCACCCTCGACGAGCTCTATAGCTACGTCCACGACCGGGTCATCGACGAGTTGCCGCAGCAGAGACCCAAGAAGCAGGACAACGTCGAGGGCCGCATCGTCATCGCCCGGAACATCAACTGGACTCTGCCGGCCTACCTGAGCAATGCGCTCCGCAGTCCGATCGCCACCGACAGGCTCGCTGCCCTGGACGGGCTCGCCCACCTGCACCGGATCGGCAACAACCTCGTGCGCCAGCGCGTCAACGGTGAGATCCAGCGCCTCGTGGACGACGACAGCCGGCTCGTGTCGGCCGCCGCGGCAGCTCAGATCCAGTCCATCCAACCGCCCGAAACCCCCGCCAAACCGGCGGTCACCCGCGTGCCCGACGCCCCGCAGCCAGCGCCCGAGGCATCGCCGAAGACGACTGGGTTGCCCGCCGAGGCCCCCCACACCCCGCCGGCGCCGACAACGGCACTGCCTGTCTCACAGGCACCACCTGGGGCATCGGACGGGAAGCAGGACCGGAGCCAGAAGCAGGCATCCTCAGCCGAGCAGGTCTTCGCCGTCGAATTCACCACCCCGCCCACACGACCGGCACCCACGCCACCTTCTCCCGCCCGCCCGGCTGTCCTTCCTGGTCCAGGACCGATCCAGCCGACATCACCGCAGCCCACTCGCGCCAGACGCCTCTTCCAGGCTTCCCTGGCCTGCGGCGGGCTCGCCCTTCTCCCGCAGTGGGAGCAGTACGAGTTCTATTTCAATCCCATAGGCAGTTGGGCACTGCTGATCGCTGTTCTGCTCAACACTGCTGCCTGCACGACGATGCTTCACTTCACCCGCAAGCCCGCTGCATCGGGCTATCACCGGGTCCTTGTCTTCCATACCGTCATCACGGGGCTGGTTTTCCTGCTGTTCATCGTCACCGCCATATATTATGGCGGTTCGGTCGACATCGGCCCTGCGGGATTGCTACTGGGCCTGGCCTGCGCCGCACAGGTCTACGCGCGTTTAGCCCTCCCGGCCGCCGCACCCCATCATGAAACTCCTGTCGGCCTGCATGATGAAGACTGAGGCGTCCTCCTCACTGCGAGGGCCGAAGAAGTGCTCGTAGCCGGAGCGCGCGGCCGCCGAGATCGCTGATCCTCGCGAGCGGATTGAGGTGCTGGCCCGGTACGAGACGGCAACGAGCGCCCCGCCGGGACAGCCGACGTCGCCTCAGCCCTCCGACCCTGACCCGCCAGAGCCCTGACCGGAACCCGGCTCACCCCGGCTAACTGGACACGTCAGGACGGCATCATGATCACGGCCATCACCGGACCGGGGTGGGCGAGGGGAGTCGGCTGTCGCATCATCGGAGGTGCCGCTGGCCCCCGGCCGGCTCGCCGCACTGCGAGATGGTGTTTTCTGAGGTGGGATGGATCGAGCGAGGCCCGGTCGGCCCCCGACGCACTGGGCCTCGCACTCGTGACGCGAGGGCGGGGCGGATCACGGTGCGGCGGCGAGGGCGTCGACCAGGACGCGCAACTGCAGCACGGTGTCCTCGGCAGCGGTGCCGTCGTCCAGGACGACGGCGGCTGGTTCGAGGACATCAAAAAGCCGCCCCGACCGCACGGCGGGCGGCACGTCACGCAGGGCGGCGCGGAACGAGGCACCACTCCATCGTGCACGCGCCAGGCCCTCAGCGAGGTCGTGTTCCTCAGGCGCGGGCATCCACGTCCGGGACCGGTAGGCCTCCAGCAGGGCGGCAGCATCATGCCGTAGCGCGTCGGCCAGCGCGGTTGTCGTCACAGGCTGCACAACGACGCCGAACAGCACACGGCACGGCCCCAGAAGCGGGTGAACGATGCCGCAGACGAACAGCCTGTGCATAGCCAGCGGGCAGTCAGGGCGATCCGGTCTCCTCGGCGCGGGCTGCGCTGGCCGCAGCCTGCTTCCGGGCTCGCTGCGCGGCTGTCTCGGCGTCCTGGAGGCGCTGCTCGGCGTCGCCCCGGGCCTGCTGGGCGGTGTGCCGGGCGGTCTCGGCCTCGCGCAGCTCGGCGGTGAGGCGCTCGACGTCGTCCTCGGCCCGGGGTACAGCAGTTGCGGCGGCATCGAGGACCTCGCGGGCGGCGGTGACGGCATCCTCACTGGCGGCCGCCTCCTGGGCATCCTCGGCTGCCTGGCGGCGGGCCCGCGCAATCCGCTCCTGCTGCTGCTCACGCAGGCGGCGGTCCTCATCGTCGGCTGCGGTCTTGGTGTCGGCGGGCCTCCCGTGGGCCGGCAGCGTCTGGCGGTCGGGCGGAGCGATCTCGCTGGCGGCACCGGTGAGGTCGACGGTGGTGGACAGCGCCCGGGTGAGCCGCCCGCCAGCCCAGCGCCGGGCGGCATCGGGGTCGGCCAGCGCCGCGTGCAGCGTCTGCTCCACCTCATGGACCGCCGACTCCTGCAGCGGCTGCCCGGCCGTCGCCGCGAGCTGGCGGGCCTGCGCGGTCAGGGCGTGGACGAGGGCGCGCTGCCGCCCGGTGAGCTCGCGCAGCTGCCTACCGTCCAGGTCGCGGTGGGCACGACGCAGGCTCTCCCCCAGCCTCAGGATCGGCTCGACCTGCTCGGGGTGAGAGCGCACCAGCTGGTTGCTCGCCCACGCGGCCAGGGTCGGGCGGCGCAGCGCGGTGATCCGGCCCGCGAGCGCGCGGTCGCCGGCCTGTCGGGCATGGGCGGCGTACTGGGTGCGGGCGGTGGTGAAGCGGTCCGGGCGGAGCCCGTACAGCTCATCGAGGACCGCTTCCTCGTCGAGATCGGCCGGCCTGTCGGGCATGCTCCCATCTTCGGTCCACCGGCCACCGCCTGCCGTCCGGAACACGGTCGGGCCAAGAGGCTGATGTACTGTTACACGCGGTCGGGCGCCGTTCGGGGGTGGCGCGGGGTGGCGTGTGGAGTGGGTGAGGGTGGCGCACGGTGGGCCAAGCTTGGGCGCCGCCGGGGTGGGTGCACAGGCCATGTGATGACCCGTCGGGTCCGGCGGGATACGTGGACCGAACAATGGACTGTTTCCGTCATGTCCTGCTTTGGTAACGCAAACTGCGTGTTTCGGTATTTGGTGGCGTTCGGCCGTGAAAGTGATGTTCCTCGGCAGGAAACGCCGGGGCTTCCGCACCACCGGCACGGACCCGCTTCTGTGCCTGTATCAAGGGGGATCCGCATGTCCCGTCTCGTCACCCGTCTGGCCGCCACCGCCCTGGCCTCCGGCGCGCTCATCGCCGCTGCCGCCCTGCCCGCCGTCGCGGCCGACCACGGCCATCACGGTCGCCCGCAGCAGCAGCGTTCCTCCGTCGTGCTCGGGTCCGTCCAGTACGACAGCCCCGGCCGCGACGACCGCTCCCGGTGGAGCCTGAACGCCGAATGGGTCGAGGTCACCAACACCGGCCGCCGCCCGGTCGACCTGAACAACTGGACCCTCTCCGACCGCGACGGCCACACCTACCGCTTCACCCACCTGTACCTGGACGGGCGCTCCACCGTCCGCGTCCACACCGGCTCCGGACGCGACAGCAACCACGACGTCTACCAGGACCGCCACGCCTACGTCTGGAACAACGACAGCGACACCGCGACCCTGCGCAACGACCACGGACGCACCATCGACACCGAATCCTGGGGCCACCACGACGGCGGCAGCCACCACGACGGAGGCCAGGGCGACGGCCACCAGGGCGGCGGCCACCACCACCGCTAACTGACATCCCTGCCCGGACTGGGCGGGCCCAGCCGAACACGCCTGTGGCGCGTGACAGCGGAAACCCCGCCCTCACGCGCCACAGACGCGCTCTGCTGGCGGGCAGCGCGGCGCTGGCGGGCTGCCGGTCCAGCGCCGGACGTCGCCAAGGCCCGTGAAGTCCTCCGCACACAGCCGCAGGGAAGGACAACGCTGCCCGCGTCTATGGCCCAGAACGATGGAGGAGTTGCACTCCCCGCAGTGCCGGTTTCATCCAGTCAGCTTAACTTTCCATGGTTTGCGCACACATAAGTGGCGTCCCCTTGCCTTTCCCACGAATGCTGTGCTTAGGGCCCACCACCGGTGACTGGAAATCGAATGGGAGGCATCATGAAGTTCGTTACGCGCGCCAAGTGGGGGGCGAAGCCGCCGCGTCATCCGCTGGTGCATATCGACAGCACCAAGGGTGTGACGGTGCACTACGAGGGGGTGACCATCCCCAAGTCACTGGCGGAGCCGGAGAACCACACACAGTGCGATGACCGGGTACGCGCCATCCAGCATGACCACCTGACGGAGACCAAGGAGGATTACTCCGACATTGCCTACAATGCCGTTGTCTGCCCGCACGGCTTTGTCTACGAGGGGCGCGGCGCTCACAAGAAGACCGGCGCCAACGGCAACCAGGAGTTGAACAAGGCGCGCTACGCGGTGATGGCGATGCTCGGTGACAAGGGGCTCAAGGAGCCCACGGACGCCATGCTCGAAGGTCTGCGCGACGCCATCGAATGGCTGCGGCACGACGGCGGCGCCGGGAAAGAAATCAACGGCCATCGCGACGGAGTCGCGACCGACTGCCCCGGGGATCCGCTGTACACGTGGGTGAAGAACGGCGCCCCGCGCCCCGGCGATCACGGCACACCGTGACCGCACCCCCACGCACACGGTGCGTGCCGACCACACCCTGACGGCCATCGGCAAACGGCTCGGCGTCCTATGGAAGGACATCACCAAGGTGAACGGCCTGAGCCCCGCCGTCGTGTGCTCGGCGACCGCGCTGTGGACGCGCATGGGAATCGAGACCAGCCCGAACGTGATGCTCAGCCCACGGTGGCGGGCGTGCTCCCATACGATCCCAGGCCCGCCGCCGCCCTACGCGCCCCGAACCAGCCGGCTGCCTCACGCGGTACGGCTACGGCGGTGTACCTGGGACCGGCAGGCCGTACCGCAGTGCTTCCGGCGTCGCGTCACGGGTCGGGGCCGGTTCAGACCCGCCAGGAGCGGATACGCACGGCGGCATCGGTCTCGCTGGCCTTGCCACCGGCACCGGGCCAGGTCGACCAGCGCTCCGTACGACTATGGGTCGACGGCCTCGTCGCAGGCATCCATGCAGGCGACGGCCACCATGCAGCCGTGCAGCGTGTTGCGGACCGGCGGGGGGGGCGACGCGGGTGTTGACCCGGTGCCGGGCAACAGCCGCCACCAGGCCCGAGCACTCGCGCCCCCTCACGCTCAGGAGCATCTCTGATACTCCCACCGCCACCCCGCCAATGGAGTCAAAACTCGTCGACGCCCTCCGCATGCTGCTCGCGTGGACCGCCCGCACAGCCACCGGCGCTCATCAACCAACCGATTGATGAGAACTCGTTAGGCCGCTGCTGCGCCGTGCGCCTCGGCCAGGTGGCGCTCGGCCTTGGGACGCGGCAGGAGTTGGGCGCGCTGACGCCAGTCGCAGGTGTCGCATTCGACATGACGCCACTGGCCCCGGCGTGTCACGCGCACGGTGTGCTGCTGTCCCTGCGCGTCCGTCGCCGTGATGCGGCTGGTGGTAACGGTGAACATGACGTACTCCCCCGTGAGTTCCCTTTGATCATTGTCCGCCGGACGGGCCGCGATGAGCAGCCCGCCCGCCAGCAAAATCAGCGGAAAGATCAGCCGAGTAGGCGGGTGCCCAGGTAGGACTGAACCTGGTCCAGGGAGACGCGCACGAGCGAGCTCGTGCATGGTTGGCGTGATGCGTCGACCCCGTGATCCTTGATCATTGTCTGCGTGGTGGGGAACCGGGCGCGTGCAGCGCAACGCAAACGCCCGACACCCGGATGTGCTGGCCGCCCACCGCCGCGAACGTGCCCGCGTCCGCAGCGAGAAGGGCATCCGCGGGGTGGCAAGCCCATGGCCGAGGCGGCATGACCCCCTGCATCACTGCCGGGAGACAGCCTTGACCATGGTGTCGGAGTCCGGCCCCGATTCCACGGTCATGAAACCTTCGTCGACATACAGACGACGTGCCCGATTCGCCCGCTCGACGCTCAGACAGATCCGGGTGATTCGGCGACGGCGTTCTGCACAGCGGAATCGAGTTCGGGCTCGAGGCGCACCCGGCCGGCGTCGTCGTCGAGGGGGCGGGCACCGGTCAACTGGTCCCACAGATCGTTCAGTTGACCGGACGCCTCGCCAGTTGCCGTACTTATTCTCGCGCCACGGCGCGTCAGTTGTAGCGCGCCTCCTGTCGAACCCCCATGCCACGCTGTCCATGGCTGGAGCGCAACCGCACGGGGTTCGCGGAGTGTGGCCCTGCCTGGCGGGACGGGCGGAGCCACACGGACGTCGGCCGATCACTCGCAGGCGACGCCGTCACCATCCCGGTCGAGGCTGGAACTGTAACCCGGGTCTCCCCGGTAGATGGGTGCAGCCCCGGCGGCACGGACCTCGGAGCAGTTGGCGTAGTAGACGGAACTGCTGTCGTCGCCGCCCGACCCGCTTCCTGCGGCCTTGGCGGTCACGGTGGCCCGCACGGTTTTCGTCGTCCGCACGGTGACTGTCGCCGCCGGCTTGGGTGTGGCCGTCACCGTCGCCTCAGCGGTCGCCGTCGCGGTGACCGTGGCGGTCACGGCGGGTTTTGCCGCCGCGGCTGTCGTCGTCGAGTCGCTACTGCCTGCCGCGCCCATGATGCAGCCGATGAACCACGACCCGACGATGACGGGGAGGATAATGCGCTTCCGCGCCCACACTCGCTGCGGTGATCGCGGCCCGAGGGGCGGCGCGGGCGGCATAGGCGGCTGGCCCCACTGCGGCTGCGTCGGCTGGTTCTGCCAGGTCATGAGTCCCCCCAAGAGCGATCGGTGGGATGACCGTAGTGCCCGGGTCGGCGAATGTGCCCCGACTTGCTGCGTGGTGACCGAGTTGTGACCGTCCAGGCGTGGCGGGAGATTCACCGCTGCACGCACCTACCGTTTCCGACCAGGACGGGTGCACACTGTCCAAACGCGGCATTTCGCAGATCCCCCCAGGTGAGGCGCGGGCCGCAGCTCCGCGCCAACCCCTCTGGCGTGTGGAGCGACTGGGCCACCCCCTCCGAGGGGCGGCCCAAAGTCGCCGCCTCGGCCGTCGGCGAACGAGTGCGTCGTGCTGCCTCATTCGACTCGTGGGCCAAGCAGTATCTCCAGCAAGCGACGGGGTTCGCCTCGTAGGCGATGGGGCGATCCGGTTGGATCTCGGGCTTCTCGCAGCCCCCTCATCTCCCCCAGGAATGATGGTGTGGGCGATCAAGGCGATCAAGGTACGGGGGATGGCGGGTCGCAGCACATCCTGCCAGGTCGCCAGCAACCTCCAGGCTGACCTCCGCAGTGGGAAGCGCCTCCATCCGACAGCGAGTTCCGGGCCCACTTGCTGATCTTCAGCGCCGTGATCGCCAGCGGGAATTGGGCCCCCGGACATGCGCAAGGCTCAGGTCGGCGGGCGGAGCCAGCATCCGCTAACGCGGCCCCGGGTGGCGGCGGTGGGGCCACCCCGGACCACCCACTGTGCACCCGCACAGGCGTACCGTGCTGCCCCGCCCATGCGGCGGCCCACCAGCCGACGCACCACCATCGCAGCCAAGCGCAGCGCCGTCGACTCCCCAAGACCGCCGCCCACGCCCACGCCCGCACCCACCCACAACCCAGGTACAGAACAGGGCAGCAGACGAGGGGAAGTCAGCCCACTCACCACCGGATACATGCCGTTTGACCAGCGGTTACGTATTGGCACAGCTCAGTTAAGTACAGCCGTTGTTGCAGCGGTTGTTGCCACCATTGGCGCAGCTCTTGTTGCAGCCGTTGTTGCAACAGGAAACCGGCGCTGCACCCATCCAGCGCACCGGCAAGACCAAGCGCCCGCAGCTGCTATTGGCCCACATCGCGGCCGCCTACGAGGTCGAGATGACCGGCGGGGCATCGCAGAACCCCAGCGGCACCCCCGCACGCGTGGCTGACCTTCCGGGCAGCCGAGGGCTACACCCTGTCCGACCACGAAGCCGGAATGATCACCGAGGCCATGCGCCGCCCCGCCGCAGCCGCCGACCACGAGACCGAAGAGACCGAGGCGCAGCCCGGCGCCGACCCCGGGGAGATCGGCGAGGAGGAGCCGGAGGAGCAGCGGGCCGAGGACAGCGGAGCGGAGCCCCAGGAGGCCGCACCCGAGGCCGAGGACGCCCGGAGGACGAGCGGGGCCGAGGAAGCATCCAGCACCGGCGTGGCGGGGGTTGCGCTCGGGGTGTCCGATGGGGTGGGGCTGGCGCTGTCCGTCGGCGTGCCAGACCCGTTGGCCTTCTCGCCGAGGCCAGGGGCGCGTCCGGCTAGGGCGAGGGCAGTTCCAGGTCCGTACAGCCGTGGCGGGCGGCGGAGCGCTGGGCGAAGGCGGCGAGGGCGGCGCGTTCGAACGTGTGGTCGGCCCAGGCGGCTGCGCCGTGGCTTGAGTCGGCGTCGACGAGGTAAAGCGAGAGCTCATCGTTGCCGGGGCAGCGGGCGCTGGCCCACAGGAAGCCGGTGCGGCCGGCGAAGCTGCCTGCGGGGGAGTTTCCGGGAGAGTCGCCGTCTTGATAGGAGTATGAGTCGCGGTAGTGGGCGAGTTGCTGCTGGGCGTAGAGCCCGTAGTTCGCGGTGAGCCCGTACATCGAGGTGCCGTCCTCGTCGCCGAGGACGCAGTTCTCGTAGGGGGCGGAAGCGGTGGCCACCGTCCCGCGCGCCGTGGCCACCCACTTCGGGAGGGCGGATGGCAGCCCGACGCAGGTGCCGTCGGCCTGGCTCACCGGTTGGTACTCGGCCTCGGTGACCGGGAGCGGCACCGATCGGATGGTCGTGCCGAAGGGGGCGTCGCACTTCCAGCGGGCGGCCGCGTCCCGGGCCGCCCCGGTGGCGGTGCGGGCCAGGCGGATGCGCTGCTGCGGGTCGTTGTAGGCGCCGTTGTCAGCGTCTCGGGAGACGCTCACCACGAGGTCGGGCATGGCGCCCGAGCAGTGCAGGTGCACGCTGGCGGAGGCCGAGTCGTCACCGCCGTGGTAGTCGTAGCTGAAGAGCCCGGACCATCCGGCGCCGAGCGGCGTGGGAAGGGCGTTGCCGGTCCGTGCGGCCTCGAAGCGGGCCACGCTGAAGACGGTGAAGGTGGTGTCCTCGTCGTCGGGGTCGTGGCACGAGGTGTACAGCGTGCCGGTGCGGGCGCTGCCCTGGAAGTCGGCGCAGGGCTTGGCGGCCGCGTCCCCGGGGCCGGTCTGCCACCAGATCAGTGCGGCGGCCAGCAGGGCCGCGGCGCAGGCGGCGGCGGACAGGCGCTTGGTGCGGGCGGTGAGAGTCATTCCTGCGACCATGCCTTTCCCAGCACGCGGCTGTCGTGGCAGTGGGCGGTGGCGGTGGGCCAGGCCTGCTTGGCGGACAGGTAGCGCGTCATTACGTCGTCCGCCGCTCGCGCGAGCTGCGCGGGGGTTGCCGAGTCACCATGGATGTCGACGCTGTGGTAGGTCGTGCCGCCGTCGCACCGGGAGACCGCCCAGAGGGTCAGTTCCAGGTCATCGCCGCCATCGTCTTCGTAGTCGGGTGAGACGGAAGGCGTCGCTACCGGGGACGGCGGTGCGGAGGCCACCGGGCCCACCCGGTCGGCGCTGTGCAGGAATTCGGCCACGGCGGTGCGGCCGAGTACCCCCGACCAGCTCGTGGCGTCGAAGCCGGTGATCTCGTCCGCCGTGTCGACCGGGTCGAGAACCGCCTTCGGGTCGGCGTCGGCGTCGTAGTCGTCGTTGCGCCAGCCCGCACAGGCACTCATCGCAGAGGGGCCCCACACATCACCGCTGGTCTTCCACACCGTTGCAGTGATCCAGGAGCACTGCTTGGTGCTCGCGTCCGCGAGGTACCCGGGCTCGCGGTCCACGGCCCGCTGCGGCACGGCCACATCGGTGCCGCCGCAGCCCTGCTTCGCGCGGATGCGGTTGGCGACCCGCGCGGCGACGCGGAAGCTCTTGAGCAGCTGGGCCTGCTCGGCGGCGGTCTTCTCATCGTCCGTCGCGCCGGTCGGCGGCTCGTCGTCCGGCGAGGTCACCGAGGCCGTGACGTACAGGTCCTGGCTGGTACGGACCCGGCCCGTGAGCCCCTTCGGGCAGGACGCGAGCAGCCAGGCGCCGTCGTCGTGCTCGCCGCCGATCAGGCCGGGCGCCCCGGTGGCGCCATCGCCGCGGTAGCCGTCTACGAGGTCACTGGCCTCGATGTGAGCGCTTCGGCGTGGACGGAGAG
>Ga0307517_10009604_pt1 | contig 13692 bp, 5 predicted proteins | sample 23_EM_MG_FD_194515 | JGI IMG/M metagenome (GOLD analysis project Ga0307517, IMG submission 194515) | Populus trichocarpa ectomycorrhiza microbial communities from riparian zone in the Pacific Northwest, United States - 23_EM | ecosystem: Host-associated > Plants > Roots > Unclassified | place...
CATATGTGAGTATGATTTTGAGATTTGAAAGAATTCCCTGTTTAAGAGGAAATTGGACTTAATTTGTCAAGTGAAATGAACACCTTTTCAATTTATGCCCTGCAAAATATGCAGAAGATTTTATACTGTGTTTATTTAAAGTTGGTAATCAGGCACCTCAACTTGCCCACATAGATCATCCATTGATTATGAATGAAGAGCAAGAATATCATGGTGAAGGAGTTATGTGCTCTGTGTGCGAGGAGGCAATGTCGGGTCCTAGCGATTGTTGCACTTTTGGCAAATTCTTTCTTCAGAAGAAGTGTGCTTTGCTGAAGATGTTTTCTATATGAAGATGTCACCTACATGATTTAATGATTTTAGTTTTAGCCTAAAACAAAATTTGACAACACATTGAGCCATCAAAGTGGCCCGTTTTGGAAAGATCAAGAGGTTGTTTGGAATTACGGTTTAATCGTGTTTTTGAAAAACAAATATTGTTTTAGCTTCAAATTATTTCTTTTATTTTTGTATTGTTTTGAAGTATTGATGTAATAAATAAATAAAATATTATTTTAATAGACTTGTAAAAAAATATTTTGAAAAGAAATCTCTACTACACTCAGCACGCCCAAAACCACATAGCATTGGTTTTGCTTTGAAAACAACGTGGCAACTGAATGGTGGTCTAGTTAAATGCATTTTCCTAATCAACGACAATGATTTGTTGTCTTTGCAACCAGCGCCTTGTCATCTTCGAAAGAGTTTGGCAGTTTAACCTAATTGATTCGATTTTTTTTAATTAATTTTATCATTTAATTTTGTGTTTGATTGAGAATTAGGTTTCATGACTTATTATGGTTTGCTTTTTATTAGATTATTTCAGCCCCATGACCTAAAAATGGTGTTTAACAGGTTAACTCGAGTTGACTTGACTTATTTTTGTATTATTTTTGTAATTAAATTTTTAAAAAAATTTATTGTTCAACATTGGGTTTGACAGGGTTGATTAGAAATTGAGCTTTATGAATTAGTTTGATTTGTTCTCTATGAGATTATCTCAGTTTCATGACCAGATTCACGAATGTGGTAGGTTAAACCGGGTTAAATCAGGTCTTTTGTTTTTTCTTTTGATGAGGTTATTCCAGTCTCATGACCCTAAACATGGGTTTGGCGGATTGACTCAAGTTGTTCTTTATATTTTTTTAATTGATTTTTTTTTTAATTTTATCCTTCAGCATTGAGGTGATTAGGGATTGAATTTTATAATTTGTTTCGATTTGTTTTTTATAAGGTTATCTCGGTCTTATGACTCAGGTAACGAGTTTGACAGGTTAACTCAGATCACTTTTTTAGATCCTGTTTTTAGTTGATTTTTTTTTTCGATTTCATCCTTCGATATTAGGTTATTTGGGAATTAGGCTTCATAATTTATTTTGATTTGCTTTCTATACGGTTATCATAGTCTTATTATAACTCGAGTCGTATATTTGACATGTTAATACAGATTGACCCAAATCAATTAATTATGTTGTTATCTTAATATTAAAAAAAGATGTCATGTTTAGATTTTATTTTTAATCAAATTATGTTTTTACAGCTCATCCACGTTATTTTTGAACCTGCAAAGTCAACTGGGTCATATTGGGTCAACCCCACTTAGTTTAATTTTTTTTACTAAAAAAATATGTTAGCAACATCTGTATATTTTTTCACAGTCAAGAAAAATTTGACTCGACTCATAATGCAGCGCGGGTCAATAATCTAGTTATAATACTAAATGGTAATTGTGGTAGGAAAAAACATTTCGACCTCATAAGCAATATAACACTGTACAAATAGAAAATGTACCCCCACAAAACTCGCGAACCAAGGCAATCAAAGTTATCTCACTAAACTCGCAAATCGGGTCATTGACTTTATAAAGTTTAATAACTTAGTTTTTTTATATCATTTTTTGTTTAACTAAACTTTTTTTAAAAATAGACTATACCATGATATTGTAATATTTTTCTGATATCAACTCGTTGGTGAGATATTTTTTTGATACCACGATAACTATATAAAAAATAAATTAAAATAAATTATTAATTCTAAATCTTCATAAACACGTCATATAAAAAATAAATTAAAAAATAATAATAATCAAAGGGGAAAAAAGGGGTCAAAATGCACACAAAACACTATGAATTACTATTTGTAATTTACACTGATAAAGAATGTGGAAAAATAGTATTTCCCCCGTACCTTTTAATTGTATTCTTAATACTTAATAATACTAAAAGCCTTGGTAAAAAATTTGATGCAATGATGACGAGACAAGTAAATCACTAATATAGCATCATTCATCACTTGTTAGGGTTTATTTATGAAATATGATATGCATATAAATAAAATATACTAAAGCTTCATACAAATAGATGTTTATGTAATTTTATAAATATTAAATGATAAAATAAATAATTTTATATTATTTGTTTGTGTGTATAACAAGTTTTTAAATTTGACCCGGTAGTGGATCCAACCCAAGACCGCGATCACATGTTTTGATCGGGTTATCGAGTTAACCCGGGTCGACTCCAAAATTATTTATTTTTTTATAAATCATAACGGTATTGTTTTGGTTAAAAAAATAATAATCAGTGAATTATAATCGGGTTTTTAACTGGATCTTATTAGATCAAACCACTAAGTCACCCAAATTTTAACTTTTTTTTAAAAAAAAAAATTGATCTAGTTTTGATCCCAAAATCAATCGAGTACAGACCTGTAAGGGGTTTTAAAACTATGATATATATAGCATTGATTTGTATGTATTACTTTTATGCATATTATTAACAAACTCAATTTTGTTAGAAGTGAAGAAACTAAAAAACTTCAATCATGGAGTAATTGGTCGCTTGCAATGCATATCAATTATGAAATAGGAAAAAAATAGAGGGAGTTTCAATAATAATTTAATAAAGGGAAATTAAAGTTCAGTCAATGGAAGAATTCTTTTTAATAAAATCCGATGGAGACCTTTAGCAAAACTATAAATAAGATATTAAAAAAATACACGAAGCTGTGATGAAACGCACCAAATTAACAGGTAGCTGATATGTGAAATGCTGGCTGTTTATCCTTTTAGAGGAATCTCCCATTTTCCTTGCATATTTAGGTTGAGAACTGCCCTAACAATGGCAACATAAATGACAAGGTATAGATGAAGTCTGAACAGAAAGAAAACACAAGCACCTAGCATGATTGAGTTTGATGTCCTACGAGAGTTTTTTCTTTCACTGGAAGTAGTGCTTTTCAAATGTGCTTTTCAACCGGGTTTTTTTGAGGTTGATAGTCAAGCACATCAATTTCCCCACAAGGATCATCCATTGATTTTGAATGAAGAGAAAGAATATCATGGTGAAGGAGTTGTGTGCTCTGTTTGCAAGGAACCAATTTCGGGTCCTAGCTATAGTTGCACTTCTTGCAACTTCTTTCTTCACAAGAAATGTGCTCTCGGGAATACCCATATGTCAAGGCAGGGCGGGTTCGAACATATCCTAAACACCCTCACCCTCTTGCTTTGGTCGTCAAGACAGAGGATTATCCTGCATGCGATACTTATCAAATTAAATAATAGCATCAAAGTTCAATACCTCATTTGAAGCAATTGCATATTTAGAGATCAAATAAAATTTATCTTTATACATGAATAGTAACTAGCAACTTTGATTGTCCTACGAGAGTTTTTTTTTTTTGATTTACGTGGGTGTCCGGGCCAGCTTGCGCGCACCACGACTAATCCCACGGCCCACTGAACACCCTGCAAACCCAGTGGGCATGTAAGGCACCGCGGGGGTGACAGGCGTGCACATGAGGACTCGAACCCAGGAGCAGCGGAAGGAGACAATCCCCTCCCACCGCCAGGCCAAGACCCTCAGTGCTACGAGAGTTTTTTCTTTCACTGGAAGTAGTTATCGTGACATCTTATTTTAAAACTCTCGTTGTTCTGAATTTAATGATGCATCCATTCATAATTCTAACTAGCCGTAATGAATTATCACATATTAAATGTCTTTGATAATTTGCTAGTTTCATGTCTAACTGAGCTCAACGTATAACCAAGAACAAGAGCACTAGATCAAGCAACTCTCCAGACCTACACTCATCTGGGCTCGACATGATGCCTAGCCCAAGAGTGGCGGGCTTGACATCTTGCCAAACTAATATCCACTTAGACTTGACATGTAGTCGAGTCTAAAAACATTGGGTCTGACAGCTGTCAAACTTGTGTTCCATTAAGTTCGGCACGAAACCAGATCTAGAAACACTGAGTCTAGCAGCTTATTGAACCTATGTCCATTTAGATTCAGCACCTAACCAAAGTGTAATTATATCTTTAATTTTTAGTTAAGTAAGAGGCAGTACATGAGCAATTTGCTTAAAATATTTTAGTTAATTTAAATGAAATATCATAATTTTAGTTAATTATGTATTTGTTTCACATTTCTAGGTTATCAAGAGTAAAACCGTTTGATTATAAAAATCCTTCCAAGCCCCGTTTGTTTGCTGAAAAATAATTTTTTTAAAAAAGTAAATTTTAAGAAAGTAAATTTCAGGAATTTCAGGAATTTTAAGAAAGTGAACCAAACTGATATTATTCCCTTGCGCATATGCTCATGTACATAATAAATTCTTTTAAGCCCCGTTTGTTTGCTGAAAATTCTTTTTTTTTTTGAAAAGTGAATTTTAAGAAAGTGAATTTCGGGACAGTGAATTATTTTCTGATATTTGGTAGTATAATGGAAAATAAGTAGGAAAACACTTTCCAGTGTTTGGTTATGTTATGAAAAATGAGCTGGAAAATAACTTATTAATATTTTATTTTTCTCAAGTTTATTAAAATAATGAGGAACAAATTTTACAAATTAAAAAGTTGAATGAGAATGAGAATGAAATTGAAAAAAATATATAATTTCATAAATTATCTCAAATAAAATAAATAATAATCAAAATAATAGAGATGAAATCTAAAAAAAAATGAAAGATGAAGAAATTAAAATAATAATAATTAACATTTCATAAATTATTTCAAATAAAATAAGTAACAATCAAAAGAATGAGAATCAAATTTGATAGATAAAAAATTTCAATAAAAAAATAATAAGCGAAAAGCAAATAACAATTATAAAAATGAAAACCAAAGTTAATATAAAAATTAAATTTTAAGAGATGAAATTGAAAAATAAATATTCAAAACAAAATATATATAGCAATCAAAAGTTTGAGGACCAAATTTGATATAATCAGCAAATAATATGACATTTCTAATTTTTTCATAACTTTCAGAAAGTGTTTTCCGCCCAAATTTTTCAGGAAAATACTTTTCTAGAAACCAAGTCAAATTTTTCTTTGACTGGAAAGTATTTTTTGTTGACCAACTTTTTTAATAGCAAATCAACACAAAAAAATTTAAAAAATAATTTTTCAAAAACCAGAAACAAATGTAGCTTCAATCTCATCTGTTCTTCATCCTGCTACCAGCAAAATAATTAAGAAGCTTAAACCATGTCCTTTCAATCTCCTTTGTTCTTTCACAGCCGCCGTCGTGTACAGTGCTCCCTTGAGAGCCCAGTTGAAGTTTTGATTTTGATACCTCGTGGGTGGTTCTGGTTTCCTTTTTAATTAGGCCTTGACCCATACACCTCTTACAACCTAGCTATAGTTAATACCTCGTGGGTGGTTCTGGTTTCCTTTTTAATTCCACAAAAAAAAGAAAGTTGACGGCAATTAATGGATAGAGGATTCAATCGAGAAATTAAATATCTAAAAATATGATGACTTAATTTTAGTTAAGCTCGTAAGAAAAATAATTAATTGTAAATACACCAGTTAAGATGTAGACCACCTGCTCAAAATCAAACAAGAAACAAAAGTTGATAAATATCATAATTTATTTTAATTAATATCTATATTGATTTGTATAATTTGGTAAAGTTGATATACTTTTCTTGTAATCATCTTTCAATTTACATGGAATACAAGTTTGTTTAAATTTTTTTTATTCTGAAATATATTAAAATAATTTTTTTATTTTTTTTTTAAAAATATTTTTAATATTAATAAATCAAAATAATAAATAAATAAATAAATAAAATAATTTTTTTTTACGTTAAAGAAAATCTTGATATAACTCGCAAAATAGAATATAAAGTTTTGTTAAACAAAAACTATATTTAAAAAAAAAAGAACTGGATAACAGATCATCCTTTAAAAATAAATTAAATTAGTCCATCTCTTCTCATTATAAAATCTAGAAATCCAAAGGCAATAGTTTATGTAAGGGATGATAAAGGATGCTTATGAGTTGGCTTTTCAAAATGAAATGGTATGTCTAGAGCTTGTTTATTTTTGTTTTTTAAAATTATTTTAAAAAAATGTAATTTTTATATATTTTTTATTTTAAATTAATTTTTTGTATTTTCAAATTGTTTTGATGTGTGTGGTTAAAAATAATTTTTAAAAAACTAAAATAATATTATTTTAATATATTTTCAAATAAAAAATACTTTAAAAATCAACTCGTACCGTAATACAAAACATCCCCGAATAATAAATTATGTATTTATTTCACATTTAAAGATTTTTAATCGTAGTTAACATACTTAAATTTATTAATTTAAACGGCAAGATATATCATTTTAAGATTTAACTAAGATTTTTTTAAAATATATATACAAGTACATGTTGATTTATGATTTTAATAATTAAAGGATTTTACCACTAGATTTTTAACGTTTAGGTGCCTCTAGGCCCTCTACTGTAAAATACTTGCATCCATAGGCAAACGAGTAATATAGGAAGGAAGTTGAGGAAACCCAGCAAAAGTCAACGAGTCTTCTTCTCCAACAAGAAAAGACCCTTATTCACATACGCACAAATAGAGGAGCCTGTAGCTTTCCTCGTGATCTTCCACCCGCCTCTTCCTTACGGGTAACACCCTTCCTTCCTTTTTGGGTTTCTTTGAATCTTGGATCCTTTGAATTGTTTTTCGTTTCGGCTCTCTGTCCCATAATCTTTGATAAAGGGGAAGAGGGAAGAAAAATGCTTCCCCAGGAATTGATTGGTATCCGATCTTAATGGGAAATCACTGTGTTCTGGATCTCGTTGGTTGATCTGTAATGTAGCAGTAAGCAGCTGTAATTATTTAATTAGCCGTCGTCGGTGAAGAGGTCAAGTTTCAGTTCAGAAGGTGAGGTATTGAATACTAGTAGCACTCAACTTTTATTTGCCTTTCCATTTCGATAACATATATATTCGGCAGCTTCGATTTGGCCTACCTGAGTCTTGCTTTGGCTCCACACCTCTCATTTCCTGCTCTGTCTTCTGAGAGAGCCAGAGACATGGAGGTTGAACATTTTAGCCACCCAGATCATTCATTGATCCTCATGAATCAAGTTCTCGAATATAGTTGTGAACTAGTTATTTGCTCTGGATGCGAGGGACCTATATGGAGTCCTTGCTACAGTTGCACCTCTTGCTACTTCTTTCTTCATAAGAAATGCGCCGAGCTGCCCCGTGAGATCAAGCGGCGCATTCATCCTAGACACCCTCTCCATCTACTGGCAAAGTCACCATATGAAGGAGAATACGGATGTGATCGGTGCGCCAAAATTTTCAATAGTTTTGTTTACCATTGTTCTTTCTGTAAGTTTGATCTTGATATCAAATGTGCTTTTCAACCGGGTTTTTTTGAGGTTGATAGTCAATTTCCCCACAAGGATCATCCATTGATTTTGAATGAAGAGAAAGAATATCATGGTGAAGGAGTTAAGTGCTCTGTTTGCAAGGAACCAATGTCGGGTCCTAGCTATAGTTGCACTTCTTGCAACTTCTTTCTTCACAAGAAGTGTGCTGAGCTGCCCCCCGAGATCAATCGGCATTTGCATCCAGAACACCCTCTTCGTCTACTGCCAAATCATCACATGATCTGTGGTTTTTGCAAAGAAACTTGCTATGAGAGTTTTGTTTACTGCTGTTTTGTGTGCGAATTCAACCTCCATATCAAATGTGCTTTTCCACCTTGCGTTTATGCAGCTGATCAGGATCAGGGGCATCAATTTAGAAGCCTGATGAATCCACTTTCATTCAAATCAATCTCCTTCACTTGCCATGCATGTGGCACTGAGGGAGATGACTCCCCTTTCATGTGCACCATGTGCCAACTCTTGGTCCACGAAGAATGCATTTCATTGCCAGGCACCCTTAAAACGGCACTGCACCATCATCCCCGAATCATCCACACGTATCAACATCAACAATGCATCGAATCGATAAACAAGTACTGTGGAATTTGTCGTCGGGAAGTTGACTCAAAATACGGAGTTTACTGTTGCCCAGACTGTGACTTCGTTGCACACGTGAATTGTAGTAGAGAATATGGCGATTCTGCAACAGAGATTGTAGAAGAAAACGAAGAAGAGCAAAGTGTGACTGTTGATGATCAATTCATGGAACCTAGCTTTCGCGTTGTCCGTGAGATCAAGCATGGAGAGGAGAGAATAATTGAAGAGATCGAACATTTCGGTCATCAACATAACCTAATCCTTATTGACAAGGTTGATGATGATCTAAATTGTGATGGGTGCACGTTACCAATCTCAACTCCAGTTTATAGTTGTGCCAGTTGTAATTTCTTTCTTGACAAAACCTGCATAGAATTACCCAGGCGAAAAAAGTGGCAATATCACGAAAACCAACTGATTCTTTCATGGAACATAGGGGTACATTCCATGTACATGTGTGATTTGTGTAAGCAAGTTTTTCGTGGGCTCAGTTACACATGTGATGCATGTGGACTCAGCATTGATGTCCGATGCTTCAAATCATTGGAAGATTCTTTTAAACATGAAGGTCATGAGCATCCCCTTTATCTTCCAGCGGACAGAAAGAATATTCTCCGTTGCAATATTGGAGGTCGCGGGCATCCCCCTTGGGCTGCAGATGACAGAGAGAATATTCCCCATTGCAGTGGCTGTTGTGTCAGTGAAGAATCAAAGGTATTTTTTAAATGTGTGGTTTGCGATTTCAACCTCGGTATGAAATGTGCGACACTGCCATACAAAGCAAGACACGAGTATGATGAGCATCCTCTCTTCCTCACCTACATTAATGCAAATGACTACCAACCTTCCTGTATAATTTGTGAAAAAGATAGAGACCCAAAGCTCTGGTTCTACCGTTGTGAGGAATGCGACTTCGATGCTCATCCAGAATGTGCTCTCGGGAAATACCCATTTTTCAAGCCAGGGGGTGTTCTAACATATCCTAAACACCCTCACCCTCTTGCTTTGGTCATCAAGACAGAGGATTATCGTCCACAGGCATGCGATACTTGTGGTTTGCCTTGCGACGACTTGGCCCTAGAATGTACTGATCCTAACTGCAGTTTTATCGTCCACCGGGATAGATGGGAATGCTATGAGTCATTATGGTGATTGGATTGCAGTTGATGGCTTTTTTCTTATTTTTGGGTTATGATTGTTGGGGTGAATGGATGGATACATATGTAGCTTCATACTTATTATTTTCGCAGATGAGATCACTTTTTTTTCTCTCTCTTTTTTTCTGAACAATGGATGCTATTTTATTAAAACTGTCAAGCTCTCCATAAATTCTGCATTTACATTTTCGTTATAGATTTTATTGTAAATGCATAAAAATAGTCATATAAAACAACACTTATCTAACTGATATCAATTATTTTCATTCAAATATTTAATTTTTCTTTCCTTAACACAATCTAATATTAAATAAATGTATTTAAATAATATTTAAAACGAACACCTCAAGGCCATTCGATAGCTTTGTCCTTTAATAAGATATATAATGAAAAAATAAGTTAATTCATGTTTTTGATATTTTTCTTCTTAAGAAGAATTAAGATTTTGCCTGTTTCACTTGCAATGCATGTGGCACTGATTTGTTGAAGATTATTACCATCAGACGTCACATCTGTTGCATTTCTTCGTTCAGCTAACCCAGTCTCAGAAAATTTCTTCATTTGTATAGGTATTGATATCATAAATAAAATTCAAAAAATAAAAAATAAAAATTTTAATTCATTTAAAAAAAAATTTAAATTTTTTTTTTTTTACCACTTCTCGTAGCAATCCACGTAGCCTCGGTTTTACTTTGAAAACAACTTGGCAACTGAATGGTGGTCCAGTTAAACGCATTTTCTTAATCAGCAGTTTTCCTTTTGAAATGAAAACGGTTGGCGTGTACTTGTGCTTCCTTTTCTTTTTCTTTTTTTTTTGTTTTTTTTTTTTTATTAACGTAGATGTCCGGGTCACTTTGTGCGTACCTCAACTAATCCCACAGACTCTGAAGTTAATAACCATGTAAGCCTCTAGTGGCCCTGAGATTTGTAGGACTCGAATGGGTGACCTCTAGAGAGCAAACCTAGGATCTAACCAGTTAAGTTACACCTCTCAGGATTTTTTCTTTTATTTTTATTCCATAGTAAAAGGTAATTTTTTATTAGTTTATATGTTAATCAAGATTGAGTTTTTTTATTCAAATAATTTTAAAGATAAATAATTTAAAGTTATGAATCATCTAATAATCCATTTAAAGTTATAAAGTTATATAGTTGTGATGTGTCTTAAATCAAATAAAAACTATACTAGATTATTAATTTGCATTACGCTACAGGCCAAGTTAATTTTTTTATAAATATAAAAAAAATATTTAGATATTGTTAATTTTTTTTTTCAGTAAAAAAATCTAAATCACTTGAAGATTGACCTGATATAACTTGGTTGATTTTACGAGTCTAAAGCAACTCATACAACCCGAAAAAACATAGTTTGACTAAAAAAAAATTTAAGATGATATCTTTTTTAATATTAAGATAAAAATATATTTTACTGTTTTATTAAATTAAATATAGAAAAAAAAGTTTTTTAATAGAAGTAAAATAAACACTTTTGTCTTATGATTTATGTGCACATTAAAATGTGTTTTATATACTTGATTTGGTTCTTGATCTATAGTAATGAATCAGTTTTATTTAAATAATTAAGTTATTATATGAATATGAATTGAATATAAATAATTAAGTTATTTGAAACAATAAACAATAAAAGGACATGAGAGGATGAATATGAATTGAATCCTAATTAACTCCACTCTAAAACTAATAACTTATTATATGGACAAGATCCATTAACTAAGAAACGGACCAATCCAGTAGAATACTAAGCAATGGACCAATCCAGTAACAAGAAGTTAAGGAGACCCACTTCAAGTCAACGAGCCTTCTTCTCCAACCAGAAAAGAAAGGGGAAAGTGTCTTCTTATTCACATGCTTAAATAATATCATCTGCACAAAAAGATAGCTTTCCTCATGATCTTCTTCCCACCTCCTCCTTACATATAACACCCTTCCTTCCTTTTTGGGCTTCTTTGAATTCTGGGTCCTTTGAATTCCTTTTTCGTTTCGGCTTTCTGTCCCGTAATCTTTGCTAAATGGGATGAAAGAAGAAAAATGCTTCCCCAGCAATTGATTGGCTGATCTGTAATGTAGCAGCAAGCAGCTGTAATTATTTAATTAGCCGTCGGTGAAGAGGTCAAGTTTCAGTTCAGAAGGTGAGGTATTGAATACTAGTGGCACTCAACTTTTATTTGCCTTTCCATTTCGATAACATATATATTCGGCAGCTTCAGTCTTACCTTGGCTCAACACCCCTCATTTCCTGCTCTGTCATCTGAGAGGGCCAGAGACATGGAGGTTGAACATGTTAGCCACCCAGATCATCCATTGATCCTCATTAATCAAGTTCTCGAATATAGTTGTGAACTAGTTATTTGCTCTGGATGCGAGGGACCTATATGGGGTCCTTGCTACAGTTGCACCTCTTGCTACTTCTTTCTTCACAAGAAATGCGCCGAGCTGCCCCGTGAGATCATGCGGCGCATTCATCGTAGACACCCTCTCCATCTACTGCCAAAGCCACCGTATAAAACACGATGCTTTTGTGATCGGTGCTACAAAACTTGCAACAGTTTTGTTTACCATTGTTCTTTTTGTAAGTTTGATCTAGATATCAAATGTGCTTTTCAACCGGGTTTTTTGGAAGTTGATAGTCAGGCACATCAATTTACCCACAAGGATCATCCATTGATTTTGAATGAAGAGCAAGAATATCATGGTGAAGGAGTTGTGTGCTGTGTGTGCAAGGAACCAATGTCTGGTCCTAGCTATAGTTGCACTTCTTGCAACGTCTTTCTTCACAAGAAGTGTGCTGAGCTACCCCCAGAGATCAAGAGGCACAGTCATCCAGAACACCCTCTTTGTCTACTGCCAAATCATCACATGATCTGTAGTTTTTGCAAAGAAACTTGCTATGAGAGTTTTGCTTACTGCTGTTTTGTGTGCGAATTCAACCTCCATATCAAATGTGCTTTTCCACCGTGCGTTTATGCAGCTGATCAGGATCAGGGGCATCAATTTAGAAGCCTGCTGAATCCACGTTCATTCAAATCAATCTCCTTCACTTGCAATGCATGCGGCACAGATGGATATGGCTCCCCATTCATATGCACCATGTGCCAACTCGTGGTCCACGAAGAATGCATTTCATTGCCAGGCACCCTTAAAATAGCACTGCACCATCATCCCCGAATCATCCACACCTATCATCCTCAACAATGCATCGAATCTATAAACAAGTACTGTGGAATTTGCTGTCGGGAAGTTGACACAGAATACGGAGTTTACTATTGCCCAGACTGTGACTTTGTTGCACACGTGAATTGTAGCAGAGAATATGGCGATTCGGCAACAGAGACTGGAGGAGAAAACGAAGAAGAGCAAAGTGTGACTGTTGATGATCAATTCATGGAACCTAGCTTTCGCGTAGTCCGTGAGATCAAGCATGGAGAGGAGAGAATAATTGAAGAGATCGAACATTTCAGTCATCAACATAACCTAATCCTTAATGACAAGGTTGATGATGATCTAAAGTGTGATGGGTGCATGCTACCAATCTCAACTCCATTTTATAGTTGTGCCAGGTGTAATTTCTTTCTTGACAAAACCTGCATAGAATTACCCAAGAAAAAAAAGTGGCAATATCACGAAAACCAACTGATTCTTTCATGGAGCCGAAGGGAACATTTTCTGTACAACTGTGTTGTGTGTAATCAATATTTTCGTGGGCTCAGGTACACATGTGATGTATGTCGTCTCTGCATTGATGTCCGATGCTTCAAATCATTGAAAGATTCTTTTAAACATGGAGGTCATGAGCATCCCCTTTATCTTCCAGCGGACAGAAAGAAAATTCTCCGTTGCACTATTGGAGGTCGCGGGGTTCCCCCTTGGGTTGCAGATGACGGAGAGATTATTCCCCATTGCAGTGGCTGTTGTGTCAGTGAAGAATCAAAGGTATTTTTTAAATGTGCGGTTTGCGATTTCAAGCTGGGTATGAAATGTGCTACACTGCCATACAAAGCAAGACACGAGTATGATGACCATCCTCTCTTCCTCACCTATATTAATGAAAATGACTACCAACCTTCCTGTATAATTTGTGAAGAAGATAGAGACCCAAAGCTCTGGTTCTACCGTTGTGAGGAATGCGACTTCGATGCTCATCCAGAATGTGCTCTCGGGAAATACCCATTTTTCAAGCCAGGGGGTGTTCTAACATATCCTAAACACCC
>Ga0307517_10009605_pt1 | contig 13691 bp, 8 predicted proteins | sample 23_EM_MG_FD_194515 | JGI IMG/M metagenome (GOLD analysis project Ga0307517, IMG submission 194515) | Populus trichocarpa ectomycorrhiza microbial communities from riparian zone in the Pacific Northwest, United States - 23_EM | ecosystem: Host-associated > Plants > Roots > Unclassified | place...
CAAACTATAAAATCAAAAAAGCCCAATCTCACACAACTAAACCAAAAGGAAGGAAAACTCAAACCACAAAACTTCCTCTCTTTTCTTCGCTACAATGCTTATCTTCAATCTGAATCACTAGAGCTCGAGCTCGAGCTCGAATTAGAACTCGAACTATGAGATTTTGCCTTCTTGCCTTTGGTATCTGATATGCTCGAACTCGAATTTCCAGGTGTTTCATCGAATCCATGCTTTGATTCACGAGGAGCAATTGTGCTGGTTTCTCCACTACCAAACTCAGCAGTATCCGGTTCACTCTCCTTGATGGAAGTCACTTCAATTACTTGCACAATGCTTGATTCCACAGCCTTGATGGAACTCACTTCATTTACTTCTACAGTACTTGATTCAATATCCTCAGTGGAATCCTCTTCATTTATTTCTGAATTCCTAGAATCCATCTCCTTGGTAGAAGCTGCTTCATGTCCTGGTTTATCATTCGGATCCAGCAACTTCGGCCGCTGCTCAATATTTCCTTCTGAAACCTGCTTCATGGCGGTATGAATATCCTCCAGAGATCTTGCTTCAACAACTGGCAAAGCTGAACTGGTTTGCCCGAGATCTTTGGTATCATCCACGACTAGCTGCTGCTCAATTGCACTGGGAACAATGATCTCCTCAACTTCTACTCCTTCATGAAGCTGCCTGAAAGCCAAGTCAACATCTTCGATTGTTTTAACTTCAAGGACTGGGATCTCCTTGGCAGATCCCATTTCATTTGCTTCTGTTGTTGCATCCCTCGAATCCACCAGTTCCTCAATATTCTCTTCTGAGATTTGCTTCATAGCAATATGAATATCTTCTAAAGATCTTGCTTCAACAACTCGCAAGTCTGAATCAGTTTGATGTTTAGATTCATCCTCAGCTAATTGCTCCTCAACCATACTTGGAAGGATGACTTCCTCAACATTTGCTCCTTCATGAAGTTGCTTGAAAGCCAAGTCTATATCTTCAACTGATCTAACTTCAAGGACTGGGAGCTCTGGCTTGACCTCTGTCAGGCTTAAATTTTTTGGCAAGAAGTCAAATTCAGGACTAACACTAGTATTTTCTGGTACTTGTTCATCATGGAGTGACTCGCCAACAACTTCTTTTATACTGAAGTCCCCAACTGTATCCAATTCTGACAACAATCCCTCATCAATCTCCTTTAACTCGTCTTCATCTTCGTTGATATTTTCCTCGGAAACAGGGGGGCCATATGCTTCTCCTGGGTAATTAGAGTGTTCTAAGACCTGATGATAATCCTCATATACAATTTTATCAAGGACATCATCTTTCAAATCCATTCCACCATCTGGTGATTTGTATGGTAGACTATTGGGAGAGTCTGAGGTGAAATTTGACATCAAGGAGGTGATACTTCTTGGAATTCTCTCTTCAGGATTGTGGACTTCTGGAATGTTTTCATTGTTGGAAATGGTAACAGATAGTCCCTGTTTGGTGTCATAGAAATCACGTTTAATGAACTAATTCAGCTACCTAATAAATCACTGATTTGCTGTAGAGTTCTAATACAAAATCCAAACCACAAATATTGAATGATTTAAATGTTGAGAGAAGCAATCAAGTACTAGAATTAATTGCAAACAAATCCAACACACGAGCAAAAATTCATATAGGTTTGAGAAAATAATATTGATAAATTCTTCAATTATTCCCAAAGGAAGGCATTCATACAACAAGAGGTCTTCATGGAAGGTAATCTTATGCACAACCCATGAAATATGCTGTGCGTACAACAAGAGGTCCTCATCTCAGATCAGTCATTCAACAAAACATGTACAAGAAGCAATACATACTAGAATTAAGAAAAAAGTAAAACTAGAAGCAGAAGAGTTGCATGCCTTACCCGAGGTTCATCGTGCTTGCTAAAAGATTGTTCAAGCATGGATTTATCTGACAAAGACTGCTGTTTCTCCAATTCAAGATGAGGTTTTTCCTCAGACAGTGGATTTTGGTGACCAGATTCTGAAGAAACAACTGTCACATCCACATCTTGGTGAAAACCAGCACCAATGGCTGAATCAGAACTTGATAAATGCACTTGATCCTGTTCAGATTGGATGGTTTCTCCCTTCTCTGATGAATGCTCCTCCACAAGCTTCATCTCCGAAGAAGATACATTTAGATGAGTCCCCTTAACTTGCTCAGCCACCACTGATGGCTCTCTTTCTTCATGCACAGACAAATGTAAATCATTCGAAGGAACATGCTGAGAATTAGAATCCACTGGATCTAATTTCTCACCCACAGCTTGGAAGCCATCAGCATGAATATCCACATCAAAACTTGTTGAGCTGACTTGATCCTGCTCAAGCCCAAAAGATTTTTCAATACCAATTGCATGGTCCTCGACAGGTTTAGCCTCTGAAGCAGATAAATTAGTGTCTACTGAAACCTGCTCAACTACCAGTAGAGGATAATCTTTTTCCAGTACTGGCAAATTGCTCTCTTCAGAAGCCATCTTATAACTAGAAGAGGCAGAATCCAACTGCTTATATCCATCAACAATGATTTCTGCATCAAGACTTGATGAGTGCAGTCGATCCTCTTTGTGATGAGAGTTTTCTTCCTTACCGGCTACAACCTCCTTTGCTGATCCATTGTCTGATAGAGATGGAGAAGAATCAACTGAGAAATTCTCAGCAGCTGATTCAGGCTTTGTAAACCCATTTTGACCATCAAAATTTGACTCTGCTCCTGAGAACCCAAGCTCTGTAATCTCATTCCCAGTATTTTCTGCAACTCCTGTTGATCTGAATTCAGTTTCATCTGGTGAGTGTGCTTGTGAAGAGCCTTCAAGCATCACTTGGTAACTAGACGTATCCTTCTCCAAGTTCTCAGCATGCGCTTCAGAATCTTTATCTGCAAATTCAGCCATTGCCAGAGGTGAACCCATTTCTGATCTTTGTGTGTCGGAAGAAAGAGAGGAAAAGGAGAGAATAGTCTCAATTGATGGGGGGCTTGAATCATAAACAGGATCACTATGTTGACCATCATCCACCACTGCACTTGTCAAATGGATATCTGAATTATGAGAAGTTTGTAATGAAATGCCAGGTTCCTCAATATGATGGCCTCCTGGCTCCAAAACAGGTTCTTGATTGTCATCTGCCATTCCACTTAAAACATTTGAATCAGACTCTGTTGAGCTTTCCTTCAAAATGCCAGCATCCCCAATTTGATTGCCTGTTGACTCCAAAACAGGCTCCCTGTATTGACTTCCATCCATCATCTGACTTGTAAAATGAAAATCTGAATCAAGAGAAGATTGCGTTGAGATGTCACATTCGTCAATATGATCATTTCTTGACTCCAAAACAGGCTCCCTGTGTTCATTATCATCTGCCAACCCATTCACAAAATGAAAATCAGAATCAAGTGAAGTTTGGATGGAAATGTGAGAGCCCTCAATCTGACTATTTGTTGGCTCCAGACTTGTTGATCCTCTATTCACATCACATATTTTTTCATCTATCTCTGACAATGAGGATAGGCTTGATCTACTGCTGTAATCCTCTTCACCATGTCCCATACGCAGAAGAATTTCACTTGTGTTAAGCTCCTCAGGAGTTACCCCTCCTGATTCAGACAAGCCAGAATCTATTTCGTGGTGGTTTTCAACGTCCCCTAATGCAAATTCAGCCCCATCATGGTGCAAATCACTCTTCTCAACCTGTTCATCTTCCACAGAATCTACCTCTTCAGATGATAAACTTCCCCTTTCGACAAGGAGAGAAGCATGGTCAACATTGGAAATCATTTCTGTTTCTTGAGAAACATCTTCTTCATTGATCCTCTTGTCCTCTTCCTCCAAAGCTGAACTAACTGACTCGGTATCTGGAACTGAGCTCACCTTTGACTCGCTAGCTTCACTTAATTGGCGCTGGAAAGTGTGATAGCTTGTCCCTTCAGTAGCAAATCGTTCGGGTACAAAATATGGCTTCCATCGAAGATCATGCCTGGTCCCCGCCAAAGTTGATGGCCCAATGCTGAAACTTTCATGCCTTCGGAAAAATGGTTCCCTATGCTGAGTTGCAGAGAATTCCTGTTGAAAACTATCTCCCTTAAGATCGGGCTTTTCTTCATTTGAGTCATAGGGAAGGTCAAAAGGATTTCGTCTTGGCAACAATACAGAAGGAGCAGACCCAGGAACATCATCATAAGGAAAATCAAACGGGTTGTGCCTAGCTGTTGAAATAGATGGAATGTTGATGGGAATATCAGCAGCATCCAAGTCTATAAGATTCTTCTCAGCCATCAATCTCATGTTTCTACGAGCCCTTCTCCTTGCAATAAGACTCTCCAAACGCTGGTTTCTTTCGAGTTCTAAAGTCCCTAAATCCATGAGGTTTTTCTGGTCGTCCTCTGTCCATTTGATTGCAGATTTACTTTCATCCTCTTTACTGCCTTGTGCTTCTTCTTCATTATCATTATCATCATCACCGTCTTCGTCTTCATCTGCCTGGTTTCCCACATCCTCCTCTGACTCAATACTGCTCTCATCGCTCTTATGAGACCCCTCTGAACCAGCATCAGATCCATCATTGGAAATGTTAGCTGGTTGTGGAGCTTCCTCATCTAAAAGTGGGTGGAGCTCATCAAGCATTGGAAGAATGTCTGCCATTGAAGCATCTGGAGAGGAGCTTTCCACCCCATCAGATCCAGAATCAGAAGCCTCGTCATCATCCTCTTCATCATCATGATATGCACGTTTCCAAGATGATTCCTGAGAAAATTCCAAGTAACCATTATGAGTTTCAATAAACTCTCCCACAGAATTATCATCGTCAAGATTCTCATCTCTTGAATTTTGAAGCAAAGAATATTGTTCTTCGACACCCTCTGCATGACTTAACACTTCTTTGATCCCAAGATTCTCCTCTTGAATCTCCCTCTTCTTTCCTAACTCTAAATTATCAAAATCACTCTCCACTTCCTCAACAACTTGCTTCTCAAATTGAACTTCTCGGGAAGTTTCATCAATCAGCGGCACATAATCTCCTGAATCGCCATGAACCTCAATCTTCCTATTTTTGTTCTCCAGCAAGCTCTCTTCTTCAACATCTCTGTTCCCTACAAATCCCTCTAAACTAAAGCTTTCATCTTTCTGAACAACAAAAGTGGCATCCTCTGCAACCCCTTCCTTCTTTAAATATGAAATCTCATGGCTAACTTGTTCTTCTTCTTCTTCTTTTTCTTCTTCTTCTTCTTCAACTTCAGGTATATTTGGCTCCCCAAAACTCAAAAGGGTCCCAAGCAAAATGGCAGTACAAATCAAAACAGGGGATGCAGTGACTAAAAGGGAAAACAAAAAAGGAAATGACCTATACAACAATAACAAGTAACAAACCATGCCCACAAGAAATGGATGTTTGCAAACTGATCTATAACATAATTGAAATGAAATCACCAAAAATCTCCTGATTTGAACTCTAATTCTCATTGCATCAATACCCATTTCGTCTCTCTCTCCTTCTCCTGTCACAACCTGTTTTTTAACAAACAAAAAAAGAGCTTGGAATTAGAAACTAACTAAAATGCACTAGATCCACGAAACCCAATTGCTAAACATAACATTAGAAAACATATAAAAGGAGCTGATAATTGATAATTTGAGCAAAACCGACCTAAGAAAACCCAATCAAATGAAATACAGAGCAATCAAACGATGATCAAATTCAACTCCTGAAATCCAACGAAAAAAATATCAGAAAATCTAAGTGATGGGTTCCGGGTAGAGTTCAAAAAGATAGAAGAAAAATTCAATCAAAATAGAAATCTGGACCATTCAAATTACGATCAACTTAGTGATCATTGCAATATCAATACCTGAGGGGCAGAACACGATAGAAAGGCAAGAGATCGATGCTAAAGTTTGAGACTTTTTAAAGGAACAGAGTGAAATGAATGAATGACTCACCAGATTGACATACAGATCAGAGGACTCAAAACCGAAAAAAGGAAATGGAATCCTCTGCTTTTGTTTCTCTTTCTTTTCCTTTCTCTCTGCACCTCTCTCTTTTAACCAAGATTTCTTCTTTTTGGGTCAGCAATAGGCATGGAGAGGGAGCTTTCTTTTTGTAGAGTGTGATTAAATTTTGTATCAGACAGAGATGATCAAATGGGGAGGGAGGTGGTATGATAATAATGGTACTAAAAGCAGAGAAAGAGAAAAGGTTGAATGGGAAAGGAAATGAAAATTAAGTTTTATTTATTTATTTTTATGGAATTAGTATATTGTTTTCTGTTATTGAGGATACTTCAATTTACAGTCAAGGAGTAGGACAACCCGATGCTCCTTGAGTTTCTGCCATTGGATTAAGATAACCACTCTCAATTCTGACTGTTGGATTAGCATTAGCAAGGCTAATCATGATTAGGCAGCACATGATAGCATATGATTAGAACTCCACAATATAAATAACCCAATTAATATTTTAAGTATTTGCAGCTGATTGGTTTGGTTTAAAAGAAAAGAGTGTGGGATCGATCATTACATCCATTAGATAAAGGGATTTATTCTCTTTTCTTTCATTCTTTCCAAGTTGGCAGCTAGGACCTGTGTGCCCAACCATCACCCGTCCACTCTCTTCCATGTATATAATTTTAATGTATTTCGACCAAGTTGATCTTAGATTTTAGACACAAAATGATTATTTTTTTCTATTTTATGATCCCAGCTGCTATCAGATTTTGAGAGGAGATTAAATGGACTGAAACTGTCAAAGCTATCGAGCCAGAAGCAATGGAAATTTCAAATGGTGGAGATGACCAAGTGTGGACTGCACAAATCATTCAGGGCCTTGATTTTTTAACCACCAATTGTGTCAACGGGTCTGAATCACTAAAAAAGTTGGTCACTGCTAAGAATTGGAAGGGAAAAAAGGTGGTTTAAAAAATGGCTACCCTTCATGGTGTGGTTCTGTTATTTTCCCCCTCTCTGGGATAATCTTCATGTTTGGTTCATGGCCTGATATGAAAGGACTTTGCTATCAATTGGATTCAAGCTGTTTTAGTGTCATTCCAAGGCACTCTAGTCGCAATATCTTTAACAAAATGTTGTGTTTTTCTTACAAATTCCTGAAATTGTAACAGAAGCATGTGTTGTTGCGGACAAAGGTTTGAGCCAATATTTTCCTGTCTAGCTTGATCTATCTAGATTTGAATGTTGCAATCAACATATCTGAACTCATCAAAAAGAGATCTTGAGAACAAGAAACTGTAAAACAAAAGATATATGCAAGAACGTTTTAAGAGCAATAGAGTTTGTAATTTCCCCGGAAAGTAAATTCAGTGGGATATACCTACTGTCTCAGCCTGTGCAGGAAAGATTAACGTAAGCAAAGCAATTAGTTGGCTGTAAAAGATTTATTTTGACATTCAACAAGAACGAAAACGAATTTTCCAATCAAGGTTTTCATCATGCAGCTGTTAGCGTGCCAAGCCACTTGCTCAAAATTTGAAAGAAAAATAATGTTAACCAGAACCTATCCTTGTTCTCGTGCCAACTTCGAGCTCACCTAATTTTCACTTCTTTTCTCCACTTCAGCTTCATCATCACAGTGTGATCGACGCCAAGTGCTGAGCCTTGTGCTCATCCACACTCTCCCAAGTTTGAAAATCATGCCAGCTCTCCTTTCTTTAGTTCTTTTACTATGTCAACTGCTTCACTAACTGCAACATCTTCGCCACTAAGTGGCAAACCTTGTGTTTTCTCATCAATATTCTCCAAGTTTAAGGTTTTTTCATCGCCAGATGAACTGTCATCTTCGTCAGAAGCCATGGAGATACCACTTGGAGTCAATGTCTCTGAGCTCTGTGATTCAGACATGATGGATGGTAGCGGTGATGACGAGCCACAGTTCATCATATCAAACTTTTTCTTGTCATCCTCCCTCATCCATTGGGCATAAGCTTCATAGTTAAACCCAGCTGAGTTTCTGCCACCAAATGCACAATCCAGCTTATCCATATCAAAGAGTTCTTCCATCAGCTTTTGGCTCTGTGGTCCATTGGAATAGACAAAACTCACTTTCTTGTATGTTTTGGGTTCAATAAATGGTTTCACCAGCTGCAAAAAAGCAAGTTTTGTAAATTTCGGAATCACACTTAGCATGGGAGAAGTAACGTTATAAAGGCCACAGGGAATGACCAAGTGAACAAGGTTTGAAACAACAGGGACAAATACAAAATTAATTGGATTTGTTTCATAGTTCCATACATTTGTTCCATTATCAAAGAATATATTAACAATAGAGTGCAGGGAATCAGCATTCTTTCTTACCTTTCCCCCTTTTTTTAGAGTAAACCATCTCTTATGGTTCTCACCTATTCGGTCAAATATAATTCTGTGCATGTCCTTCCCTAGAAATAAATTAATCCCTCGAGTAGAAGTCCAAATCTTTATTGCACAAGGGAAAAAAAGATGGTGGGTCTGAAAGAACTTCATCACCTAAACTTGACAAATTTCCCCAACAAAATTCTACATTGAATGTGTTCTTACAAGTCTGAACTGCTCCAAGATCTCTCAGTTTTTGCATTGCAACACCACAAACACATCAGATTTAATGGGTTGCAAATACAAAGGATAAAGTAAATATGAAGTTAAATTAAGAGTCTGAACTGCTCCAAGATCTCTCAGTTTTTGCATTGCAACACCACAAACACATCAGATTTAATGGGTTGCAAATACAAAGGATAAAGTAAATATGAAGTTAAATTAAGAGAAATTGGCACAACTCGACTGGATGATGAGAATGAAAATGATTGAGCAAATATGAAGATAGATGATGAGAAATTTGCATAGATGCTAGGATCTCTTCCTACAGCAGAAAGCATTAGGAACCATGAAGCAAGAGCCACATTTACTTTAGGTTTAAGGAATATTAAATCTCAAGATAAAGCATTGTGTATATCATCGCATACCGTCCAAAAGGATTCAAATACTTTGGGGGGGTTGTAGAGGATTCCAACACCTAGTCTCTCAGGGTAATGATTTTGCAGGATGTGAGCTGTTTCCCGAGCAGCCTTCACTGATATGCAGGACATTGTCCACCCTTGGAAATCAATTAGCCATACCATCTGATCCTGATCTGGATTTAAAGTTGTTATAGCATTCTCCATACAGTAAACAAGGTGTCTGATCTGTCCTCTTATGCCGCTTGTATTCTGATATAAAAGGATTTGTCTTAAGTCCCAGAAAGCATGATACTATAATGAACCAAAACAAAAATAATAGTACGCTGAATTTTTCATATTAAGGCATCCACCTGGAAACCAGGTCTAAAGATAAGAACAGTCCGTCCCTTCTTGTCAAGATAATTAGCTCTATAGACTTTTCCAGTCTCAGCTTCATTAGCAATATCTTCCTAAAACATGAAAAGGAAAAAACATCATCTTAATTTGCACAGAAACAGGGCACAGTTTATACCAGTTTCAAACAATGTCCATGTAAGGAATTGCCAGACATCCATATGTTTGAGCGATAATTGGTCTGGAAGCTCTTTTCTTTTCTTTTCTTTTACTTCGTTTATAAAGACTTCCATACAGTCTATGTCAAAGAAATTCAATTCCAAAAAGTACTGGAAGCGTATACCCATCGGATCTTCTCAGGCTTGAATTCCAACCTCCATTTCAATGTGTTTTTCAACATCTTGGCTGCCTTCTTTGTATTCCAGTTCCTTGCTCTGAGATACCTTGATATTGATGCATCAGAACAAAGCACTGGAAGCTTATCAGCTACAGGACCTAGAATCTTCCTAACATCATTGATCTGAAAAAAAAGGAAGAAAGTTAGTTCCCTCCCACATATTTGATTTGATCAACTGTAGTTATACATCACTCAGTAGGGGCTTTGAAAGAGAAATAGAATTTAAAACCCAACATGAAAAATCTAGGAATGGAAAGAATTATTTTGATTGATGATGAGCTTAGCATCAAAAGAAAATCATTAAAATCAAATTGGTTAAAGTTTCCAGTATGCTGGATGCAAAACAAAATAGAGCCAGCATTAAAATTGATCAACCCAGGGTGACAATTTGAGAAGAAGACAAATCCAAATCCTAATCTAATGAAAAGAAGAGCCCTCCAAATGATTGGTAGACTATGCTCCAGGCCCAGTTAGAAGGTAATTGAACCATAGAGAAGAAGCAAAAAAGTTACTGTAGGAGAAAGCAGGATCATGCTTTTGTTTTTACTAGCTGCTAAGCATGCATAATAAGACTCGTTTCTCATGATACAGAAAAGATTAAAAGAAATGACCATGGAAGAGGGAAAACTAGAAGCAAACCCCCCTGCCCTTGTGTTAAGCAAGTGTATAATTAGCAAAGAATTCAGGCATAAACTATTACAAAATTGATAGCTTATCTGATGAAATTCATTGTTGAATCATCATTCCACTTGATAGGAACCAATTAAAATCACCCTTAGGCAACAAGACTTTCTCCTCTGAATTTCAAAATTCATTTTTATCGAAGTAAAAAATATCAATGGTTCTTAAAGCTACTGTTAGGCATTACATATATACCTTAGCCAGCTGCTCTTGCTCCGACAAAGATTTTTCTGTACTGCTTCCTTGCAACTTTCTGATAGACATCTTTGCAAAATTTAGTGACGCTTGTGCAAGCTGAAACCAACATTTAGTAATCAATTAATTCGAGTATCAAACAGTTATTCAAAGTAGATATGCCACATAAAAGGAAAATACATTTCAATGACATACTACATCACAACGATCAACAAGAAGGCACGTGCATATTTATGATGGTTCTGTTCCATTTCATTCTGAGCCAAACTATAATGCTAGAAAATTGATCCTACAACTATTAAACAGCTTAAATAAGGCTTCTTCCTTCCTAATGACTGGATGGTATGAACAGCTTTTGGAACACCTGAAAAATACTTTTTCCCATGCTTAGTGTTTATGAACAGAGAGTGTGAAAGGTCCCTTTTGTATGGAGAAATGACCATTCTTATGGCATTGGACTCCTAAAGACATTACCAATTCAGATCCTTCGGTAGAAAAACAAACTGTTTTGCTTTGTTGAAATCTGTATCAAAGAAATATGAGTGCACAACGCTGGCTATCAAGAGAACTTCTTCCACTTCTCCAAGCCATGATATCTCAAAAATAACGGTGCAAAATACCTTTTAACTGACCATTCTCAAAATTCCCATCTTCAATATCCCCCACATGTTGTACAAGGGTGTTTCTTCCTAAAAATTTTCCATGCAGCTAGAAAATCCACTTCCGTGCCCATCAATATTCTCAATAATGAATTTAAGATGATAGCATGGTACCTACAAACTAATTTTATAAATTCAGATGTCAAGAGCTGACAAAGAAATGATCTAAGCATAGCAGCTGCCAGGACTACAAAATTCAATTACTCCCTCCCCTTTTCAAGTCAATGGTCTCTCTATCAACACTACCAATTCCCCATTTCCCATATTCTAAATATCGTTTCTTGTTTCACCTCTTCTGCTCCTCCTTGTGGTTTCAGATTCTTCAAGCAAGTGTAGCAAGGAAGTCCTTCGAACAAGAAGACTCACCAATAATTTCAAACTCAATCCCAAAAGTCTAAATCGTTAAACAAATCACAAGCATAACAAAGGACAGAGATTCAATCTTAGCCAACAAAAAAAATCCAAGTAGTCTTGAAATGTTCCGTCCACTTTCTTACCATCAACGATCCATTGATTCTGTTTCCGATCAGTAAGTAAGGAGCATAATGAAAAAACTTTCCATAGCATAAACATTAATACCCTCTTTCCTTTTTTTTCTTTTTGTTTTTTCTTGGTTAGCTTTAACACAAACAAAAGCTTATCAAGAACAAGAGACACATAAAACTATCAACCAGTCAATCATAAGTATCTCTGAAAATCCCTGGTGAACTAATAAGATCGTATTAGATATTTCTTGCATGAGTCCTATAGCACCCGTATCCATCACCACAGCCAGAAAAGCAATATCCCTTTAAAAAGACTAAATTTTGTATATGATATTCAAATCAAAACAGACAGAAAAACAAAAGAGAAAAAACTGGGGTTTTGAATTTCGTTACCTTTTAGCTGTTAAACAAGATGGCCCCATTTCTTTCTATTTATGTGCAACAAAAAGTCTCATTTCTGTACAAATGAATATACCCCATTTATATTCTGCCATTAAAAACATGATTTTCCACTAGAAGGGCAAAAAAGAAAAGAAATCCCAGTTGGAAAAAGCCTTTGAATTCAGAGGATAAATGGATAGATACAGTTACCTTGTGTGGTGCAACGTTGGATGATAGATTTTTAGTATCCGAGATTGTTGTTAGTCGCAAGTGGGTTTGGACAAACAGAAAGGATATGCCTATAAGAAGAAGAAGAAGAAGTGTTGAGAGACCAAACACAACAGGAAGAAGGGCAGGTAGCTGGCATTTTGAGGTAGTTTTTGGAAGCGGATTTGTTCGATTGACCGGTTGTTGATGATGAGTATTTGGCTCCTTGCCTCATTCTGTTCTCCTGCCCGGTGAATGGATAACGAAGGGTGATTTTTAGGAGATTTCGGCCCTTCTTTTTTTAATTTCATTTCTGACATGTGATGGGATGCTAATAGGGTAATAGGTATATCCGTTTTCCGTGGCCCAGTTTTGTTTGTGCCCGAACAGTTATACAGCAGTCACAATCAAATACCGCAAGTCTAGAATCTGCAGCTAGAAAAATGCACCTCCCCACGCCTGCTTCCGCAACCACTACTTTGAATAACGTGTAAGGTCGACAGAAAAAAAAAAAAAATTGTGTATGGTCGACAGAAAAATATATATTTAATTAAAATTATTATAAAAAAATTTTAATTTAATTTGTTTTTTATTAGATTATAATAGTTTTATAACCTGATTTGATAGTTTTAAAAATTTATTTGGATTAACTTGATTTAACATTAGGTTTATTAAAAAATAAAATTTTTAATTTATTTATATGAAGTTATCATGATCATGACTTGATATGTGGAGGCCTTGGAGGGTTGATCTAAATCAATCTAATATGTTATCATCTTAATATTTATTAAAAAAAATCTCATCTTAAATATTAATTTTGAGTCAAATTATGTTTTTATTAGTTATTTAAGTTGTCTTTAGACCCATCAAGATGACCGAGTCACATCGAATCAATTCTCACATAGTTTATTTTTATATATAGAAAAAACATGAGTAATACCAAAAAAAAATTATATTAAAAAAATAATAAATCAAACCCACAGCATAACATGAACCAGTTATCTAGTAATTCAACTATTAAAACTAGTAGCTTGATAAACTTGACCAACCAATATCTTATCCTAGAGATATTAAAAGGTAAGATGATCATATCAATCACTAGAAAAATTCTTTTGAATTTTTATATCTCATAAAAAAAAATGAAAAAACATTAGTCTAAAAGGAAATTTTGATAAAAGCTTACAAATGAAAGCAAGATTAATTTTTTTTTTAGTTTTAATTGATGTTTTTTTTTTTATGGTAAGGTTGTCGGGTGAGGAAATATATTATCCAAGTACATTTATGTCATGAAAAATCAACATATAAGTTAAACTTTTGATATATCTAAAGTTATCTTTTTTATTTGGTTTCTATAAAACATAAAATATACATATAAATCAATATAAAATA
>Ga0307517_10009606_pt1 | contig 13691 bp, 9 predicted proteins | sample 23_EM_MG_FD_194515 | JGI IMG/M metagenome (GOLD analysis project Ga0307517, IMG submission 194515) | Populus trichocarpa ectomycorrhiza microbial communities from riparian zone in the Pacific Northwest, United States - 23_EM | ecosystem: Host-associated > Plants > Roots > Unclassified | place...
AAAATGTGTATTTTTTTTTTTAATTTAAGAGCTTTAATTTTTTTTCAAAATAGGTTTAAAAAACCTAAATTAGGATATTAAAACTATACTGTCAATTATTGATAGGAAGATCCTCGTGTATCACAAAATATCAAGAAATTAGAAGGGGAAAAAACATTATTTTTTTAAGATAGTTTTATTTTTATCAAAATATTTATAGATAAATTATAACAGTCTTAAATACTTTTTCTCCAAATCAAGTTGAATTTTTAATTTTGTTATTATTCTGATTATTTTTTAAAGGGTTTTTTATTTAAAAATATATTATTATTTTTTTAAAAAATTATTTTTAACACCAACACACTAAAATTATTAAAAAAAATTAATTTAAAGCAAAAACATTCAGTAAACAAATAACCAAAGAAATAAAAGGGAAAGGGCTCCTAGCCAGGAAAATATTCACATATTTTAGGATGAACCATGCTGGAAATAAACCAGGTTCGGAACAAAATTGTGTGTATTAATTAATTTCTTGAGTAAGTCCAGGTCTTGATCTTCAAAAGAAAAGAGAGAGAATAAGAAGGAAAAAAAAACGTAAGGGGGTCGACTTGCTTAAGTAAAACTATAACTAGATTGATCAATTTAGCTAGAACTAGATTATTCGCCACAGTTTTCCCTGGCAATTCATGTTCTTCGCCAAGAGTACACTCATGACTGCCAAACCAACACTGATTTATTCATATGATTAATTATGTTAATGCATGAGGGAGAATCAAACATCTCTCATACTATCTCAGTGAACATTATAGTAACACAATTTACAGAAACCTGCATATAAATACCAAAGCTCTCTTTCTTTTTTTAATGTTTTGGAGACTTTTTAGGGGACAGACTTCTACAAGCATCTCCACCAATGCACCATACTCGACTTCGACTTGGTGTTGCAATTACCGAGCTTGTCCTGGCTTCGCTACAAGAGAGTTCCTGATCAGAAATATGACTAGCATTGGATTTTCGATGCTTCACATCCACCTTATTCAACCGATTCGATGAGTGAGTGTCGGAGATGTAGGACATGGCTGGAGTCTCAACATATCCTGATGAATTTATTCCTGGAAAGCAACATGTAGCCGCAGGAGAACTGGGATTGGTCAATGAATCTTCTTGCATAATGTCTGCTATCCTAGACAGTATGCTGAATGCCAAGTTTCCAAGAACCCGTGAATATGCTTCCAAGATTGCATGTCCCACGTCCTGCAGAATTAGCAACCACAATCATACACATTATTTTTAGGAAACAGTGATCTTTCTAATCAAAGGTCTAAACTGGAGCTCACCTTGCCAAATTGGATTTTTGTAGAATCAAGAAATGTTTGAGGAAGATTTGGATATCTGCTCTTTAGCTGCTGTAGAAGGGATTCTGTTCTGTCCAACAGTGACTCCATCTTTTCAAACTCTGACACCGGGTCCTTTACAAAGGACCATGGTGTTCGAACAGGAGATTTAACACCGACTTGTGCAGTCATTCTATCTTTCCATGCAAAAGCGGCAGCTTCCAGCTTGTTGATGGCTTCAAGAGCACTGTGTTCTGATTGTAAATTAAGAGAATCGAGCATTTCCTCAGCTGTGTTTGACTCTGCAGTCAACAACTTGTACAGTTCCTCACCAAGGTTTGCCTTTCCAGACTGTAAGAAGGACAACTGAAGTTATAGCAAACAAGGATGGCATCATTCAAAAGCTTTTATTTCTCTCATTTGCCATTATATTGTCAAATTCATCCGTCACAGTGCAAAACCAGAACCATGCCTGAACAAACTATTTGTCAAAGGTTGACAGTTGACTAGCTCAAAACAGATGTCCCAAATTGCTATATTTTTTTCACTTCTACTTCAGGTTTCTAAGCCATTCATGGCATGGTTTAAAAACCAAAAATAATTAAAAAATAAATGCCTTGATCGGTTACATGACAGGCAATCCAAGATTTAGTGACAATGGCAGGTTCTCTTCAGCTAAAATGACCTGAAATTAAACTTGGATAGGAGCTATTTTTAATTTCCACCAACTATAGGTTTCTACAAGCTTAAGTATCACTTTTGACGAAATAGAGACCAATCTCACCTTTGGTAGTGCATCCTTAATAATGGTTGGCACGGGCATTTCAAGCAAAATAGTTTCGTTGATGGATTTGGCAGCCTTGAATACTTGATAGACCACCTTACTCTGATTGAGCAGTTTCGTTCTTCCCGAGTCAGAAAGCCCATTTGTCGGTACTTGCGGCAGTGGGAGCCACCATCTCTTGCTCTCCTTTGCGCTCTTGGTTCTGCCTTCTGCCCGGCTGCCTACTTCTGAGTACCAAAACTCAGTATTCACCATTGAATCCAGCGTGTCCTATTCACATTTGAAAATTCAATGCACTTGGCAAGAATAATCTCTCTGCAAATGAATCTCAATTTTAAGAATGAAGAGATGGCCTACAATAAGCATAGAGTCCAACTTTTGAAGTGCTGGAAGATTCACATGGATATCTGCACGGGCTTTTGGTGTCATTATCTGTTTCAATATCAAGAGATTAATTATATATCTCACCAAATAATACAAAACATTGTATTTTATTCCTCATATTTCAACAAAAACAAAGAGTACCTCTAGCGCTCGACCATTGGCACAGTTTTGCTTAGCAGGAACTAACTCAACCATGTAGTTTGTAGGGGACAACAACCAGTCCATTTCTCTTCGCCACTTGGTCTTTCTTTCTTCAGGCAATGGCTGCAATTTCCACAGCTCCCCGAAAACCGTGGCTACAACACATTTTAAGCATTTTAAGAGTTGATTAGTGATAAAAACAAACAATACACAAAACATGATCCGAGATTATATCAACAAAAATCAAAATCTGATAAAGTTTAACCGAATATTATTCACGACACAATATAAGATTTAAATCAGACTCGGAAGTGAATGCTTGTACGTCATGCATCTAATCCTGTAGCAACAGCACCAACATAACCATGTTTCTATTTCATCTCATAAACTTAATATTGTATCACTCTCTTTATGTTTACATAAAACATCACTATTGCTTCTTCTTCTTTTCCCTCACTGATTTAAAGACTCACAATGAATGAAATCAGTATGGATTGAAATTTTGACACGTCTTATTTTACCACTTCTCCATATGTATCTCCCCAATGAATGAAAATCAGTATGAATTAGTCCATCACAGTTTTAACACAGTGTAAGATTAAATGACCTATACAAAAAACAAAGAAAGATTGTGAAATAAAATCATAGAGTGAAAGGGTTACAGAAAGCAAGCAAACCAAAATAGGCAACGCTTGAACAAATGGAGATATAATTTACCTGCAAGATTTGTTATAGCATTGGATAATGCCAACGCAGGGCTGAGGCCATTACGCCCTCCTGTGAAATCTTCACCCAATAACAGCTTTGCAAATTTCTCTTTCATTGTCTCCACATCTGAATATTGAAGGGAGTAACATGGTTTCTCTTTAGCATAAAAGTGACGAGGGCCTCCAGCGACCTCCCAATCATCCAAACCATGCTCATCCCTCTTCGTTCTCAACCATTTAGATGAAAATGACCCAAAAGCATCTTTGCTGGAAGAACAGCTTGAACAACCATCATCGTCGAAAGATTCGCTTAGACAACCCTCTCCTCTGCTTGTCCCGCTTTCATTTTCGTAAGACTGGTTGTTTATAATGCAACTCTCAAGGCCATTATACGTCATTATCCCTGAAATGCAATTTACTATGTAGTTATCCACTAAAATGCATGGATCAATAAGAAAAACATAGAACTGAAGCGAAGTGCACTAAAGATCGGCACTTTTGGAACATGGGTTGTACAAGCTTTTTGGATTTCGACATGTTATTATGCATCCGACAGCTGATGATTCAAACAAGATGATAAACTCTTGTTGAGATACGAGTTCTTTGGTACGAAAGGATAAAATTATAGTCAAATTTCTCATATCTTGAATCTCATTTAAAAAAATATTTGAGTTAAATTAGTTATTTGATATAATAACAGTATTTTAATAATTAAACAATAAAAGTATAAAATATTACAGGTATGTATCAAACCTAAATGATTTTTATTTAAAAATTAAAAAAATATTAAAAAATAATATAAATTATATCTTAAAATTTTATCTGAAAATTTAAACTACTAAATTAAAATAGTTATACAATAACATAGCAGTATTTACTACCATATAAAAATTTCTTTTCCTTAAAAAGAAAAAAAAACAAGAATACATGTCTCGTCGTGGGATTTTCTTTACGTTCAAATATGAAATCAACTTATATAATGCCCGAGATTTTTAGCTTAATTAAATTCCACTTACAAGATTGATCTTAAGATCCCAAATCTCAATCATTTCTTCAACACATAGTAGAATCCAAATATACCAGGCTTTAACCAAAGTCAAGTCTCTTATCAGAAGTCACATGAAATTCCGATACTGCTACTAGCTAGTTCTGCCAAGCTATTCCATTTTTTATCTTGTCATAACTCAAAGGGCTTAACTATTCACTACATTGTATGACTGTAAGCAGGACTAGCTACCAAACAAGGGGCTATACTAAAAATCAAGCGGCGTGCTAAAAAACATACATTAGATCTCTCTCTCTCTCTCTCTTAATCACTCAAGATCTAGTAGCTATAAACCTTGAGATCTAGGCATATGAGTGGGGCAGGTAAATTGCCAAATTTGTCTCTATTGTTGACAATATAGGTTTCAGCACATGCAGATACAATTGCTTTTATTATTGGCTACAGTCCCTAATTTTGAATCTTTCCTTAGCTACAAGTCAAAGGTTCAGCTTCCACCAGCCTCATATATCAGAACTTATTTGTCGGTATGTAATAAGAGATGCATCAGCTACGTGGCTTGATCGATGATGTTGACCATTTCATCCATGAACCACGGGAGAATTATACTGTTAATGCCTACGCATTATAAAGACTGCTTTTTTGTCCATCAATAACAATTGTCATCGTAAATATGTTAGCATATGGATGGTGCGTTAGGAAAAGAAGACGACAAGAAGCACGTGCCTACTGCGCATGCCGTTCTGAGCACAGAAAAGAAGGTACAAATGTATTGAACTTTTGGCTGGTCTCGTAGGGTGACAATTTTTAGCTTAGACAGGATGAACGAGTTTCTAAGAAAGATAACTACACTGAAATTGGAATTATGAATATGATTTCTCAAATTAGGGCTTTTCAAAGTTTACTGACAACAAAGATGCGTAATCACAAAGCAGAAGCTTCCTATGTTATCATTATCTGGGCGGGCCACCGTAAAAGGAAATTTCACAGAAAATCATTTGAGCGAGACCCAATGGACCACTAGATTCAAACAACTTTTCTTTCCACGAACAAATCAAGAACAAGAGGACAGGCTCTTGATAGAGATCTGTCACTAGAGACCAAAAATGGTGGAATGCTGGATGGTGGTATGGGTTCACAGGAGCACTGTGCACCATAAGACAGGTAAATATACATGCATTCAAGCATATAAAAACCCAGAAACCAATAAGAAGGAGAAAAAGAAGGTTTCCCATGTGGATGAATGTCCAAGTAGAAATCAAACCATTTTTTACCATTCAAAAACAACAGTGACAGGACCACTAGACAATGACATTGGTGCCCCCCACTAAGTTACTTCATTGTCTCGTTCATTTATTTTTAGGTACTATTAGTGTTACCAACAAAAAAATACTACTGTAAGAACATAAAAAATCTTACTCTCTTGTTCATCAAAGTCGAGGCTAATCTCTGTGTCCCTAGCGCAGCAAGCGAGCCATCTTCTCATCATCATTTCTCGCTGTAAGCCTTCTTGTTCCCCTTTATCGATCCCTTTGGATAGGAAACAACTTTTCTATTGTCAGGGTCAGGGATGGACCTTTTAAAGGAGCTCAAGATGATCAAGGACACAATCCAAAAAGCTTCAAACAAGGCCCTCTTCCTGAAACAATAAACATCAAATACGTTTCTGTAACATATTCAGAGACATTTGTACTCAAGAGAAGTGATAAATGTTGCTGGGATTAGTGACACACCATGGCAGATGGAAATTGCTCTTTCGACATTGTAATCTCTAAAACAGTTTTGAATTAAGAGAGAGAGAGAGAGAGAGAGCCAAGATGCCCCTTTCCTTCTTCTTTGTTTCATTTCACAATAAAAAACCGAAGCTTCTTAGCCTCAGTTTTATGTTTAGACTGTTAGCTAGAAAGTAGAATGGAAGGTAAGGGAAAAAACGAAGGAAAAAAAAAAGAAGGAAAGAGAGAGAAATAAAAAGCTGCAACCTTTAAGTGAATTTTGGTTACAATAGAGGTTGAAGAGTAAAGCAGAGATGATTATGTATGCTTTTTTGGATTGGATGATTATGTATGCTCTTTTGGACTGGCAGTCAAAAAGTTGAAGAAGAAAAAAAGACAAGTGCCATGAACGTATGACTCAAGCTAGATTCACTGCACTGTTACCAGTGATCTTAAAACAGTAAGTGAGCAGAAAGTCTATGGGTATCGAAAAGGAAAGACCCAAATCCAAATCAAAGTTCAGTTCAAATCTTCAAATTGCAATCTGGGAAACACTCTGCTTGCTTTTTGTACACTTATATGTATGAAACCAGCCCCATACAAGAGCAAAAAAGGTGTCCTTCAAAATCCCAAAATATGAACCAAACAATGCCTTGGATGAAACAAGAAGAGAAGAAGAAATCACATGATCCAGGAAGAGAAAGATGAGAGGATAAAAACCCTTCTTAAAAATCATTGTAATATTGACAATAACTAATGTGGCTTCAAAAAAGACAATTACAACGAAGGAAAAGTAAATGGTTGGTAGAGAAACGTACCTTTGTCGAGGTGAATAATTCAAGAGCAACGTTCATGTGGAAGAGTAGCAGCAGTTCTTCAAAGCTTCTTCTGCAGTTGGAGAAGAGACACAGAACATGGCGCGTGTATGGGAGGCTTCTTGCTTGAAATTATGAGTAGAATAACAGTAATGAGAGTAACTACACTTAGATTATGAACCCACCAAGGATATCTCACATTTATTATATGCGAAGAAGGCACATGCTACTAGTATTTATATGACTATTGACTTCAACGCCAGAGCTGGACTCCCTTGTAGAGAGAGGAGAGCAAATCGTCAATGGAGACCGAATCATTTTATAACAAGAGAGATAGATAGAAAGAGGGGTTGTTTTTCTCTCTCTTTTATCTGGAGAATCCTTTCTTTTCACCGGTGACCAGACGCGTCCTTAATTGATAATCGCTTACTACGTGCTACGTACCGTTTCACAATAACATGTCTTATTTACTAACACCATAGTTAATTGAAGGGGAAATTACCCTAACTCTTTTAATATTTAATGGTGATGATATTTTGCTTTAATTTTTTAAAAATTACACTTTAAAATAAATTTTAAATTTTAATAAAAAATAAAAATACTCTTATATATAATATAACTATTAAAGACCAAAAAACACGACATATGACATTTATTTTGTGTCTTGAAATCTTCTCTTCTCTTCTGGGAATTAGCAAAAGTCAAAGTATAACAAACCCTAGCTCTAAATAATTGTTTGTACATGTTGAAATCCATGTCCAGTGCCTTTTTTTAATATCCCAACAAAACCCCTATCAAGTCCCTAAAAATAATATTTTTTTATACTAAGCTGATTGAACAATTTAATTTAAAAATAATTAAATTTAAATACGTTTAAAAATTTAATTTTAAATAAATTTTTATTTATTTTTAAAAAATACCATTTCAAACTTTTTCCAAACATGCGGCTAAGCATGACCAGCTAATATACTAATAAAACGTTTTATTTTTTTTCTTCTACAATTGAAGCCCTCTGAGTAGAATGCGGTTATGTTGCTAATCCATCTTGCTATCAAGCGAGGAATTTATTTATTTTTTTAATTTTTAATTCATACTGTAGTGTTGCAATCTTGAATTCTGGACCGATAATATATATCTTCATGCAATCAGTTTTTTGGACCGATAATACAAATCCTGCCTGCGGTCCATCCCATGATCATGAACCAATAGTAAATTTAGATTTCAAATTTCTACATGCGATGGCGAAGGCTACTGCACCCCTCCACCGTTTCAGGGCCAAGAAAAGAGGCGGTAGCTAGGGATGCGCCTCTTGTCGCCTCCTAGGCCGCTCGGTGCCCATCATTATATGCAGCTCTCTCTTGGCCCACTTCCACTTCTATCACGAGCGTCTGTGCTCCCCCCGCCCTTTTCTCACCTGCGGGGATAAATCATTCTTTACGATTCTAAATTCAGGTTTTTTTTTCTCTCACTTCTTGAATACAATTTAAAATTTGAAAAAATTACAGAACATTCTGTGACTTATTTATTTTTTAAAAAATTACGGTTTACATCTATCTTCATGAATAACCAAAGTTTATTATTCACAAAAAAAATCCTAATCAGTCAAAATCTTTTTTTTTTTTCGTGTAAGAATACAATCCCTAAACTCTAAATTTATTTCAAAACCCGTTTCTTCCCTACAAAAACTTCAATTTAATCTATTTATTCTCTCAGTTGCCCCATGATCAAGAGAAACCAATCACTTCTAAAACTCAAGATACTTAAAAATAAAACTAATATGTTGAAAAATTAATTAATCTCTTAATTTAAGTAATTTGATTCATTTTTCATGGTCAATAAATTTGATATGAAATGCTCATGAAGTTGGTAACTTGTAGCAAATTATGTTTGATAAGCTAATGTGACTGGTAATTGTGATGGTATCAAGTGATGCTTAATAAACCACGTGATCGATAATTAATTACTATAAAAGATTTTTTTTATGGACGCGGGAACTCTCTGATGGTAAAGTCGGTAAATTTATAGATTGAGAAAGTGTAATGATATTTTAAAGAGATAAACTTTGAAAATATGTATGCTAAAAATATTAAGGATAAAAAGATTGTGAACCTTTGACTTTAAGGATTCATGTTATATTTATAGGTCATGAATCTTGTTTTTTTGTGTAGAGGATGAGTTAAAATGTAATTTCACCATTGTGATATTTTAAGTTGTATTCTACTTAAAATAATACATACTGAATCAATATAAAATATTAAAGGACCCGCGTAAGATCCTGAAAAAATCCTTAACGAGTATTTGACTCGGGCCCATTAAAGATAAAAAATAGATTCATGTGTGTTGTCTGAATCTAAATATATTGGACTTGGATGCGATCCCGAATCCCATCATGATAGATTATATAAAAATACTTTAAAAAACAAATATTACGTATCATTGTTCGCTACATTATCCCTTGCGTTATTTTTCTCTACGAAATGTAAGTATCCATTCCAATTAACAGAGATTAGTCCTTCCGGAGCATAGATTCCCTGGCTGAAAAAATTACCCATGTATGAAGCATTTCTTGCAATTACGTGACAAATGTATAACGAACAATATCCCAAGCAACCCATGACCTATACGAGTGAAGTAACTAAAGTAGATTTGGTTTACAATATAATGGAGGGTCACACAGTAGGATCCACTTCATGCTCGTTTAGTCAATTAAAATCCTGACAAATTTTTGAGAGACAAAAACGAAGGAAAGAAGAAAAGGAAGTTTCTTATTTCAAATTTAATTTCAGGCACTTTAAACAGAACCCATTGTTGTCAAAGTTTCAAATTTACATGTAAAATCATATGATTTACGAGTCAAATATATATCTAACGTGTAAAATCAGACTAAACACTTGAAAACTAATAAAATCAGACTTGGCTTGTGCAAAATCGGTAAAATCAGTATACTCGATTTGATTTTACAAGTTTATTAAATTTGTGATACGAACCAAGTCAGATCTGAATTTAGCCTTAAAATGTATGCTAGCCAGTTTTGCGAGATCAGACATATCTCTCAAACCATACATCGGATCAAGCTAAATTTGTACGTGGAGATACTATAAACATGATGTTATATTGTGGTAAATTTTTAGGTCAAATGAAGTTCAAGAGCATATATTATTTCATAAGGTCAAGATTGCTAGATAAATCTTGTCAAATCTGCCAAACTAAACATTCGTATACTATTTGGGACATATCTGGAGTTACAAGGGGAATTTTGTTACATTTCAAGTTAGGCTGAAAACTAGATATCTCAAGACTTCCAACCATATATGATAAGCCTAGTAATTCATTAAAAAAAAAACGTGTTTGATATGAGAACTAAAATCTGTCAAAAATATATGAAAAGTGAGTCATATTTTAGCTAGGTCAGTTTCCTTTACAGAATTGGAAGGTATAATCAGGCATGAGCAAACTGCTAATGGAAGTGACTGGTACAACATGCTAAATATCAAATATATTTTAGAAATGTTTGAAGAGGTGTACCATGCTAAATATCAACTAGATAGGAGAAATGTTTGAAGAGGTGAGAAAATTCTTGAGTTTTCTAAAGTCATATTGTGTGCTTCCTTCTTGAATTTCAGTTACATTTAACCTGGAGTTTTGAGTTTTATTGATAGGGAAGTTAATGTGATGGAAACAACCAAATTATTACTAAATTCTTGTGTATTTTCTACCGTTTACCGTTCAGTGATTTCATCTTTATATTGAAAAGTTTTGTATGAGACATTTATTTCTTCATATCATTAATTTCTTGATTTATATTTTCTATCTATCTATCTTATTGTCAAACATTGATAGCACCCACTGTCACGACATCCGAAAACTCACGAGGAGCCTAGCTCACTCAAGATTGAGAACCCACTCAAGCTGTCGAGAGGAAGAATGACAGCATCCAAGACCAGCTCTTCTCTTATGCTATTCAGGGTTTTTGGGCAGAAGAGATTTTCTTTCTTTTCTTTTTATCTAATTTTATAAAGTTAAACTTGCAAAGCGTACAATAACAGCTCCAGTTTCACTTCTCGTGTACCGCATATTTTCAAACTACTGGAATTTCAAAAGCAGAACTCTATTGTTATATTCCAATTCAAATCAAGTTCATTTATCGAACTCCTTCTGTTTTATTTATCATTTTCTTCTAAATTTTACCCTGGGTTTATAGCCGTATTAATCACATGGGAATCAAAGTTAAGTAGGGAAAAACAGTAATTAAAAAAAAGAAACCATGGGAATCGTAGCATAAAAAATACATTGCGTTGATGAATTTAGGGGATCTCATTACTTGCATTTCTGATTCCATGAACAAAATGCAAAATCTTAAATTAAGATTATCCTCATGCCCGCCTAAGAGACTCTGTCCTGCTTTCACAGGCAGACCAAGATAGCATAATTTACAAAGACTTCAAAGTAATCTTACAGAATTCTGTGCTTCGAACCGCAGTTGTGCTTTTATGCCCTGCATACTACCATCATCTGACCTACAGCCTGCAGTTGAAACTAGCGGCTGTGCTCACACTACCGAAGAGAAAAATCCTCACCCCATCAGGATACTAGATCACCCGTTATCTCACCTGCAGATATTGAATTAGGATTTAACATTACAATGGGCTGGAAAAAATAAATGAAAAAATAAAAATCTCCATATGAACTTGGAGTAAATATTGACATGATGTGAGCGATGTTCTTCATATTAAAGGTTTGGCATTTCTCTTCTTAATTAATTACCAAGCAATGTGTTGTTTCTCAAAAAAATTGATTCAGTTACTGACAAATCAAGAGAGATTGAACATTATTAGCTTTCAAGACACGAGCGATCTTCTTCTATACAGGAATCAAATTACATGGATGGAGGCAGAAGATAAAGAGAAGCAACTTTTTTGCAATGGACTGTCTGACCACCCCATTGACTAAGTTTTTGAGCAACAGTAATAGCTTTGCTTTTCTTACCATGCATGCATTTGATAAAGTAATCCAACTCTGGAAAGCAAATTGTTCCTTGAGCTAAAGCTGATGGCTGTTGATACACGAAAAATGAAAAGTGATGGTGGTCGGGATCATTCCTTGGCTTTGCCATCTCAACCACTCTCCTATACCCTTCTCTGTCATAACAGGCAAGCATATTTACACCAGCCACTGTCAATCCTCGGTCCCAAGCAGAATTCAGAATCTGTGGGAACAAATGACAGTTCATCAACTCCTTCAAACGCATAGAAGTAACTAAAGCAGTTCATGAACATGAGCCAAAAGTTGCTAAGAATATCCAAGATACTAAATAGCCTGAGGAATAAACCAAGTTAAGGGATCCCACAAACAACATCACCTGCCAACTCAAGCCTTCTGGATCAACAAGTGCTTCGTCATTCTCAAAACCTGAAACTGGCAATCCTGAGCAGACAAACTTCATTATCACCGAGTGTTTCTTCAAAACCTCAAAAACTGGAGAATATCCGTCCTGGTTTGTCGGGTTATAGTATCCTGCTGTTAGCTCTGCTGCATGGCTTGCTGTCCTGTACCACCAATAAACTGCAGGAACCTGCACATGCATCAACGTGATTGAAGTTCATAAGAAACCATATGTTAGTTTGGATAGAAGACAATATAGATTCATTTTTTTCACATAAACCACCTCCAAATCCACTATCCACTTGATTAGAGTTCTAAAATGCATAAAAAAATCATCTCCAAAATCTACCATTTGTGATCAACCAGCTGGAAATGAAAGTGTAGTTAAATCCCACACACAACATAAACTTACAAAAACACTAATCCAGTTGGCCAGGGCTGCCCAACAAACATGTCAGTGAAATGTATCAATCCTATAAGTGTTGTTAATCAAACCAGACAAATTGGTATACCAGAACGAGGAAGCTCGGGAGCTGTGTTTATCAAGGCTAAAAAAATGTGTTTTTCTGGGATGGAAAATAAGGCAGGATGGCCAGGTTGGTGGCGGGCAGAGACTTGTGCGAGGTCCTGTTGTCATAAGAAAACTGAGACCTAAATGATTTTGCAATTGCAGTTCCCAGGAGGACTCTGAGGTTTTGTATGACAAATGAGAGATAAAATGAAAAGGAGACAAATTTATGGTGAGAAAGCTGTCTGGATTTATATGAAAATGCAAGATACAGATAAACATGAAGTCAGTGTTAAACCTTAATACAGAGCCCCATCAAAACCAAAGTGCAATGAACGAAGGACAAATTCTCTACCAGCTTTGCTTTTTTGGCAAGGCAGATTGGAGAGGAGTCTAGTTGTTGACAATTTACAGAGGAGATGAAAGATCAAGGTGAACAAGTTTTGGCACATTGTCTCAGCTTAATTTGATTTGTGGGCTCATGGTTCGTTATACAGTTTATTAAATTTTTTGGTGCTAAAATTGTTCAAGATAGCATATATCTCAACCCGCCCCAGTGTCCCCAACCCAATGAGAAAGGATTTGAGCATCTCTTTGGATGCATCTAGAATTGATCCAGGGCATAATAGAAGTGGAATACCATCAGTGACACTGAAAGCGGTGGAGCATGATGACGGTGGCAGTAGCAATTGTATCACCATGCAGGTGACGTGACAAAGCAAGCTGGGCAGATTGTGGAAATTATTTTATATTATTTTATTCATTTACCTATTTCTAAATAGTATCTAGAGTCTAAAAAATATTCAATTTCTATTTGTTAGAAATAGAATATAATTTTTTTCAATTGTAAATTTCTAATTAAGAACAATACTTATTAGAATCAGGTATTAGGTCTCGTGTCAATTGCAAAATATCTTTTTTTTTTGTTACAACACTTAAAAA
>Ga0307517_10009607_pt1 | contig 13689 bp, 9 predicted proteins | sample 23_EM_MG_FD_194515 | JGI IMG/M metagenome (GOLD analysis project Ga0307517, IMG submission 194515) | Populus trichocarpa ectomycorrhiza microbial communities from riparian zone in the Pacific Northwest, United States - 23_EM | ecosystem: Host-associated > Plants > Roots > Unclassified | place...
ATTAACTTTTTGACCAGCTTAGATTGTTGGGGATCCAATGATCCCTTTTGCAGTCCCAAGATTTACAAATTAAAACCGAAAAATATTTTTATTAAAATAATTTATTCACTTAAAAATATATTAAAATAATTATTTATTTATTTTTAAAAATTATTTTTAACATTAAAGTATTAAAATAATTTAAAATTAAATCATTTTATTTCAAAAACACTTTTATTCCACATAAACAAACGTTGAGATTCTACAACCCTAAAGCAGTGAAAAGTCTAAACAAGTCAATCTTGCGAGCGAGCAGAGATCATGCGTGACTGCAGAATATATAGGACGCTGAAATGATTGCCATGTTGAAAAAGCAACGAATTCCGTCCGATCAGCTATCAGTTTAGACAGTTAATACCTGCTATGAAGCGAAACCTGAATTCAATTGTATATATCAACACAACAGTATATGAACAAATATCATCGGAAGCATCATCTCTCCCAGCAGTGTTATAGAAAGGCATTGGCATAGTTATATCTAGGCTGTGTCATAGCAGATTTTGTTATGATATTTGGTTACTTGTCAAAAAAATAAATAAAATAGAAATATATTAATATAATATTTTATTTTTTAAAATTTATTTTTAATATTAATATAAAAAAAGATTTAAAAACACAAAAAAATATTTTAAAAAAAAAATTCATGCTGGGCTGCAAAATCAATCCACCCCTGGAGCAATATACAGCCTCCATCTTTAAAATTTTCAACATGACCTCGCAAGATATATCACGTTCAACAGCTTACAAGTTACAAAGCAATCAATTTAAGACATCTTCCATTATTTTAATTCAAAAACGTTTGCTGATCAAATCGAAAAGAGGTGCCGCAGATGAGTGGAAATGAGCCCATGATCTGACATTTCAAAAGATAAAACAGGAAATGAAAGTGCCCTAACAGCATCCCTACTACTTCAGTTTCGAAAACAGCTTCAGAGCAACCTGTCCAAAATGCCAAATTCAGTTGATGACCTGAATCAAAATCTTGACGAAATTTGAAACACTGAAAGCCAACTTACGCATTTATCAACACAGGACCAGTAATCAAAGTACTGTCCAGTACAATGTTTGTGGCCAGTCTCATCACCTTGAATTCTCTTCACACATGCCTGTAATAAGTGCCACAGAAGTTATATGCTTTTGGCCATAAAATCAAATCCTCAAAGCTCAAGAAATAGCCATTCGGAAGAAACCAGTAAAAGAAATGATTTTTCAGTAGTAACTACCAAAGAAATGATTTCCAAAATTCATATAGCCAAAAATTATGGCACCCAGTGGCGGAGCCAAGATTTTTTAAATGAGAGGGCAAATTACTAACAAATGCTTAATATTATATACTATATAGACATGTGTTATATATAGAGAAATCAATTTAAAATGTATGTACTAACTCATGTCAAGCAAAATTAATTTAAGAATATTTTTAAAATGAAAAAACTTACATTATAATTATTCTTTTCAAGTTTTTATATTTTGAAACTGCTTTATAATGACTTCATTCTTAATTTCATTAAAGATATTCTTTCTTAATATATACAATCAAACTTTCATTCATCTATTTCTAAATCTTCCAGGGACTATTGAAGTTATTGGCAACAATTCTTTGTTGGCTTGTTGTTTTATACAATTGGGTTAAATATAAACATTAATATATTTTTAATTTTTTTTAAATTGTGTCCCTAATTTTTTGAGTTGTCCAGTACTTCATTTTTAATAACTAGTAAGTTTATCACTATAATTTTTCATATGAAATTCATAATAAAATATATATTAATTCATCAAAACTCATTCTCATTTTTCATATGAAATTCATAATAAAATATATATTAATTCATCAAAACTCATTTCAATTCATATTCATATGCATATAATATTATCCATACACATATTAATTTAACAAACCCATAAATTATCATAAACTCTAACATTTTTAAATAACTAATTATAAAGGAATAAAACTAAAATTAGACAATGGAATAAATAGAAAAAATGAAGGAAACCTACCTAAAACATAAAGCATACGAGGTTACTTGCTTAACTAATTAATAGTTTAGGACTTGAAAAGAAATTTTGTAGAAAGGAGAGAGGCAGGGACAATAGTTCACAAAGGAAGAAGAAGAGCTTGTATCAATTAATAGCTAACAAAGAAAATTAAACTTGTTAAGTTATTATATTAAAATTCTAATATAAAAAATATTTTGAAAAAAAAAATTAAAGGGGCAACTGCCCCTCTTTCCCCTCGTGGCTCCGCCACTGATGGCACCAACAAGGAGATGATCCACATTGTCCCAACAAGTTATCGAACATGATCTTATATCTTATCAAGCAGCGAAGGATTGAAAATGAAGTAAACAGGAGCTTTGATGGACCCAAAGTTTTTTTTTTTTTTAAGACGTCAGATTTCAGAAGTCGCTGAACGAAGACCACATTCATTTGATATCTAGATACTGGAAAAATGAAAAGATAAAACAAAATAAACTACAGGTACAATCCATCATTTTCACTCACGCATTCTATAAACAAGTTTGAATATAAAAATGCTTTACCTGATATTCAAGCAAAGGCCTCACACATTTAGGCTTGCAAGATTCCTCAAGATACTTCTTCGGATCGACAGGTTCCTCGTCCGCCCTAAGTTTAATTGAAAGGGAGCAAATGCATGTATAGGTGAGAAACAGAATAGTGTGAAATACAAAAATACATTCAAAACCATGCAGGTATATAACTCCTTTATCTTCCCTGAGACAGGTATTATTAGCACATCTCCATATGACTAATGCATTTGCAAGAACATGGTGACAAACATATCTCCAAATATAAAAATGCTAGTTTAAAAAACAGCAAAACAAAGTTCTTGCTTAAAGCTGATCCAACAAACGATATCTGCATAACAAAATAACTAAGCCAGAACAAACACGCTTACACAAGCCTTTAATGGTTTCCAAGCATAATTGTCCCAAATGGTGCTACAAGATAGTCATAGTCATTCCATTGTTATGGAAAACAGTTTCATGATCAGGACCCTTAAGACATCATACCTAAACCAAAAAACGTGAGAACCTAGACAACATGGCCACTTTCTAGGAGATTTTATTACATACTTGAAAAGCAGGAAACGTATCTAATCTATCTATATTTATCTCATTTACTTAAACAGCAGGAATACATGTAAAAGGAACCTCGCCCCACCCACACGCACGAGCGCGCACAAAAATTATTGATTGAGGTCCCAGTTTATCACAAATAGACCCATTAGATTGGAGCACTCAGTGTTGCCCAGCAGTTTCTAGTCCATATCACAATAATTGTTTACTCCATTGTAAATCCAAAACCCACATCTCAGTCACGTCAACTAGCACATAATTTAACAAATGAACAAAAAAGATAAGATTAAGAAAAACAGACAGATTGCTATAAGCTTAAGAATCATCACATACATTTGAATAAAATACAGAATACTCACTCACATGTATTAGAACTAAAAATCACGGTAAGACAGTTCGCGAATTCCCTGCAATTATTTGAAATCAATCATCGGAAAGGATTGGTTCGATTGTTAACGACATCCAAAGGCAAAAAAAAAAACTGCGAGGGAGACCTAAATATTTGGATAGGGGTGATTTGTTTGTAATTAAAATACGAAACCAACCGTCAAATTAGAGAGAGTACTGAAAACAAAGGATGGACGACGAGAGATCGAAATAGGAGTGGTTAAGGGAAGTAGAAGAGAAACGTGACAAGGAGAAGAAATCGCACCTTGGTCGGGGGAGTTGGAGAAACGATGATCGGGAGATTGACGCAGACAAAGCGACTGTTGGTCCTGTGAGATTTACTTTTCTAATCGAAGACCTCGGACTGGGACTGGGAGGTGTAATGGGCCTGCAACATTGATTGGACTATAACTACATAAAGGGCCCTAATTTGACCCACTTCAGTTCGGTCATTTCGAGTGGTAAATTTTAGAAAAGAAAACATAAAAAAAATATCTTTCTTTCTTCTTCTTCTTTTACAATTTCCTAAAAATATTGTAATTTTTTTTTACTATTCTTCTATATCTCATTTACTTTGGGATTATCAGCTTTTTTATATGAAGAATAAATTTAATACTCCCTGGAAATACATGAATTATTAAAGGAGGAAGGTTAATCTTGGATTGCACCGTACTTGTATACATATTTTTGCTGCTTTGAAGAACTACCAGGTAGATGGTAACAAGGAAATGATGGCAATTGGGTTAATGAATGTGATTGGCTCCGCCACTTCCTGTTGTGTTACAGCAGGTGCTGACATGTACAGTCTACTATCCTTCCTTTCTTTTCTGTTATGCTATTAAGTGCTTAAAAAGAGAAGAGACACGTCTATGGTATTATGACACAACTTTGAATTTCAGGAGCTTTCTCTCGTTCTGCTGTCAATCACAACGCAGGAGCCAAAACGGCAGTTTCCAACATTATAATGTCAGTGACAGTTATGGTGACCCTCCTCTTCCTAATGCCTCTATTCCAGTACACCCCAAATGTTGTATTGGGTGCCATCATTGTAACAGCAGTAAATGGCCTCGTAGACATCCCAGCTGCTTGCCAGATATGGAAGATCGACAAATTTGATTTTGTTGTGATGTTGTGTGCATTCTTTGGTGTTATTTTTGTCTCTGTCCAGGACGGCCTTGCCATTGCGGTGAGTTTTCAAGTTTTAGATAATGGTACCAGAACTGAACCTGTACAGGCTTGAAAAAGTAAACAGGAATTACTTATTAATTAGGATTTAAGTTGCTTTTCCTTTTTCCAATTATCTTGGGAAAAGACACTATAAAGTGATTCCTGCTTTCATGTTATTGATGATACAAAACAACCATGATGCTGTTGATGAACAGGTAGGGATATCAATATTCAAGATCCTTCTTCAAGTCACAAGGCCAAAGACTCTGGTTCTGGGAAACATACCTGGGACAGATATATTCCGTAATCTTATCATTACAAGGAAGCTATGAGGATCCCTGGTTTCTTCATTTTAAGCATTGAAGCTCCAATCAATTTACTTTGCTAATACAACCTACCTCAAAGAATGGTTTTTCTGTGCACTCAGTAGCTCATAAAGCATACTTGCACTTCCCATCATGACTCTAATAATTCTCCTTCAATTTTTCCGTATTTTTTCTTTTTTTATGGTAACTCTCCTTTAACTTTGTAACAGGATTCTGAGATAGTAGATGAATATGAAACTGAAGAAAACACAAAGAGACAGTCAAGTATTCATTTTCTGATATATTTTTGCTCTTCTTGTTGCTGATGCTTCACTAACCAGGAGATTATTCTCACTTGATAGTTGATCCTACGCAAGTCCCCACCTGGGCATGGAACTAGAGCACACGCACGTTCTCCTAAGATGCAAGCATTGATAAAGCATTCTCTTCTGCTGGTATTTTGAACGCCCCAATCCCACACTGGGAACAAGGGAGAAGGTAGTTTTATGAAGATGATCGGTGTATTTAGGCAAAATCCTAATCAATCCCCATTGATCTCCTTCTCCCGCTATGATTAACAAGCATAAACATATCAGTGTATTTAGGCAAAATCCTAATCAAATAATCATCTGGGAACCCAAAACTTCTCTTTAACTTGTTGAGTAAAACAACATTAAGCCCATGACTCCCACTCATCATCAACAACTATAAAACTTTCTGTAGACACATGACAAATATAAAAATTTAGCTCCGGGAGTTGCAAAAGAATACAATAATTAAGTTTTTCCTCTAAAAATACATATTAAAATAATCTATTAACCATAAACATTCATAAATTTATAATGAGAAACACAAAGTACGGCATGCTTCTTACTAAGTTCTTTTATTTATTCTTCCACTAAATATCTGGAATTATACTCAACATAATTTCATCATACAAAACATATCAATTAATTTCATATTTAATAGGAGTACAAATAGTTTTTTAATTGTTCCAAACATTGGTATACTCTAAAATAATTAACATCCTTTTCAATTCAAACAAGTGTCAAACTATTCTCAAATAAATGTAAAGTTCGATCTAAAAAAATTATTTAGATATTCATAGAAAAGTGCGCGCGTGTCTATATATTTCTGCTTCGATGCAGAGGGCAGTCATTACCCTATATCATATATGCCCTAGCAACAAAAAGGCTGACTGCCCCCTCCAGCCCCCCCGGATCTGCCAGGCTGGTTCCATGGAAGCAATGAAATACGAGTAACCATCCGTTTCTGTTTGCTGGATTTCATGGTTAAATATTATGAATAAAAAGTAAAAATATGACAACAGGATCTCTCCTTAGATCTAATAACTCTCCAATAGAAACTCTGTTCCGTTGCCCTTTTGCGTTCCTCCAGGGCAGAGTTTAACTGTTACAACATATTCAACCGCAAGAACATGCATGATTATTTTGGCATTCCTACAATCCCTCGCCAAAGGCTTTCCAAATCAACACAAAGGCAATATAAACGAATTTTACACATCAGATTGCCATTAAACATGACAGTATACCTCCCTTTCTGAGTATCTAACATTATCAAGATCGAATTAGAATGAGCAAGCTACAACAATCCACAGCAGAAAATGGTGTTGCACATACTTGCAAAAGATAATACCATGAACCCAAAGATAATACCATGAACCCCCCCCCCCCCCTGCTTAATTTCAAAGAGGATGCCTTACCCTGAATTCTTTTTGTGATTGTTCTTGGATTATATGCCATCTGTGTTTTCACCGACAGGAGCACGCTAAAGGATCACAAAAAGGGTAAACATTCACACTATACTAGGCGGATCCCCCACCCAATTGCAAACTGCACGCGACCAGCGTGTTCTAATACAGTCCACCAGTGGTGCATGCTGGGAAGGCTCAGGTTTTGTCACCTCAGTGTCTTTACCACTTGATTCGTTCCCAACAGGCCCAGAAGTCACTACCACATCTGCCATGAATTCCTCAGGAGTCCACCTTGGTGGAACTGAAACCCTCAATTTTGTGAGCCTAGGTCTCTGAACTGGTGTTTCACCCCCAGAGGTTGTGTGGCTTCCATTTAAATCAGATTTTGCAATCCCATTAAAATGGTAAAGATCAAACACCTTCTTACCCATTAACCCACTTGAATCCTTAAGGCCTCCCAAACTTTTGTCCAAGTCCAAAATAACCTGCCAGAACTCACTCCATACAATAAAGCCAGTGCTGCAAAGGTGATCAAGTTTCTCGGATGGAAGTCTAATTCCTGCTTCCCTAAGGACTTGATGGAAACCTTCAACACTGATAAAGCCACCGCCGCCACTCTGATCTTGTGCATCAAATGCCCTCCGGATCTGTGATTCCCTTTCTTCCAGCTCATTCTCATCTTGAACAGTGGTGTCAAGAGCAAATAGAACTGTATAATGGGATTCACTTCCTACAACCCATATTGGCCATTTAGGGCATTTTAGATGCTGGCCAACCTTACAAAAATTGAGGGATTCTAGTAGAGTGAGAAATCCAACGTCCACACTCGTGAATATGCCCTTTAGAAACATGCCTCCACCTAAGTCCATCCTACCGTCAAATACATTAGGGACAGCCTGTCCACAGAGCAAAAGGTTCACAATTTCCTGTTTCACAATGTTCAAAAGAATCATCCCAGAAAAATTCAATCAGTATTCAAAGATTAACCAAAGGACAGATACCATCAAAGCAGAGGGGGACGAGATAACACAACCTAGATCAATATGTGGGTATTATACCTGTGAAGCATGCCCAAAAGGTGCAGTGACTAGGGGAAGGCTGGGATCGTCCCTGTCAGATTGAATGGAGTCCTGAATAGAAGAGACATTTTTCAAGCATAAGTGGCATAAGCATCCAATTTTAAAAAGGGAGAACCACTAATTCACAAGGAAACTTCAAAAGGCCGTTAGAGATCTACAGCATAAGACTGGAGAAAGACAAAGCCATCTTTTTTTTCTACTAACATAACATAACCCCAAAGTAAAGCTCAAAACTCCCATTTCAAAAGGCTTTGAAATTAAAATCTCAGACACCTCAATCCCACCCCGCTCCTACCTTCTTCCACAAAAGGAATAGGTTTTGAAATGGACTAGCGATGCCCCCATTTCCAAGCATAAAATGATGAGGATTAGGTCAAACTCTCAAATGGGAAAATATTAAAGGGCATATAAATGAAGAGATAGCTTTGTAAGCATACCAATCCCCGGGACAGTAATGCAGAAATAAGGAACAGTAGTGCCCCCATACGAGATTGGAAAACAGGAAGTGCCTTATGGAGCTTCTGCAATGCACTTGCTTGTGATGTATGTGTTTCGATTCTTAGAATTTTTTGCAAATCAAAGGCAGATTCAATTGAAAGACCCTCAAGTGCTTTTGCAACAATCTGCAAGATAGAAGACAACCCCTATCAGCAAATAAATATCCAAAACAGCTGTGCAAAATAGGCATCACAATCATGATGTTTCCACTAAATCAATCTCTAAACTTATTATTGCAAGTACATTGATATCAAGCCTAAACCAACTTACCTCGTTCTTTGCAAAGCCCTTGGTGTCAAGGCCAACAACATTCAAAGTGGCAATCACAGCTCTTTTATTATCCCCACACATAAACAATATCTCGCCCATGCTTTTGACCAGGGCTCTGTGAATGGGAAAAAATTACAGCAATGAAATGAAAATGGAGAAGTGAGCAAATATAAATGAATTTCTATAAGAGATTGATCATGAACCGTATAAGTTTTTCAACGCATCCCGACATTCATTTCCAACTAAAACAGGCAGAACGCTAGTTACACATAATTGATAGTTAATCAAGGGTATAAGAAGTTTTCAAACCACTACTTGCTGTTAAACCTTGCCCACTAGTCTAGATATATGCAGTGGCAAATTATTCAAAAACCTCAAGTACACAGGAACATAAGCTATTAAAGTTAAATTTTAACCAGGACTGAGTTGCACATGACACATGCAAATATAAGATCAAAGAGGTTTGAATATTCTACAAAAGATCAAGTGGCATAAACAGGAAAAAGCATATACACCTCATATGGTATCCATCACCAGGAAACCAACTCCATCACAAACTCAAGGAACATTGTATCAATAACTTGATGACACCCAATTAGCAATTTGTAATAGCTCAACCATACATATAAATCAGAATTCCCTGATAAAGAATATCATTGCAGAAAATAACTCACTTGAGAACAATGGAAAACCCTTAGATATGAAGTTATTAAACTGTGACAACTTAAAAATAAAACAGTTCACGGCACTTAAAAAGCAACTGAGCACATCTCAGGAATGAATACCACAATTTCGTTGTTTGTAAATCAAAGGATCATAAATAATAGCATAAAATGAAAGCAAACAAAAAATGGAGCTCCAAGCTTTAAATGCAACTGAAAAAAAGGGTAGGCTACAGGCAGGAGGAAAACCATGTGAAACCATGAGTGGTAAATTTCTAAGTGCATAAGGTCTTCCATTGTGATATTTAACCGATGGTTTATAATCACCTTGCTTTTGCATCTTCAGTGAGAGAACCAAAATTATCTGATGCAACATATTGGCCTTTAGACAATCTTCCAGGGCCTAAATTTTGTGGCGCATTTGATGTAACTTTGCCTATTTCATTCGGAAAGAAAAGAAGGTATTTGAGAACAAATGCCTGCACAACCCCACAAAATATTGTAAGAAAATCAATAGGGATTTTGAACTGATTCTGAAGCTATGAATATTGCAAACCAGTATAGCACCAAGAAAACTAAAATAAAAGATGAAACGGTATAAGGAGATTAAGAACTGCACACTTAAATTGCAACCAATACCTGGTTCAAAGGAATGATGAATGATACAGTTATATAACTTCAATTACTACCTTATACAAAAACAGAGGCTACCCATTTCCAAGTAAGAAATCAAACTCCAACCCTCCTCCATTTTGGAGAAGTTCAAAAAACCAGCCATAGCATCGTGAAATGATCAGGCCAATGGCTCAATACCATTATGAAGTGAATTTTTTTTACTATGGTTGGTTATGGCCTATGGACCTTGAGTTTGAGGTAGCCTAAAATTCTCTAAACCCTTAATGACACACAATCCAAAGATTTGAAAATAAAACAATTTTTGAAAAGGGCTATGCCTAGAATTTTTTGCAATAACCACAAAGTCAAAAGATATAACAATTATTTCAAATATTTAGATAGTTAAAATAATCATCTGATTTACAACAGATTGTCAAAATCACACATGTGTTAGCTAGTGTTTTGAAAGATTATCACCAACAAACACAGGGAATTGATACATGACACAATAACTAAACTCAACTCTGCTAAACCCAATGTAGTTTATGATCAATCACATGAATCATTCTTATATATTATAATCCTATTAAAGCTAAATTTACTATAAACTATCAGCTATTAGATAACTTTTAGTCAGCCTTTCTCCATTTTTAATACTGACTACTAGATGAATCCAACCAATCTTCCGTGTCAGGAAGTCTGAAAATGTTAGTTGAAGAAAACTTAACATCAACGGATAGAGCTAATATTTTGGCAATGGCTCCTGGTGCTTAGTTGACCTCGAGCAAAATTTCTAGTAAACTCCTACCGGGATTAAATATGTTCATGTTCATGTTCAATTCAAAGCATTTTCTCTCATCTCTGTGAAATCTGCAGCAGTGATTGTAGCATCCTCACCCTGCATTTGGCTTCTTTGATAATTAACTAAATTCTTTCACACGCCCATGACTTCAGCTTGTCATGAGCCCCCATAAATTCCACTATCAGTTAAAACTTTACATGACTATGTTATGGTATTTTATATTTTTTATTTATTTTCTATTGATCTAATCTTATTTGGGAAGATATATATTTTAGATTTATATAATATAATATAGTATAATATTACTTCTTTTTTTTAATTTATAGCATATCACCTTGGTTCATTCAGGCATGCGCCTCGGGCATTTTATAGGCTTGGACTCTTTTTAGCGCCTTTTGCCTTTGACAACACTGATTATAAATAAATCTAAAATTGAATGGCATAGACATCCATTTAAAAAATCAATTCTATGAATGACTAGACTGTCGCCTAAAGCATGAAAATTTTAAAAAAGATGACATCAAAACATCTATGATGAAATTGCATATTGACATTCAAGTAGCCTGGCAAGAGAGAGCTCCATTCTTCAGCATCACACCATGGTTAATGATCCATCAAGGAATGCATCCAAATTCTAATTAGCTTTATCCAAGGGCAAAAAGCAGAGCGGCATAAAATGCACATGCACCATTCTAACTCATGCGTACCCCCCTTCTTCCCATAGCACAAGAAAGAAACAAAGAAAAAACTAATCCTTGATTTATTCGATATAACACATAATGTAGAAATTGATTAAAGATACTAGCAACAACAGAAAAAACAGCATAGTTCGAAATCAAGGGGATTACTTGTATAGTTGCTAAGACGCCACAGGGCCCGCCTTCATGCTGCACTAGGCCCATAGATGTTTCTGGATCAGGACTAAACCTATATGAACGTTCAAAATGATATTAGCCAATAACGGGTATGCCAATGAAACTTCTGCAACATCGTGATTTTGAAAACGAACCAGATCTCAAACAAGTTGTAAGACAAATAATTTAGTATACAAATTCCTATGGGATCCCCATGGGGATAGCCCTTAAAAGCACACAGTTCTACCCTTTCATCACTACACTGAACCAATAAGACCACTTTTTCTCCACTTCAGTTGCTGAACATGAATCAAATTGCTAAAATCCACTATTATGACCCATCAAAATGTGTCATAACTAAACATGTAAAACCATTTGCAATATGGAAGTCACCACATTATCCAATACCTTATGCCCTGGTTACTCCACTGAGCAAGAATGTCCTTCGAAACTCCGCTCCCAAACACCATCGAAAACAACTGATTAACTTCCTCACTCGATAATTCCAGTCCCGAATTCCCCTCCTTCGCACCAAAATTCACCTCCTTTCTAACACAGTCCGCACTTTTACCAGGATTTCTATCAATTGTTGCTTTCGAAGGTGAAGGTGAAGGTGAAGGTGAAGGAGAAGGAGAAGGAGAAGGCGAATGCGACAAGGAAGGAGAAGGGGAGGCAATTCTCGTCGCGATCATCCGCTTCTCAGCGGCCGCTGCCATGAGCTCTCGTTGCATCCGCCTCGATTCCTCTGGTGACGCCGCAGGAGCTCCAGCGTCTCTCGGCTTGCTTCGCTTAGGTTCAGGAGGCGAGTTTTGCATGCTCATTCTTAGAGCCACTCTCAACTCCTCTTCTTCTTGATCCGCCATTGAAGAAAAAATCAGAATCAGAATCAGAATCAGAATCGCAGATCCAAAATGGCTTGCAATTTGGCGAGTTTAGGGTTTCATGCGTATATACAGGTAGATTTAATCCAGTAATTACAATGGATAAGAGGATTAGATTTGATTTAAAGATGAAGATATCAAAAAATATTGTAATTATAAAAACCCTAGTGAATTAGGGTTTGAGATCTTTTATTTAGTACGTGAATGGATTTGGATTTTATTTGTGTGTGGGAAGTGACATTTGATTTTCGACGAGAAGAATGATGGTAGGATTGGTATTTTAAATTCTGGATAGGGTCAAAAACGGAAAGAAGATTAATCTGAGAGCGAAGATGCAGGTGCCGGAACGATGTCGTACGCTTTATCAACTGTGTGCTTTTTGTTGAGGATGATTTCTACGAGATGATACGTTTGACCTCGTTTATTGAGTTTAGGTTGTGGGCGTCTTTGGATGAAGGATCAGGATCAAGAGTGTTTTTGTTTATTTGTTTAAGAAGTGATTTTGAACATTTTAAAAAAAAAAATTAGTTTTTTTATATGATTTTAGATATTAATATTATTATATTAAAGATAAATTAAAAAAACAATATATTAATATATTTCTAAATTTAGAACATTTGGTTTATCTTTTAATTAATGAGTGTGATTCAGTGACCTGTCTATCTAATTCTTTTCTTCCTCGGAGAGCAAAGCGTTTTGCTTTAGTTGTCTGAAGAATCTTTGCCAGAATTGGAACTGGGATTTGATTAAGTGTTACGGACTTACGGTTGGGCAGGAAGGCTTGTATTCATGATGGATTTATAACCATCGGATGTTAGAGTGTTTGAGGACGAACGCTTGATGTTGATTGCAAGTCCTTGAGGTGGAAGAAAGTCTTTTCTTGTCAATGCGGGGCAAGAGGGATTGAGAGTAGACAATGGTAGCCTATAAAATGGATTTGAGCTTTTCTTTTTCATTTTGTAAAAGAGAAAAAGAAAAGGACGTTTAGGATGGAGAGGAGGTGGAAGAACGCACTGAAGTTGCCGCCCATGAATCATGAATGAACTCTGTCTGTCCATTTTAATAAAAGCCCACGCACAAGATCTTTCACATGCTGCTGCAAGTCGCCCTCTCAGGCGCAACGTTATGGCTAGGCATATTGATGATGGATCTGCTATTGTTAGCCATCCTTTTGATCCAGTAATCCAATCCGACCCCGCCCAGACCACTAGGACAAGCTCTGAAATAGCGTTTTTGCTGTGAACAATATATATATATATATATATATATATATATATATATATATATATATATATATATATATATATATATATAT
>Ga0307517_10009608_pt1 | contig 13689 bp, 14 predicted proteins | sample 23_EM_MG_FD_194515 | JGI IMG/M metagenome (GOLD analysis project Ga0307517, IMG submission 194515) | Populus trichocarpa ectomycorrhiza microbial communities from riparian zone in the Pacific Northwest, United States - 23_EM | ecosystem: Host-associated > Plants > Roots > Unclassified | place...
GACTCCCTGCCCATCGTCAAGCTACCCGGTTATTCGTTCCGAAACAGCGGCGGCCTGTCGTTCCGGAATACGAGCAAGGAATGGGGTTTCACGCATCCGGGTTTCTCGAATGGGGCTGCCTATGCGGACCTTGACAATGACGGAGACCTGGATATCGTGGTCAACAATATCAACGGACCTGCCTCTCTGTATGAGAATACACAGCGGCGGGCCAGGAGATCCACGGGCCATTACCTGGCCGTGGCGCTTACCGGCAAAGGGCTGAACAGCTATGGCATCGGGGCCAGCGTACGCATCTATTACGGTAAGGGACAGCAGCAGTTCTATGAGCACCAGCCTTGCCGGGGATATATGTCTACGGATGATTACAGGGGTCATTTCGGATTGGGTCCCGTCGAACGCATCGATTCGTTAAGGGTACGCTGGCCCGATGGCAGCACGCAATTGCTGAAGGATGTCGCGGCGGATCAGATCCTGGGGTTATCCCGCGCTAATGCGGCCGATTCCATCGGACCCTCTCCTCTTTTGCCGGCGGCCCTCCCTCCTCTTTTTACGAATGTCAATGCCTCGTACGGTATAAAGTACAAGCACCGGGAGAAAGACGTGATCGACTACAATATTCAGCCCGCCCTTCCCCATAAGCTCAGCCAGTATGGGCCAGGCATTGCCGTGGGGGACATCGATAACAATGGCTTCGAGGATTTTTATATCGGAGGGTCCGCCGGTCGCCCGGGCATGTTCTTCCTGCAGGATGCCACGGGGAAATTCACGATCGACTCCACCCGCATTACAACCACGGGAGGGCATCCGGCCGAAGACATGGGCGTACTTTTCTTCGACGCCGACAATGACGGGGACCTGGACCTGTATATCGTCAGCGGCAGCTATGAGCTGCCTCCCAACCAGGCGTCCAGCCAGGCGGTCCTTTATTTCAATGACGGGCATGGCCATTTCGAGCCCCGTTATTCCGCCCTGCCCAAGATGTTCACCAATGGCAGCTGTGTGCGGGCGGCAGATCTCGACGGGGATGGGGACCTAGACCTTTTTGTCGGAGGCCGCGTCGTATCCGGCGCTTATCCCACAGCTCCCCGCAGCTATATCCTGGAGAACCATGCAGGTAGTTTCTTCGACGTCACCAAAAGGGTCTGTCCGGAATTGATGAACCCGGGTATGATCACCGATGCCCTGTGGTCGGATTTCGACGGGGATGGGAAGCCCGATCTCGTGGTCACGGGGGAATGGATGCCGGTGTCCTTTTACAGGAACACGGGTACTACCCTGATCCCGATGGGCGAGGGTTCCGGGATCGCGGGTCATACCGGCTGGTGGAACAGCCTGGTCGCCGGTGATTTCGACAATGACGGGGACATCGACTATATCGCCGGCAACCTCGGCCTTAATTCCAGTTATCAAGCCACTCCGGCGGAACCCATGACCTTATTCGCCAAGGACCTGGACGATAACGGGCTTCTGGACCCCATGGTCTTTTGCTACATGAAGGCGGAGGATGGAAGCCGGCAGCCTTTCCCCATGACGGCCAAGGACGATATGGCCAGCCAGCTAATCTCCATCCGTAAACGATTCCCTACTTATAGATCCTATGGCCTCGCTACGATGGACGTTCTATGGGGGCCGAAGGAAAGGGAGAATGCCCTGAAATTCCAGGCTACGGATATGGCTAGCAGTTATATCGAGAACCTCGGCAACGGGCATTTTTCCATCCATGCGTTGCCCCTGGAAGCCCAGGCGGCCCCTGTTTATGGGATGATCGGGAAGGATCTTGACGGAGATGGCAACCTGGACCTGCTGCTGGTCGGCAATGACTATGGAATGGATCCTTATAGCGGCCGGCATGATGCCTTCATTGGACTCTACCTGCGGGGCGATGGCAGAGGCGGCTTCTTACCTCTATCCCTATCCGCCAGCGGATTCTATGTCAGGGGGGACGGCAAGGGACTGGCCCTGCTGCATACGGCCAGGGAGGAAGATATTTTTATCGCTACGCAGAACCAGGACAGTGTGCTGGCGTTCGGCCGGGCGGGCAGTCCGGGGGCGGAAAAAGCATCCGGTGAATGGATCACTCTTTTGCCGGGGGATCTCTCGGCGGATATCACGCTGCGGGATGGGCAGAAAAGGCATCTCGAATTCTATTACGGATCGACCTACCTGTCGCAGTCCTCGCGGAAACTATTCCTAAGCAAGGATATGCAGAAAGTGGTGATCCGGGATTTCAATGGCGGGCAGCGGATCATAAGGTGATCATTGGAAGGCAGCCGCGCATCGACCCGATCGGGAAATCCTCATGAAGGCCCGGTCCGGCCTTCCGCTAATGGCCTAAAATATAGGTAGAATACCCGATCTGCACCTGGGCGAAATTATTATTGTAGTTTTTAAATTCTGAATTGAATCTCAGCCTACCGAACAATTTGTTGTTGGGGTTTACATTATAGGCCAGCAAGAGCTCGAACGTATTCAGCCAGCTATTTCCTTTAGGGATAAACTTAGCCGGATCATCTTTTTCAAAACTCAGCAAATGCAGGTTGCCGTCAAAAGGATGAATGAACAGGCATTGATAGGCAACGGAGAAATTAAACCGTTCTTCCGGCAGGAAGGTCAGGCGTATTTCCGGCATCAATTGAAGTGTGTTGATCGTCCGTTCGTCGACCGAACCTGTTTTTGTAATGGTATTATTCGAGAGGGTAGTAAGGGAATCCGTGATGGAAGTGATACCGAGCCGGGCGCCCAGGTTAAAGTATAGGTTATACTTGAGACTGTGGTTGCTGAAATAAAAGAAATTAAGATCGAAGCCTCCCGAAAAACTTTGGTGACGGTAGAGATCCAGGGCTGTTGCATAGCGGTGGGCCGACCTGGTCAGCTTGGAAGTATCGTTCGGGCCGGGGTTAAATCGGATGGAGTCAAGGTCGCCCAGGAATAATCGCTTATTATGCTGTTCGAGCTTGGAAAGCGTGAGGGAGGGAGAAATATACTGGAACATGCCGTAACTTTTGAAAACGCCGTAGAACAGGCGGGGGATCTTCCATTGAACGCTGCTGATATTGATCCTTTTGGAAACCTCTGTTTGGATCAGTCCATTCGGCTGGTTCTCCTGGAGGCCGATAAAATCGCTGAAGATATGCGCTTCGAACAGGCGGGTCGTCTCCTCCTTGAATAATTGAATGACCTTACCTCCCGCGAGCGTGAAGGCAGTATCCTTGGGACTATAATCCCTTCGGTCGACACCTAGCTCAGGATAATAATGCAACAGATCAGTGATGTTTATATAGGTATATGCTTTGTTGAAGTCCACTTTTCCGTGCTCTCTCTCGTCCTTCGTTCTTCTTTTAGGGAAAGGCCGGGTATGAATTTCCACCAGCCTGATAGAATCAAGGCGGCTGTAATTTTCGAAGGAAGAGAATCCTATCCCTAAAAAACTGGTATAGATGCGAGGTCTGCCCCTTACCAGTATAATAGCATAGATCGTTTCAAGATAGCCGTTGTTGATCTCAATATGCACTTCCTGTACCCGGCATGAATCAGCGAGGGTATAAAAGCATCCCGCACAATCTACTTCCGCACGTAGTTTTACACTATCCGAGATGATCATGAGACCCGCTTTGGGCGCGGGAGAAGTGGACACCAGCTGATACCAAAGTTTATTCCCCTCCGAGAGGAGGATGTTCTTTTCACTGGAGGAACAGACAATGTCTGCGATCCGAAGGAACTGATCCTGGAAAATGGTGGCGAAGTCACTGATACTGGTACCCGAATAGGAATAGGTGATCTCTTTGGTTGCATCGTTGATATCCGTGATCGTAACATTGATCGAGCGATCCTGTTGCACGGCGGCGCTGATGGTATAATTGTTGGAACAGACGGAGATTGTCTTCGAATAATTCTGGGCCAGCGCAGGTAGGGCCAGGCATACTGCCATGGCAATGACAAATATCTTTCTCATAAGAAAAAAGGTTAGCGTGAATAATATTGATCCATCAGCAGGTCTCGCTGCTCTCCATCCAGACACATTGTCCCTCCCCTATATCGAAGCATCGTTGCAGGATGTGATTGACACAGCGCGTCGCCCCGGGGGTGCAGCTTTCTTCTTCAGCGGAACCGCCGGTAAGCGATCTGCCCGTGCCGGACTTCTTTTTAGGGGGTTTCATGATATGCTTTATCCCATTTACCTTATAACTGATGGAGACGATCTCGATCTTCTCCTCTTTACGGCTTGCCATACTATAGAGTTTTGAATGAAGAGTAATGATTGCGACGGTACAAATGTGACTAATGATCGATCCCCCGGGTAGGGTGTTTTCCCCGTATTTGGTAAGCTCCCATCCGGCCGGCCGGGAGTCGTATCATAGATGGAGCATTTTCTCTACATTTACTAAAAAAACATGGGCCGTTGTCTCCGTTGTTTTTCCATTGCCTCAGTCCTATTCGCAAGTGCATTTTCCTGCTCCGGGCAAGTACAGGTCAGCCAGGAACCCCGGCATCATAAGGTCTTTGAGAACCGCTGGGTCAGGGTGTTAGACGTGCATATACCGCCCGGGGATACGACCATGATCCACAAACATTCCACTCCTTCGGTATTCATTGTTCTTACCGGTACGAAGACCGGCTCACAAGTCATTGTGGAACCCGCGGAGCTGCGGCTGACGCAAGGCAATATCTGGTTCGAAGGATTCTATAACAAACCCCGCATTCACCGGGTATGGAACAGCGATACCACGGAATTCCATGTCATGGATATCGAGCTGCCGAACCAGCATCCGGGGTCCATCGATCCGCCGCTGACGATACAAGGCTTTACACCGTTGCTGGATGAAAAGCCCCTGAGAGGATACCGGGTAAGCATCAACCCCGGAGGTACGATACCCTTAGGTAAGCGGAAGGCGGCTTTGCTGCTGGTAAAAGTGGGCAAGACCGCAGGTGATCTATCCGTGAATGGGAATAAGCTGGTGAAGGCCGGTGATCATGTATTTATCGGACCGGGTGAAGACGTGACATTGTTGAATAAGGGGGCCGCGGAACAGGAACTGGCCTTGTTCGAGCTGAAGTAGGAAAGCCTGAGAAGCAAGCAGATACGGGGTTTGGCGGATAAAGCGCTGATCCAAAATCGTTTGGCGACTTGGTTATTTTCTGTTATTTTTGCAGCCGTTCCCGATATTCCAACCTGCCTCAAACAGTAAAGCCGGAATTAGGGGACAACCGGCCCGGTAGCTCAGCTGAATAGAGCACAAACCTTCTAAGTTTGGGGTCATTGGTTTGAATCCAATCCGGGTCACTAACAAGGAGGATTACACGAAGTAATCCTTTTTTTATTTTACTTCATCTTACTTTTAAGGGTTGATTTTCAGTATTTTGTAACAACGAGCTGGCGCTTCTTCTCCGTAACTTTATTTGGGTAAACATTATTTAGATCGACAAAAAAATCGACAAAATCATGTTACTACCTATCAAACCTATCATCGACCGCCGGCCGCGCCGGAACGGGACGAGCGTAATTTCCATTCAGTATTGCTTTTCTTCCGACAAACGGACGTTGTTGTACACCGGCCTGGCCGTTCCTCCCAGGTATTGGAACAAGAAGCTGCTGCGCATATCGCAGGACCTGCCGGAGGAGTACGGTAAGGCTGACCAGCTGAACCTGCGGTTGCAGAAAATGGTCCGGACTGCGGAGGATATAGTAGCCTTTACCGTCCAGCAGAAGGTGGAGGACCCACTGGCTTTCTTGAAAATGACATTCCAGCCGGATTTCGACGCCGCCACCCTCCCGGAGCGGATCAGGCAGCTGGCGGAGGCGCGGGTAGACGAGGCGATAGCCAACCTGGACTTCTTTTACCAGCTGGACGACTATATTAAGACCAAGACCCGGAAGGTTAGCACCGGGATGGTAAGGACCTATAAGGTGATGAAACACCGCCTGCTGGCATTCCAGAAGCACAGGAAGCAAAAGATCACCTTTGAAAGTTTCGACTATAATTTTTATGAGTCTTTCGTCAATTACCTGACCTATGAGCATCGGCATATGGGAAGGAAGACAGTTATACGAGGGTTGAAAAAGAACTCTGTCGGCACCAGCATCAAACAGCTGCGCATCTTCCTCCGGGACCGTATGCGCCGGAAGATCATCCTGCCCATCGACCTTACCGACTACAAGATCCTGGATGAAGAGACAGACGCCATTTACCTGACGGTCCCGGAGATCCGGACCTTATACAATGTTGACCTGTCCGCCCACCCGGAATGGTGCCGTTTCCGCGACCTGTTCGTCCTGGGGTGTTTTACCGGGCTGCGGTTCTCCGACTTCAACAGTATCCGGCCGGAGGATATCCGGAAAGGGATGCTGCATAAGAAGCAGGGTAAGTCTGATCATTGGGTTGTCATCCCTCTGCGACCGGAGGCACATGACATACTGATCAACAGGTTTAACAGGAATGTACCTAAGACTTCCAATGCGGAATTGAACCGCTATATCAAGAAGGTGGGGCAGGTAGCAGGCATTTCCACGCCCATTAAGGTCTCATACAAGAAGGGCAACCAGGATGTTGTTGCCACCAAACCGAAATATGCATGGATCACTACCCATACCTGCCGCCGGTCATTCTGCACCAACGAATTCCTGGCCGGTACGCCACCGGAGCTGATCATGAAGATCAGCGGGCATAAGAGCCTGAAGGATTTTTATAAGTATATTCGAATTACTCCTGAGGAGGCAGCGAAGAAGATTCAAGATATTTGGGAAAAAAGAGGCGAAATAACTGATCACAAAACATATAATACATGACATATCACCCATCTCATGAAATTTTAATTAAATCCCTTTATTTACCTGTATATGCGCGGCCTAGTTTTTTTCTTAATGAGCAAAAAAAATCCCAATGGCCAAAACATGTATACCTCCGAGACTTATTTGAAGCAATAGAATACTTTCGAGTGTTGCTCCGATTCGAAAAAGGTAAACAGCGTCAAAGAAATATCCCGCAGGATATAGAACCATCTTTGCAAGTATCAATCGAAGGAAAGTCTTTATTACAATTATCGGAAAAAACGCTAAAAGAACTTCATGTTTCAATTGAATTCGCTTGGAAAATGGATAATCCTACTCGCAAATACTCTCCGACAGAAACTTTGCACTTTGGAGAATATTCTGTAGCGCTGATTAATCAACAATTTAAAAAGCAGTTAACCCCTTACTATAGATATCCAAGAAAAATGACACCCGGGCTCAAAACAAAAAAAGATATGGTACTAAATCAGAGCATTTCTCACGTAATTATGATTGCTTCTGATGTTCCCTTGTTTAACTATAACTCGTTCAAGATTAGTGTTACTGAGTTGCAACTGCAAAGCACTGGCCCCGAGACATTAAGGACCATACTGAGGTCTTGCACCCTTGCCGCGAGTGAAAATATAAATATGTGGAACGATCAGCTATCCCATATTTTGGATGATCGGGAAAATTTGGAAAAGACAGATAAATACATTTTTGATGAAGATGTCAATTTGAAAATTGACGAAGACTTAAAATTATGGCATGCAAATTCGACCGACAATACTGCCGACAATTTCAGGCCGTACCACTTACAAGAGTTGGCTCAATTTTCGGGAAATATCTTAACTTTTCTTATTAACCAGGTTTACGAAGGTAAACTGCCGGAAAATAAGGAAATTCAGGCTTATCCTATAACTCCAATAGTGACCCCTAAATCACTAGACGATATTTTTTTTAATCCGCAACTTATTGAACCATGTATTAAAATCCTTAGCACCGTGGATCCTCCTTTGGTGATGGGTAATACATTGAAATATTATAAAACGGCAGTTGGGATTTGGTTTGAAGAATTGATTCATGCAAAAGTGATCCCTTTTATCAAGCCCGATCAATACGATGCAATGTTAGCGACCAGAATTGTAGTTAGTAACATTACAAAGGGCAGCGTGTATGCGAAATATGTAAAAAATGAAAAAGGAGAAGCATATAGGCTGCAATTTCGAGAACACCTGAAGGAAATATTAAGCACACACAATCTCTAATCTAATCCATTCCAAAATTTCCATTTTTTCCAATTTCGATGATTCGGAAAATACCCCAAAACTGTATGCCGACCTTTATTGAAACATTTTTCAATTATGCATTTCAATTTGCTAGCGGGTATTGTTTTCGCGCCTTTGCTCAAAATGGTCCTGGAAATGGTCTTTTGTGCATTTTCCAGTAATCGCGCCTTCAGGAGGTTCATAAAACTTAACCCCCAAAAACAAAAAATCATTGAAGATCAATTTCTTATAAAACGTTTTATAAACCGTATTAAAAAAGAACTGAGATGCCCTCGCAGGAAATAATTTTCATATTATATCTCTATGACGGCCCTTATTCTCACCAGGGTTTCTAAGCCCTTTAAAAACTGCCCCCTTGATCTTTCCAAATCCCAATAGGGCTTGTCAGAAACAAAATCTTTCCATTTGGGCAGCATTCTTTCCGCGGCGGCTTTGTCAAGATATTCTAAAGCACAATAGGCATGGGCTTGGTCAAACCACAGGTCCTTCCTCTCAAGATAATATTCGAGATATGCCGCTAAGAATTCTTTAGATTTCTCCGTCGAGAAAGTGGCGAGTGCCAGGCAGTAGCCTGAACCAGCATAACACACTTCGCTTTTTAATAGATGCCGCCCTATAATTTCCTCTAATTCCTGGTAATAATTGATGGCCGCAAAAAGTGCACCTGCCATTCTTGGCCTCCAATCGAAGTCTCCAAGAAGTTCTGCAACGATTTTTGGGTTTATTTTCTTTGATGCGGCAGCAAAAGACACTAATGTTGTTTCTTCAAGATTGGAAAAGCCATTCATGTAAAATGGATTAACCCATTGTTCGATAAATTCTTGTGTTAATTCATCTTCGTTTGTGTGGGCTTCCAAATCTTCAAATGGATTTCTATGGCGTACGGTAGCGCCTGCAACGTGAAGATCGATTTCCTCCTTAGTCGATTTTTTTGAAAATAGGTTTGTCCAATTCTTTTTCATACTCATTTAGTTGGAAATAGCAATGCAAATGCCGTAAATGGAATTCACAGTAACCCATCCGTTAATTCTGCCTATGTTATTGCCAATTTGATATCTTGCTCCCTGAATGGCTTTTATCAGATGGAGGTATTGACTTCCGTTGACTTTGCACAAAACAATATCACCCTTCTGCAATTGCCGGCCTGTAAGAGGTGCCACAGTGACTAATTGTCCCGAATCCACTTTCCCCTTCATAGAATTTCCTCTTGGTCGGAACTGAACCGTTTCTCCATTTTTTAATTTCTCAATATACTGGGTTGCCCAACTCATTCAAGATCTTTTGATAAATATAGCATTCTCAGTCAGATGCCGAAGCATAAATGAATAAAAATTTGCTTGCCGAAGATTGGAGAGCAAATCGATAGTCCCAAAAAACAGGGTATCCGGGGATTCCCGTCTCGTCAGGGTAACTATAAAATTTGGATGTATCGTTAATATGCTGGCAAATAAAATCCTTATACTCTTTTTGCAGGTTGTCAAATTTCTCTTGTTCCTTTTTATTTAATTCCAATCCCGCGCTGTTGTCACCTCTATATGCTAGTCCGAAATTTATTTCTTCCCAAAAATCATTGAGGGTTATAGGAATTAATGTTACATTTTCCGGCCTGGAATTAGGGTATGCTGTCTTTAGTTGTTTGCTAAATTCCTCAATTGTTGGGCAATTCTCGAAAATATCCATTCCGTATGTGACTTCATAATTGTGGCCATACATTATCTTTTCAAGCCTGTAAAGCGTGGTCTTAAGATCTTCGAATGTCATAGCGCTCCTCTTATTATGTTACTAATTTTTCTTTACAAACAAACCAAGGCACAGGTTCATATCCATTTTCTTCATCGTTCATGTATCTGCCAATGGATTGCATATCCTCAATCTCCTTAAAGAGCCCATATTCATTTGGTTCTAAACCAAATTTTTCGACCAGGTCAGCCGATATGTCGTGACAATGGAAAGTATGATATCCGCCGTCCATTTCTATACCAATAATATCAAAACCAATAAAGGTTTCTCTTGCTGATTCAACTTCAGGAGTTCTATTCATTAAGTTTTCGTATAAGCCTAATTGTCCGAAGTTTTCGTCTCTAGGCTTAAATTCCGTTATAAGGTCGCTGATTTCCGGTTCTGCAAAATATACACCAATGAGCCGGATATCCGAAATATGGGAAAAGAAAGTATCTCTGAATTCTTTAGCTGTACCCAGGTCGTTAAAAACATTAATCCATCCTATTCTTTTTTCATTAAAGGCTTTATCAACCCACTGCCTGATAGACTTGATATTTTCATCGCTTAGGTGATATTCACTTTTTATGTTTTCGATTTCGGAATTATTATTTGTAGTCCATGAATAGGACCAGTCGTCAAGCAAACTTTCGTTAATGCAATTACTACAAGTAAATACAGTCTTGTGGACATGTGAACCAAAATCAATCGGTTTCTGCCGGATTAGGTAGTATCCCCCAAGGTAATATGCCATTTTTGTCGAATTTATATTCAATTTTACAGCTATATGAATAATAAATAATTAGCACAAAATAGCCCAAAACAGATCAATTTGAGGTGTTTTGGGGACATGTTCAAATTTTGAGCATGTGAATGTAAATATCATTTTACGAAAATGATTAAATTTAGTAAAATCAAATAGTCATGAATAAGAACGCAAACACCTGGATTGAGGGGAATGGTACCGTGCGCACCGTGTTTCGTACATTGGCTCTCTGGAAATATTCCACCCCGGAAACTTGCAAGCTACAATTATTGAATGCTGTTGAAAAGGAAAATGTATTGCCAGGTCCTTACCTATTGCAATATGTGATCAAGAGGCGTATGCGTGAAATTCAGTGGTTGTCGGTATACGCCCCAATGGTCGCCTTTCTCATTATCTCTCTTTTTATTATCTCTTCTATCCTGTCCTTCCCTGATGGCCACCATTTATATATGGGATTTGGACTGTTGGCCGGATTGGGCATAGCATTTCGTGTTACTTTCTACGAGCAATACCTCGAAGCGCAGAAGTTCTTGTCATTTGCAGGAGATACCATTCGGCGTGAAATATTTCAGAAAGAATATTCGACAGATGTGCCTCCAGCTCAAGAGCAAGCTTCTGTAGCTGTTACTTCTGGTTCAGACATGGTAATTGAGGCAGATTTAACCCTAATAAAAGCCCCGATAATAACAATGGAGATAAAGAACCCAATGATCATGGAAGATGTTTTGCTAGATAAAGAAGAGCCTTTATCCCTTGTCACGGAACCAGAGTCGGATGAAGGTGTTCCTGGCACTTCCCATAAAGGGACTATTAACCTGATCTTACTGGAAGAATTAATTAAAAAAGAATGCGGACGTCCGAATATTTACAACGGCGATATCCATAATACGATCGCTTTCTATGCCCGGATAACGGGGTGCAACCCGAAAAACATAGCCGATAAGACAAAATACTATCGGACCCGCGAAGCTATCCGCCTTGAAACTTCTAACGCCCGGTCAACGCATCGTAAATACCTTGAATTACTACTTACGCATTATCGGGAAATCAGCGATGACACCTTATATAATGGCGCCGAAGATTTACAATCTTTTATTGAACGCCAGGCGATAAGGAAGAAATAATAAGAAAAGATGTGTCTTTGCCTCTTAAAAGATGCATCTTTCTAACCTCCGCTTACAAAATGCTCCATCTTGCATTAAAACAAATACAAGTATGGAAACTCCTATTTTATTTCCGATTTCTCCGGAAGAATACTGGAAAAAGCTGTCAGAGGTGATAGATCAGCGGTTGTGCGAGAAGCTTAAAAACAGTAGCTATCCGTCAACACCGCCAGGAATGTCTTCCCGCCCTCTTTTATCCATTAAAGAGGTTTGTGCTCTATTTCAAATCACAAAGCCCACTATCTACGAATGGACCCGGCATGGCAAGCTAAAACCTTATAAGGTACGCGCCAGGGTTTATTTCCTCATGGCCGATATAGAGGCCCTGCTCAAAGCCAGTGTACCCGCTGGTCCTCCTGCAGTCCATTGATTCATTCTGGTAGCTAATGACAGTTATCACTAAAACGGAAAATCAATGGAGCAGCACGGGTATATACGTATAGGGACTCCTTATTACAAAAAAGTCCATAGACCACTGGTGAATGGAAAATTTACTGTCAGTCTGCAAGTCTGGTCGGTGGAATGCATTAGACAGGATCACGGAAAATCCTTTCTTTCAGCGATCCCTAAATATGATGGATTTTGCTTTGTTCCCGGTCACCTGGATTATAAGCGAGAGATCGGCCGATTTTATAATAGTTATCATCCGTTCCCCCATGAGCCAAAGCCAGGCTATCCGAAAGTGATCTTGATATTCCTGAACCATGTTTTTGGGGAGCAGTTGAACCTGGGCCTGGACTACCTGAAGATACTGCTATTGCATCCAACACAAATGCTGCCGATTCTCTGCCTGGTCAGCGCTGAACGTAACACCGGCAAAACCATCTTCCTGAACTTCCTGAAGGCCATTTTCGGCGACAACATGACCATTAACAGCAATGAGGACTTCCGGAGCAATTTCAACGCGGAATGGGCCCACAAGCTCGTTATCGGGGTCGATGAAACTTTCTTGGATCGCAAGGAAGATTCCGAACGGATCAAAAGCCTCAGTACCTCCAAATATTATAAGATCGAAGCAAAAGGGCAGGACCGTCAGGAGATCGAGTTTTTCGGAAAGTTTGTCTTGTGTAGCAATAATGAAGACAATTTCATCCAGATCGATCCCGGAGAGATCCGCTACTGGATCAGGTGATTACCCCCCTTACAACTAGACAACAAGGGTCTGCTAGCTGAGCTGCGGGCAGAGATTCCTTTTTTCATTCACTACCTGGTGGAGCGGCCATTCACCACCCAGGTCAATTCTAGGATGTGGTTCCGTCCGGAGCAAATTGCGACTCCGGCTCTCCATCGGGTAAAACGCTATCACCGCAACAAACTGGAGGGTGAAGTAGCCCAGATCCTGCTTTTCCTGCTGGATAACCGGGAGGGCGTCCAGGAGATAAATTTCTGTATCAGCGATGTCCAGGATTGGCTGGTGAAAAGAGGGTGGCGGGGGCAAGATAGCGCCGCGATCCGTCGCCTGCTGCAGGACGGTTGGAAACTGCAGCCTTCCCCTAATTCAAATGCCTATCTGCAATACCGCATAGGTACAGATGGAGTGATCTATGAATTTAACCAGAAAGGAAGGTTTTACACCCTCTCCAAAAAAGAGGTGCTGACCCTGAATAATCTTGATGATTTTGATGAAAAGAGTATAAGTATCTGAGATGCAAAAAAATGTGCTCATCAAAATTATCATCAAACATTCATCAAAAAAATCGGCTGATTACAGCTGATGAAAGTCCGATGAAAACCAGATGAAAGCCTAACCGAAAGAAAGCCATGTGATTGGAAGTATGCTTCATCAAATCATCAAAAAAAGACAGTATGAACAACCGTATAATTTCCTGCCGGGAAGCCAAAGAAAAGGACCTGGTAGACTACCTGGGCAGCCTGGGTCATCACCCGCAAAAGATCCAGGGAAATGATTATTGGTATCTATCTCCGTTACATGAAGAGAAGACACCCTCCTTTAAGGTAAATAAAAAGTTCAATGTGTGGTAC
>Ga0307517_10009609_pt1 | contig 13687 bp, 10 predicted proteins | sample 23_EM_MG_FD_194515 | JGI IMG/M metagenome (GOLD analysis project Ga0307517, IMG submission 194515) | Populus trichocarpa ectomycorrhiza microbial communities from riparian zone in the Pacific Northwest, United States - 23_EM | ecosystem: Host-associated > Plants > Roots > Unclassified | place...
ATTCATGAGCTTCTCTTAATACTTTATCTTTCAAAGCCTTATCCTCAGGCAAATAAATTCGCCTACCCATAGCTATTAGCCCATCGGATAACATTTGAAATGATGTCTCTATACCCTTGTTTACCCTCTCCTTGATCTCTTTTACTTTTCCATCTGCTTGTTGAGCCACCAAGACCTTGTCTCGAAGCACAGATCAACTCCTTAATTCCACTATACACTTAGCTGCAAGCCCATTTTCTTTAATTCCAGTATACTTTCCTATTCCTTAAGCTCCATATCATTCATCACTATTTTTCCCTTCCTACTCAAGGCATCGACTACTACATTAGCCTTACCAGGATGGTAGTCAATAACGCAATCATAATCTTTTATTAACTCTACCCATCTTCTCTGCCGCATGTTCAACTCCTTATATGACATCAAATACTTCAAACTTTTATGGTCTGTAAAAATTTGAACTTGTGTCCCATACAAATAATGTCTCCATACTCTTAAGGCAAACACCACCACTGCAAGTTCTAGGTCATGCATTGGGCAATTCACCTCATGCGACTTTAGCTGTCTTGATACATAAGCAATCACACACCTATGTTGCATCAATACACATCTCAGACCCCTTTTTGAGGCATCACTATATACCCCAAACCCTTCTGTCCCCGATGGAAGGGCCAGCACAGGAGTAGAAGTGAGCCTCTTCTTCAGTTCTCGAAAGCTTGCTTCATACTCTTCCGACCAAACAAACCTGACTTCCTTGCGGGTCAGCTTAGTTAAAGGTGATGCTATGGTGGAGAACCCCTCAATAAACCTCCGGTAATATTCAACAAGGCCCAAGAAGCTCCGGATTTCTGTCACATTGGTAGGCTTCCCATTTTAACACGGCCTCAACCTTTCTTGGATCCACAAGCATTCCTTCTGCGGATATTACATGACCCAAAAATACCACTTGCTGGAGCCAAAACTCACACTTATCCAGCTTGGCATATAATTGATTCTCCCTTAAGGTCTGTAGCACAACCCTTAGATGTTGTTCATGCTCCAAGTGAGAGTTTGAATACACCAAGATATCGTCAATAAATACAACCACATATTGGTCCAGGTAAGGCCGAAACACCTGATTCATCAAGTCCATAAACATGGCCGGAGCATTAGTTAACCTGAAAGGCATCACCAAAAACTCGTCATGCCCATAACGGGTTCGAAATGCAGTCTTTTGTATGTCTTGTTCCTTGATTCTCAACTAGTGGTATCCAGATCTCAGATCTATCTTAGAGAACACCCTAACACCCTTCAATTGATCAAACAAGTCGTTTATTCGTGGGAGCGGGTACCTGTTCTTCACCGTCACTTTATTCAATTGACGATAATCAATGCACAAACGAAGGGTGCCATCCTTCTTCTTTACAAACAATATTGGAGCTCCCGAGGGCGAGTTACTAGGCTAGATGAAGCCTTTATCTAACAATTCCTGAAGCTGGACCTTCAGTTCCGCCAATTCCATAGGTGCCATCCTAAGGAGACTGGGCTATAGGAGAAACCCCTGGAATAGTTTCTATGGAAACTTCAATTTCTCTAACTGGAGGTAATCCAGGCAACTCTTCTGGGAATACATCTCAAAACTCCCTTACAACAGGAATACTAGCCAAATCTATGCTACCCTTTTCCAGCTCTTTTACATGGGCTAACCAAGCAAAACAACCCTTTCTCTAGTCTTATCACCTATTCCTTGGATTATCACCGTCTTAGTGAAACAATCCACTTGTGCCTTATGTTTACTTAGCCAAACCATACCCATAATCACATCAAAATCATATAGCTCTAACGACATAAGATCTACCCTCAATTCTAACCCTCCAATATATAGTTTAACCCCTCTATAAATATCATCAATATGTATATTCTCTCCTAGAGATGTACTAACCGTCACTCCTACACCCAAGTTACTAGATAACACATGCATGTTATTTATAATTCTATAAGATACAGAGGAATGACTAGCTCCAGGATCAATTAAAGCATAAATTTGTATCGTATCTAATTGTAAAATACCTGCCACCACATCAGGTACAGCTCCCACATCCTCGTAGGTCATGTGATATACCTGACCCTGAGTCCTCCCCTCCTGATTTCTGGGCCTCCCACGAGTAGCACTCATCCCTGACTGGGTAGGCCTGATAGGACGATTGACTGTCACCGATTGCTGCTGGCTCTGAACCTCAATCCTCTGACCATGGGCTCCCTCGGTAGTTCTACGAGGACAATCCTTCTTCCTGTGACTCGTTTCACCATAATAGTAACAGCCTCTGCCTACATGCGGGCACTCTTTCCATTGATGCCTATCACCTCTACAAATATAACATCTCCCTGGCATCGCAGAGCAATCTCCAGGGTGTCGCTGCTCACACCTCTGACAAAATAGATATACCGACCCCTTTTGCTCTGTAGACCCTCCAACAGTTTTGACTCCCTGTCTAGACTGTCCTCCCCAAGCTCCTCTTCCACTGACCCGTCTAGATCCTCCTGAGCTCCCTCCTTGGATGAAACTCCCGCCTCTTCTCTAGAACTGACGTTATGATTGCCCGCTCTTCTCTTTCTTTGGGAGAGGAGGTCTCTCAGTCAAAAACTCAAAATCTCTCCTCTTAGCTCCAATTACCTGACTCTGCTCGACCACTGGTTTCGGGGTATCCCTTATTACCCTCTCCATACCCTGAGCTGCCCGTACCAATTCCTGCACAGACTAAAACTGCATGGCTATCAATATCATCCTCAGTTCTCACCTCAGTCCATCACGGAACCTCTCTACCCTGTGGCGTTCTGTGGGAAGGTAAGTGGAGGCAAAAGCTGCCAAGTCCTAAAATCTCCTCTCATACTCTAGAACTGTCAAATCTCCATGTCTCAAATCCAAAAACTCATGTTCTTTCTCCCTCCTATGCTCCCAAGAATAGTACCTCTCCTCCAAACTCTTCACGAAAGTCCCTCCATCTCAATACCTCCCCTGATCTCCTCTCTCTAATGGTCTCCCACCAAGAGTGGGCACTATCAACCAACAACTGAGTCACGCAATCCACCCGTAACTCCTCTGGCACCTGCATCTGATTTATAACTCTTTCCACTTTCCTCAGCCAATGCCTAGCAACCTCAGCATCCTCTTCGCCACGGTAAGTCATACAACCCATCTCTCTCATACCCTTCACCCATTGCACTATGGTGACAACTCCCCCTGATCTAGGAGCTGTACTGGAGGCTCCTGCTACCATTCCTGCTGCTACAGCTCGCACTATATGTTCCATAAAAGCAGGATCTGAAAATTTGTTTGATCCAGCTACCGGTTCCACTGGCGGGGGTATATTATCTTCCCCATTGTCTGTCTAATACACGAGGCTATTAGACAACTGTTACTGTCTGACCTCTCCTCAGATTTTTAACTATATCTGGAGTTATAGAACTCCCATTCAAGCTAGATTAGTATCGTTGGAAAGCTAATACATGAGGCTACAAGTTTTATGAATAAAGAAGAACCCAATTCTACCTCTAAGATGGTCAAAATTGCTCATCAACAAACACTTGTACTGTTGCTGTCTTGTTTTTGAACTGTTACTCTCTGGCCTCTCCTCGAATTTATAACTATATCTGTAGTTATAGAACTCCCATTCAAAAGAGATTAGTCTCGTTGGAAAGCTAAGACATGAGGCTACAAGTTCTATGCATAAAGGAGAACCCAGTTCTGCCTCTAAGATGGTCAAAATTTCTCATCAACAAACACTGAGACTGTTACTGTCCAACTGTTACTGTCTCCTATTTGAATTGTTACTGTCTGACCTCTCCTTCAATTTTTAACTATAACTGGAGTTATAGAACTCCAATTCAAGCGAGATTAGTCTCGTTGGAAAGCTAAGACATGAGGCTACAAGGTCTTTTATAAAGGAGAACCCAGTTCTGCCTCTTAGATGATCAAAATTGCGCATCAACAAACACTTGGACTGTTATTGTCCAACTGTTACTGTCTCATTTTTGAATTGTTACTCTCTGACCCTCCTCAGATTTTTAACTATATCTAGAGTTATAGAACTCCAATTCAAGCAAGATTAATCTCATTGGAAAGCTAAGTCATAAGGCTACAAGTTCTATGATAAAGGAGAACCCAGTTCGGCCTCTAATATGGTCAAAATTTCTCATCAACAAACACTTGGACTCTTACTGTCTCGTTTTGAACTGTTACTCTCTGACCTCTCCTCAAATTTTTAACTATATCTAGAGATATAGAACTCCAATTCAAGTAAGATTAGTCTTGTTGGAAAGATAAGACATGAGGCTACAAGTTCTATGCATTATGGAGAACCCAGTTCTGCCTCTAATATGGTCACAATTGCTCATCAACAAACACTTGGACTGTTACTGTCTCCTTTTTGAACTGTTACTCTCTGACCTCTCCCCAGATTTTTAACTATATCTTGAGTTATAGAACTCCAATTCAAGCGAGATTATTCTCGTTGGAAAGCTAATACATGAGGCTACAAGTTTTATGAATAAAGGAGAACCCAGTTCTGCCTTTAATATGGTCAAAAATTTTCATCAACAAACACTTGGACTGTTACTGTCTCGTTTTTGAACTGTTACTCTCTGACCTGTCCTCGGATTTTTTACTATATCTGGAGTTATAAAACTCCGATTCAAGTGAGATTAGTCTTGTTGGAAAGCTAAGACATGAAGCTACATGTTCTATGAAGAAAGGAGAACCCAGTTCTGCCTCTAAGATGGTTAAAAATAGCTCATCAACAAACACTTGGACTCTTACTGTCCAACTGTTAGTGTCTCGTTTTTAGAATGTTACTCTGTGACCTCTCCTCATATTTTTAACTATATCTGGAGTTATAGAACTCCAATTCAAGCGAGATTAGTCTCGTTGGAAAGCTAATACAAGAGGCTACAAGTTTTATGATAAAAGAGAACCCAGTTCTGCCTCTAATATGGTCAAAATTTCTCATCAACAAACACTTGGACTATTATTGTCTCGTTTTGAACTGTTACTCTCTGACCTCTCCTCAGATTTTTAACTATATCTAGAGATATAGAACTCCAATTCAAGCAAAATTAGTCTCGTTGGAAAGATAAGACATGAGGCTACAAGTTCTATGAATAAGGGAGAACCCAGTTCTGCCTCTAATATGGTCACAATTGCTCATCAACAAACACTTGGACTGTTACTGTCTCCTTTTTGAACTGTTACTCTCTGACCTCTCCTCAGATTTTTAACTATATCTTGAGTTATAGAACTCCAATTCAAGCGAGATTTTTCTCGTTGGAAAGCTAATACATGAGGCTACAAGTTCTATGATAATACAGAAACCCAGTTCTGCCTCTAATATGGTCAAAATTGCTCATCAACAAACACTTGTACTGTTACTGTCTCATTTTTGAACTGTTACTATCTGACCTCTCCTCGTATTTATAACTATATCTGGAGTTATAGAACTCTCATTCATGCGAGATTAGTCTCGTTGGAAAGGTAAGACATGAGGCTACAAGGTCTATGAATAAAGGAGAACCCAGTTCTGCCTCTAAGATGGTCAAAATTGCTCATCAACAAACACTTGGACTATTACTGTCCAACTATTAGTATCTTGTTTTTGAACTGTTACTCTCTGACCTCTCCTCAGCTTTTTAACTATATCTGGAGTTATAGAACTCCGATTCAAGCGAGATTAGTCTCCTTGGAAAGCTAAGACATGAGGCTACAAGTTCTATGAATAAAGGAGAACCTAGTTCTGCCTCTAAGATGGTCAACATTGCTCATCAACAAACACTTGGACTGTTATTGTCCAACTAATACTGTCTTGTTTTTGAACTGTTACTGTCTGACCTCTTCTCAGATTTATAACTAGATCTAGAGTTATAGAATTCAAATCTATAATTTAACATCCATTCATCAATTCATAATCAACTTTAAAACAACTCATAAGACCATATTTAGAATATCTTACCCGGTACGAATCAAGGTCTCGATCCCTCCTTTTTTTTCTAATGACAAGCGGCCCTCCCCTCTTCTCTTCTTGTTCAATTTTTCTTGTTAATCCCTTAACCACCAGTATTTATTCTACCTATAAACATTAATCTTGGATGGGTTCTTGAAATTTGGTGTTTCTCTCTTGATCTGTAAAAATAGATATCAAAACTCCCTCTCTTCTTTCTTCACGATTGTTGCAGATTTGTTTTTGGTAAGAAGAGGAGTATTTATGCTTTATAATTATTCTTATTTGCATTTAGGCCCCATTTTCTTTAAGTTTATTCGTTTGGCCCCCACTTCTTTTTAGTTTAGTTTATTTTTTTAATTTAATTCAGCCTTGATTTTCTCTGGATTTACAATTGCATTATACTAAGAGATTAATTCTGATATGATGAACCCTGAATACCGTTGTGAGAGTCATCAGTAATGTGATGGCATATATATATATATATATATATATATATATATATATATATAATTTCCACTGATTTTGGCTTTGAAAAAGCCAGGTGTTTACAAAAAGCAACTACACAATCAATAACTTCAATCATAAGAAAGTGCCCAAATTTTTATTTTTCATAAATTATTTATATTATAGGTATGTCTTGCATATTCTATCAAACTAAATATCAAATTTACGTTTTAAAGTTTCATTACACATCTTTATTAAATCTATTTTGCAAACAAATATTTGAATTTATAATTGAAGTTGGTTACAAAGTGTCAGGCACAATATCAATTTTATCCAATCTACTCATGCTATATTTTTATCATTCATTTCTTAATGCCAACATGTTTGTCTAATATTGTACATATGCAAGTACGGTTACCAATAATGTATTGATGAAGGCAAAGTAAGAACCATCTTTAGTTATAAGTATTTTATTCTTCAATTAGAGCAAAAGCCAAAGGGAACATCCCATTATCTGCATCAAAAGCAGTTGTAATCAACAACTTCTAATCGAACCTCTCATATAGATAGGTGTTGTCAATATTGATAAGTGGCCTACAACACTTGAACACTTCAATTGCATACCCAAATGACCAGAAAACTCTTAAAAATAGTTTCACTATTAAAATCTCAATTGCAATCCCATTAAACAATCGTATTGGAATTTGGTTCTTTGATTACCAGCAACACTTCAAATGACTCATCGTGTGAACAGAACAACTGCTTAAGCACCTTCTATTTCACAACTCATAGTTTTATTTCTTCTTGAATGCTTATTACAGTTATAACGAAACTAACACTAATAAGAGTTGAAATAGCTGATGCAACAAATTTTGCATCAAGTTGATGGTTGTCTTTTTGAATGGATATGGCAATACATGTGTGAGAACCAACTTTGCTATCTTAAAAGAATCTAACATTTTATGGTATTTCTCTATGTAAGTACTATTGATATTCTGGTGCTTGAATACATTGTAATTTGATATAGATTGTTGTTGAATGATAAACTTGATATTCAAGTGAATATGCAATGTGTCACCACTTAACTGGATTCATTAAATCATATTTAGTATTGAAAGTTTTTCTAACTACCAAATCAACACTACCACTAAATTTCTTTGCTTAAGAGCCTATTCATTGCAAATTATGCCATCGGCTCAGGTATCATTCTCAAATTCAGGCACAAGTGGTCTCACATCATCATCATCTTATGTGTCACCAAAACCCAATATATCATCATGATACGATTCAGGCAAGGTCAGATTCGGATTTTGTCGTAAAATTACCTTCTGTCCATTTGTACATTATTGAACATAACTCAAAATCCAACCGTGGGATTGAGCTGAAACTTTATCAGAAGATTCCAACGTGCATCAGAGTTTGGAAAGGACTTGCGATATAGGTCAAAAACAAGTTGTACGAATTTTGTTATTGACTTTCTATTTGACAAGGATCCTTTTTCTTAAAGGATGTGGCAGCTTGTTTTGGGAATTTTCTAGTTCCACAAGAATCTTTAATGAGCTGAGACATAATTTCCAAGAGGCAATGATTCATTAATGTTCCAGAATCCTTTTCTTATAAGGATTCCTTATTCATCCTATCTACACAAGGAAAAAAGGGTTTGTGCTATTTAAAGATATATTAGTTATTTTTATTATTTTCTTTCATGTTTGGGTTTAATTTAAACTTTGTTTTGAGCTAGGATCCAAGGCTTGTTTGGATCAGGTTATGGGCTTTTCAGTTTAGGGTTTTTGGAGTTTTGTATGTGGGTCAGTTCAGCCCACACCTTTAGGGTTAATTTTTAAGAACTATTTAAAAACATGTAACCTAAATTTCGGCAGCCATTGATGAATATTATTTCTGAATTTTTCAGTTTTAATATGTGAGAGTGATTCTTGCATTCTTCAGTTCTTGAACGAACTGAATCTGACTTATCGAAGATTAACTGGCTTCGTGACGTCATTCTACTTCATTCCAATAGTGTTGATGCCTTGGGGTAGGTTTTTATTGTGTCAAACTCCAATCAGACTTATTTCGGCTTTCCAAGATCAGATCTCAATCTTGATTGTCATCATCATCATTTTATGTGTCACCCAAACCCAATATATCATCATCTTCATTATCACTAGGCTTGGAGGAGTCATACCTATGTTGATCACCATATGAATTCTCAAATATACTTTGATCACCACAATGACAAGTTTAATCCACTCCTCACTATCCTAAATGGGCCAACAGATTGTGATGCTTGTCTACCCGTTTAAGCATATGTGGAGACTAAGACAAGAGTATGATCATGCTTTATAATAGAGGAGGATATGATTTGTTTAGATTGACCGCTAACATATAACTTCACCATGTTTAATCCATTTTAAATGAATGATTCAATCATATTCCTAAAACTCACATCACATGAAATTAGAACGGGAAGATACTGATGTTCCCCAACATGACATCTCCAAGTAATATCTACTTCAATATCATTATATTTTCATCCAATTCCTTGATATACAACTTGTTAAATATCCATTAGTAACATGCCTAAAGTAGCATTTAACAACATATTGCTTCTACCATTGTAAGTGAGATAGTGTTGTTTATAACGGGAACAATAGTTCCATTACAATGACATAACAAGAAAAAGATGCCATACGATATTTTGTAAAACAAGAACATCTATTTTGATTAACTGGAAAAAAAAATTCCTAGAAAAACAATTGCATCAATTCATATCTAATTTATCTCAAATCAAGCAACATCTCAAAGTATGACAATTAATCACTAAATTAATCCCAAACCCTATTTGATTAAATTTCTATATAATTGATGTTATATACATGCTCAATTATATGAAATCAAGCCTAATTGCATCAATTCATACCTAATTTATCGCAATTCAACAACATCTCTAATTACGACAATTAATCCTACAATTCAACGCAAACCTTAATTGGTTGAATTTCTACCTAATTGATGTTATAAATAAAATCATTTGCATGCAATCATACCTAATGACATCAATTCATACCTAATTTATCTTAATTCAAACAAAATCTCCAATTATAGCAATTAATCCTAAAATTCAATGCAATCTCTAATTAATGTTATAAATAACATCAATTGCTTGAAATCATACCTAATTGAATCAATTCATTCCTAATTTATCTCGATTCAAAAAAAATCTCTAATTATGGCAATTAATCTTAAAATTCAATGCAAACCCTAATGGATCTAATTAATACCTAATTGATGTTATTTACATCAGTAATTGCATGCAATCATAGCTAATACATATATTAATGCCTTATTTTTCTCAATTCAAACCAATAAATCTTATTATTGGATGCATGCATTTTTTTTATACTACTACCACTACTTAACCACTGCTAAAGACAAGGAGGTCATGACATTCCTATGTATAGAGTAGATTCCTTTAAAATCATGCCTATTTATCTAATAATAAGTTGAAAACTAGAAGTAGGGGTGGGTTTTTTATTATTACCTTCTTCTTTTTTTTTTTTTTGTAAAATTAGCATTGTTTAAAAAAATTAACAAAATAACTCACTTTGAAAAAGTTTTGGTGAAAAGCATGGTTTGATACATATCACAGTTAAGAAACATGACATTTTAAGATGTTGCTGATAGGAAATGCGATATTTCAAAGAAATTGTTAAATGGGTTGACATAAATTACAATTAGGAGAGAGGAGAGAGAAAAAAAAGAAAGAAAAAGACCTTGAAGGTACATCGAAACTCTAGTTACGACACCATTGGTACCATCGATAAGATATTGATTAGACGAATTCAATGACACCAAGAAAGATCACCAATAATGATTAGAGTGAGTCACTCTCTATTTAAAGGAAATTGAATAATTACAATGAAGAAATAGGAGAGAGAAAGAAAGTGACCCTAGTGGCACATTGGAGCTCTAATTACAACATTACTAGTACCATCAAAAAATCTTGATGAGATGAGTCCAATGACATCAAAGAAGATCACCAATGGTGATGCAAACATCATGATCATATGATCATGTAACCCGCAATCAAGATTGAAATATGATCTTGAAAAGCCAAAAGAGATCTGATATGAGTGTGACACAATTAAAACTTGTCTCAAGGCACCTATACTATTGGAATTAAATCGAATGACGCCACAAAGCCAATTAATCTTTGATAAGTCAGTTTAGTTCTTTCAAGAATCAAATAATGCAAGAATCACTCTCATACACAAGCTAAAAATTCTAAATGATATTATTCAATGACTGTTGAATTTTAGGCTTACAAAGAGTTTATATACTAAAAGAAAATAACCTTAATGGATCTACCCTTGTGGACTAAATTGGACCCCTTGTAAAATTTACCCAAAACCTAATTGATAAGCATAAAACACTGATCCAAACAAGCTTTGAATCTTAGCTAAAGACCAAGTATTAATCAAGCCCAAACAAGTCTTGGGCTATAACTGAAATAATGAAAATAAAACTCATAAGTTAATTCCCTTTGTTGTCATGACAAAAGAAGAAGAAAAAATAATACAAGTCTGAAACAAGACTTATTTATAGCCTACAGTGTCGTCCAATGATCCTGAAAAACAAGGGAGAAATTTATGCTCCTACAGTTTCCAAGATAGAAAGGGATTGTAATTGTAGCCTTGTATTTATCCTTCTTTTAGAAGGAAAATGTTGCTACCTTTATTGTTCCTCTTTGCCGCCAATTAATAGTCCTTCCATCACTAGAAAAACAATTAAAGTTGTTGAAATATTTTCTTTACAAATCTAGGAAACTTTGTTGCCACCTTATTTCCCTTTAAGTTTAGATTCTTTGTTTTTTTTTTTTTTTGTACTCTCCTCACCTAACATGGAAATAAGTTAAATAAGATATTCTAATACATAAAGAAAATAATTAATGTTTCCACACACGATAGAAAATTCACAATTAGTATGGAATCCACAAAGCACATGGAAACAACATAAAAACAAGGATGGCCGAAACTAATGCAAAATTAGCAACCTTGTTGCTGAAAGTTCATAGCCCAAATAAGGTTGGATTGGGCCCCTCTTGCACATGAATTAAATGCATCAATGCCTCCTTTTAATGCTCTAATGGATCTATAATTTAGATGCCTTTGCCGAAACTTGCAAGACTAGTTCATTTAATGCTTCTTTCAATACCATCATTTTGGACCTTGTAATTGGTCCATTTGAAACATGTAATGGATCCTTGTTAGTGTTTGTGGGTTAATCCACATAAAATGATGAATGAAATAGGTCACACTCTCTGTCTAAAAGCAAGTGAGTCATCTGCCACATGTGACTCTCTCCAATCATTATCGGTGACCTTCTTTGGTGTTGCTGGATTCATTTCTTTGATATTTTTTCAATGGTATCAATAATGTTGTAATCAGAGCTTCTATATGCCTCCAAGGACTTTTTCTTTTTTTCTTTTTTTTTTCTCTCTCCTCTTTCATTGTAATTGCTCGTTTGTCTTTAGACCGAGAGTGTGACCCACTTCGATCATCGTTGGTAACTGATATGAACCTAGTGATCATGTGGTCACAAACCCTCAATCAAGATTGAGATCTGATCTTGAAGAGCCGAAAAAGGTGTAATAGGAGTGTGACATAATGGAAACCTGCCTCCAGGCACCAACACTATTGGAATGAAATAGAATGACGCCACGAAGCTAGTTAATCTTTGATAAGTCAAATTCAGTTCGTTCAAGAACTGAAGAATGTAATAATCACTCTCACATGTTAAAACTGAAAAATTCAGAAGTAATTGACAATGGCTCCTGAAATTTTGGTTACATAAGTTTAAATAGTTCTTGAGAATTAACACTAATGGATCTACCATTGTGGGTTGAACTGACCCACATATAAAACCGACATAAAAACCCTAAACAGAAAAACCCATAACCTGATCCAAACAAGCATTGGATACTAGCTCAAAACAAAGTTTAAATTAAACCCAAACATGAAAGAAAATAATTAAAATAACTAATCTGTCATTAAATAGCACCAACCCTTCTTTCCTTGTATAGCTAGAATGAATACGGAATTTTCATAAGCAAAGGATTCTGGAACATTAATGAATCGTTGCCACTCTTGAAAATTATGTTTCAGCCCATTAAGGATTCTTGTGGAATTAGGAAATTCCCAAAACAAGCTGCCACATCCTTTTAGAAAAAGGATCCTTGCCAAATAGAAAGTCCACATGTCAAAAGAAAATAAATAACAAAATTCTCACAGTCTGTTATGACCTATATCGCAAGTTGCTTTAGAACTACAATTCACCTGAAAAGTTATCCCAATATATAAAAATAACTCTGTAATCTTTAGGTGAAGTTTCAACTAGATGCAACGATTGGATTTGGAGTTATGCTCAATAGCATAAAACTGAACGGTAGAAAATTTACGCCAAAATCTGAATCTGACCTTGCTTGGGTTGTATCACAAGGCTGAACCGTATCATTGCCTCCCTCTTCAAGAAGATTCTCCCTCAAATCTTAAATAGGATTAGTAGCGACCTCATTACCACTTGTTTAAGCTTTCAAAATTCTCTTATTACTAACACCTTTCTTCAACAACATTGTATGGAAGTAGTGACTGACAAGAATTTCAGATAAGGACGTCGTACGAACCACTTGCATACATACTTTTGAATGATAACAAAAGCGGCTCTCCTTCATGTTTCATTTTTTTGGTGTTGTACCTCCTTTTCCCATGAAGCTTGAAGATCACATAATAATCTTCTGCACTTATCAACTTCTTGTTCTAAAACCCTCAAATGGCTTAGTTTTTCGCACCCTTGAGCTAGAATCCTCCTTCCTTCCCTCTCCCTTGTTGAATACATGACACAAATAGGAAAAATAGAAAAAGATGAAGACATAAGATGAATAGAGTTTTACGACAGGAAGAACACTGATTTCGACTCGAAATTACAAATCTGACTTTTTTTTTTTGGTAAGTTGACGTATGTATTAAAAGAAGAAGATACAAACATTATAAGGGGCATACCCCAGATTTACAATGATAACAGAAACATAAAACAACAGATGGCTACAGGCTAGCCACCGACCATAAAATTGAAACCTCACTAAATTCGTTAGGGAAACCAATACGGTCTAACTAACAAATTAAGAATCTATGGTATTCACCCTCCAAGCTCGTTGGATCCTTTTGTTTTCATTTGTTGGTACGACATTCCTCATCAATTCAAGCTTATCACGAATG